>TARA_R110000751_G_scaffold6403_4_pt1 | contig 12297 bp, 16 predicted proteins | sample TARA_R110000751 | Tara Oceans TARA_R110000751 (sample SAMEA4398001) | marine metagenome | biome: Polar Biome; feature: [MES] marine water layer (ENVO:01000295) within the mesopelagic zone...; material: water (ENVO:00002006), including particulate matter (ENVO:01000060) such as...... | reverse complement strand
TTCAGATTCGGACCATGAAAAACTACCCCCACTGTTTTCATATTCAATATCTTCATAACCCTCACTTCCCCCTTTGTCACCATACCCAACAACTACTACTTTATCAAAACCCATATACCATAACAATTGAAAAAGAATAGAAGCAATATTCCCCCCAGGTAAAAAACTAGAGGGATCACTTCCATAATTATCTAAACTTTCAGGTATAGAGGGACTCAATGTGGGGTAAGACTCCCCCTCCTCATTTCTATATTCAATGCATAGAAAGGTGTTTGGTACTTGTTTACAATATTCCATACCCTTATATTTATAAACTTGCCCAGTGGTGAAAGTAGAATTATAACATGGGAACTCTCCACAAGCTATAATTTTTATTAAATCTTCCCTCAATATTTCTCTTTTACCTTTTATCCAAATGGGTTCTTTATTATATCTAAACATAGCTTGGTTTTGAAGTAACTTACCACCTTCAAATTGATGAAGAAAAAATTCACCTTCTTCAAAATATTCTCTAGCTATAAAATTATCAGCTGTAATATATAGGTCTACATTGGGGTGTTTCTTAATATTATGATTTACAGTAATCGTAAAATTATTGGAAATTAGTTCTTCTAAATTTTTAACCTTGGTTGAAGAGGGGCCTCCTAATATACAAAAGGCGGTATGCCCACTTCCAATTCCTTTCCATTTATCATTTATAAAATATTCCATTACATTATATGATTTAACAACTTATTGGCATCTTTAAAACTGTTCATACAGGGAGTTTTGTTTTTTACATTGTTTATAAAATATTCAATCTCATCTATATACATCTGGTTGTCTAGTTTTAAATTGCATCTCTTCAATATCCCATCACTCAAAATGTCATAATAACGTTGATATTCTTCTGATAGGTAATTTAATGTAAAATCAGCTAGTGTCCCATTTTCAAATTCAATGCGTCCTATAGCCAAATCTTCTGTATCTATTGTTATATCTGTTAATTTATTTTTAATATATGAAATATTTTTGATGTTTCCAAATTTATAGTATAAATAATCTAATTCATGTATAACATCTAAAAGTACTCCACCTCCTAAATGCTTATTAGCACTATAAGATTCTAAATGATTTTGGTGGGGTCTCCACTTTTTTAAGTCATACCCAAAGTAAACATTGATGTATTTTGACTTAGAGTTAATTGATTTTATTTCATCCAAAAATCTTAAATTACATCCCACCATTGTTATTAAGTTTTTTTCATTAATTACAGATAATAAATCCTCAACCCCCTCTAAATTTGAATAGAAAGGTTTTTCACAAAATATTGGAATGTTATTTTGAGCTAATTTTAAACAATGTTCTATGTGGTTTATGTTTGGAGAACACACTAAACCTACATCAAAACCTTCTTGTAAAATGTTATCTATGTTAGTAATTTCATCTATATCAACTACTCGTGTTGTGATGCCTAAATCATTTAGATTGGATGAATGACGTTTGCCTATAGACCCACCCCCGATTATAATTGCTTTTAAAATAGTTTTCATTTATTTAAATATAATTTTTCTGCTACTTCGAATTGCCATGGCCAATCAATATCAAAACATTCAATTTCGTCCATTGTAAAGAAATTTGGATTGCCTTGTTCTTTAAAAGTTCCCATATAAATTTCATTAGCAATATCTTCAGTTGAGCCAGCATACAATGAATGAGCTGCTTCATAACACGTTTCTACAAATTTAGTTTCTAATGTAGCTAAATATTTATCTTCTCCAAAGAAACGATTTAACATTTTACCTTCACTATCAAATAAAAATGTTTTTTTCTCAAATACTCCAAATAATCCGTTTGAATCTACCTCTAAAAATTGTTGTACAAATTTATCAATAGTTTCTATTGTAAGTAAAGGATTACAGGCATTTATGATTACATAATATTTGTAAGGTAGTACGTTATGCCATTCAAATACTTTAGGTAGGGTAACAGGTTCTTGGGTAGATTCTTCACTTCGTACAAAGTAATTAACCCCACATTTATTAGCTATATCAATTAGTTCTTGATCCATAATTGATAGATAAAAATTATCTTTTGGGATAATTTTAGACTTTAATAATTTGTTAATAGCAATTTCAAATAAATTGGAATTAGCAAAGGGTCTAAGCATTTTGTTTGGAACTCGGGTTGATTGGGTTCGTGCTTGGATTATAAAGCAAGTATTCTTTAAGTTCTTCATATAGTTAAATATACCACATTTTATTTAAATAAACTAATAATCTTAACATAGGTAACTTGTTTCTTCAGGGGATATACAGGGTATATTACAATTTAAGAATACATCCTCTCTTTCCTTAAAAGAATCATCGATAAATATAGAATTAGGTTTATTTAGTGATTCAATTATTTCACTTTTCTTTTCACCATCTTTAACATATAGGGTAACATACGAGGTATCAACTTTGACTTTACTTCGTGTTATTATAATGATTTCTTTGTTTAGTTTAGGTAGGAGGTCTTTTATATATTCAAAAGTGTCATCATAGTCAACAAAGATAGTATTGTATTTTAAATTATATTTAGGAGATTTCCTATGTATTTCTTTAACTAATTGTTGGTCTATCATACGGATGCTGTACCCAATATGTTGGTATAGGTCTGATAGGGTAAGATTAATTCCGTTTAGTCTGTTTATATTAGATCCCCCTCCTATTCTTGGGGATACTTCTAGAAATTTTAAAAACCCATCTCTGTCTTGTTTTAATTGAAAAAACCAAGGCCCTTTAAAAGGTAACACTTTATTAACTTGTATGGCTATATGTTTAAAAATAGGATCCACTTCTATAGAGGTAGTTTCACTTATTCCGTTTATTATAGATTTTCTTAGTCTAGGGGATATATGAGTAACTTGGTTTTGGTTATCTGTAAAGCAGTCTATGGTGTATTCTTTGCCGGGTAGGTATTCACAATGGAGGTAGTCGTTGTCTATTCTCATGCTACCTCTTGAACCTTGCCCCTTATCAGGTTTTAGAAAACCCGAGGGGATTAAAGTATGTTTGGGGGTGTGGTTGAATAATTTAGGGTTAGAATTTAGTCTTTTATATGTTTTACTTTTAAATCTGCAGATATTAATGGTTTCTTTACTACTGCCTACGATTATATCTTCTAATTCTGGGGTATTTTTTAAAATATAAGACACCTCATCATGAGATGGGAGGATGATGTCAACATTATAGTCTTTAACTATCTGTTTTATTTCATCCACAAATAGGGTTGAGGTTAATGGATTGGTTAATTTAATATAGTTAAGAAATAATTCATCACTATCATTATGAGATGCACCAACTAGTTTAAAGTTTTTGTTAAATCTTAAACTCATGTACTGCTCCACCCCTATTTGGGTAGCACAAGGTAGTACTAGTACATTTTTATTGTTCATATATTTTAAATTTACTTAAATCAGGATAGGACATCTCTAAATCCTTATTTTGTTTTTTGGACCCATCTGGGTTGTAGAATTGGTCTATTAGTAGTAATCCTCTTGCTGCTAATTCAGGCATCATGTAAAAGTTCCATCCTAGCATGTCAAAATTGTCATCATGGTAGGAACATGCTCTCCTTCCACTATATCTTGCTCTTTTAAACCATAGGTAAGCTTTATAGTTGTCTGTTAGTATAGCCCCCCCCTTACTCAATTTGAACGTTTTATAAGGACCTGTAAAGGATACACACATATGGGTTTTAGGGATATACATATCTCCTGTAAATCTTAAAGCAGAATCCCATACCTTAGTAGGTTTCAATTGGTAGGCTCCTTTAAGTTTTCCACCTTCTACCTTTTCCCATTTAACCTTACCACCGGCATGTATAACTTCACAGGGCACTGAGGGGTAGGTGTTAGAGGGGATAGTGATTTCTTGGTCTTTTACTTTTTCATACATTAAAGATAAAAATATACCATTGGAAGCATTGTCCACCGTGATGGCATACTTGGCCCCTGTGTATTCTGCTATTCTTTTTTCAAATTCATCAGTTACTTTATATACTTCACTCATTATAATTTATTTTTCATCAAAAACTTCTATCACTAAAACGTTCACATCATTTACCATAAGCATAGAACCATCTTTACAAAACATTTTAGTAAATTGGCCTTGTTTTATAGTCTCAGGTTTAATTCCTGTGTATGTTCTCTTAACACCACCTATAAAATGTATGACTTGAGTGACATACTCCCCAACCTCAGTTACTGTGGATTGGAGATTTACTGTTTTTTTATTCATTTTGTAATCTTTTTAACTCTTTTACTATTTCTTGAAAGATTAAATCGGGGTTTTGAGAGTAACCACTGGAGCCGGGTTTTAGTGGGATATATTTAGTCCAAAAATCATTTTTATGGGAATACTTTCTATCTTCTAAAATTATGCAATTTTTAATAATATATTGGGGAATGTCGTGCCCTTTTTGATTTAAAATCTTAAATTTTTCTTGTTGGAATAGATCAATATGGTGGAATATACCTATATTTTTAGGTAATTTCATTAGTTTAGTTAGTTCCTTTGAGTGGAAATTAAACCAACCTCCTGCGAATTTATGGTTGTAATTTTTTATCAATTCAACCTTGTCTACATCACAGGTATCCAATTCATACACGTTAATATCATCAAACTTAACGGGTGAATTAATGTATTTTTCATTACTAATAATATCCCATGATGAATCCCAAAATTTAGCTATTTGAGGGGTAACCATGTAGGTAGAAGTATTTTTTTCAATAGTAGGAATTATGTTTTCTAAAATATAAAAAATCTCGATGGGGAAGTTAATGTCTGGGTCTAACCAAATTAAATTATATTCCCCATCATTTTCTTCAAGGATCTGCCTTTGATGGGCACCTGAGCTTTTTAAAGTGTCATCTACTCTAAAGTTAACCTCAAGACAAAAATCGCAATATTTTTCTAAATATTTAAACTTATCAATAAAGAATTGTTTAGGAATATTACATTTATCCCATTCAAAGTTTTCATCTGATATATCTAACACTATGTCTAAACAAAGATATCCTTTAGTGTTTGAATAATTTGATGCTCTTTTTAATTGAAGTATGGTTCTTTCTACCATATCTATATGGAAAGGAAAAGCATAATATACTATTTTTGTTTTATCCATTATGTGTTTTTTCTAAAAATATCTATACTTTTTTTACCTTCTAGTACATTATCAATATTGTTTATGTTATCTTTAACAAATTTAAAAGCTTTATCTGCTGCTTGAATAGTTTTTTTAATATCTTTTTTAGTATGGGAGAATTGAATATAAATTACATTGGGGAACATTATACCTTGTTTTATCATTTCTTGAAAAAATAAAGCTTTCATTCCATTTGGGTCAGGGTAATCTTTATTAAAAGATAAATTGTGTCTTGGGGCATCCCCCTCAAAATTAATTCTTAATTTATGTTTTTTAGCAAGTTTTTTAATTCCTATATCTAAAAGGGTGCCTAATTCCCATATGTAACTATAATCTTTTGTTTTAAGTTCTTTAATTGTTGCTATAGAAGCAGCTAAAGATAAACACTCTCCACCAAAAGTCATTGAAAAGAAAACATGGTTTAACTCTTGCATGTATTCTTTTTTACCCGCTATTGCTGAGAGGGGCATTCCGTTGGCTAGTGCTTTTCCTAGGCAGCATAGGTCGGGAGTAACTCCATAGAATTCTTGGGCTCCTCCTAATGCCCACCTAAAACCTGTAACTACTTCGTCAAATATGAGTAGAGCTCCATATTTGGTGCATAGTTCTCTTACACCTTCCAAAAAACCAGGTTTGGGGGTTGTAAGAGATTGTGCCTCCATTATAACCCCAGCTACATCATTATTTTTTAATTCATTTTCTAAACTATCTAAACTATTATATTCAAATTCCGATACTACATTTTTTAGTGATTTTGGGATACCATAGTCTCTTATAGTAACTCCATGCCAATCCCCCCAACCATGATAACCACATTTTACTATATGTTCCTTACCTGTATAAGATCGGGCAATTCTAACTGCAGCTAAATCAGCATCTGTTCCATTTTTGGCAAATCTAACTTGCTCGGCACAAGGTACTACTTCACATATTAATTCTGCTAGTTGTTGTTCTAGTAAAGTGGGTAATGAATGGATAATACCTTTCTTTAATTGTTTTTTTATAGCTTTATTAGTTCTTTTATGGTTATATCCTAAGATAATAGGTCCTAACCCACACATAAAATCTAAATACCATTTTCCATCTAACCCCTTTACATACGCCCCTTTTGATTTTTTTGCAAATTTAGGATAAACTCCATCTACAAATTGATCAGGGCACTTGCTTAAGGTTTGGGTGCCTCTAGGCATTAGCCTAACTGCATTTTCCCACAATTCTGTTTCATTAGTTTGCATCATATAGTCCTTTTTTTATAATTGTTATTAGATCATCAATACTATCATTATTATGTAAAGATGAATTAAATTCTAACCCTTCATACTTGTCAGTATATGTATGAAACTTTTTAGTGTACTGGGGTAATACTGTTAGTAATTTATTTGTAACTCGATATGTAAAATCTAGTTCTGTTGATGCTAACATATCTTCATGTAATTTTTCTCCAGGTCTCATCCCAATAACGTCATAGTCTAATTTACCAATATCCATTATTTTTCCGACTGATTTTATAATATTCTCCATTTTAAAGGAGTTTATATTTGGGATAAAAACCTCACCACCTTCAGCATAAAATAATGAATTTAGTACTGTTTCTACTGCATCTGTAAGAGGAAATAAAAATCTTGTACAGTCCATAGATGTTACTTTAATTTTTTCTCCTTTACTTACTAAATCCATCCATAAGGGTATGAAAGATCCTCTAGATGCTATTACATTACCATATCTAACAGATGAAAATATAGTTGATTTAGAATTATAATCATAATTTGTAAATATTCTTTCTGCAATAAACTTACTAGAACCATACACATTAATGGGTTGGCATGCTTTGTCAGTAGAAACTAGAATACATTTTTTTACATTATTAAGTAAGGATGCTCTAGCTACATTTTCAGATCCCTGTATGTTTGTTTTAACACATTCATCAGGGTAAAATTCCATATCATCAACTCTTTTCAGGGCTCCTGTATGGATAACATAATCAGGTTTGTGGATGGAGAGTGTGGTGTTTATCTTTTCAAAATCTCTTACATCCCCAATAACTCTAATAATTGAAGGGTCATTTCCAAATGCTAATGCTTGTTTACCTTCATCCCTGCTATATACTATAATTTTACAATTAAACTGTTTTAGGTTTTTTATAATTGCCTTACCTAAGGAGCCTGTACCTCCCGTAATTAAAATTGTTTTATTTTCAAAAAATTGTTTATTCATTCTCTATATAATTTATTATTCTATTTGAAGCTTTATTGTCATTAAAATTATCATAATATTCTAATAAAAGTTTATTATTTGATTTTTTATGTGTAAATATACAATCGTTATCATAGAAAACCAAGTTTTCTTTTAAATTATTCTCTAATTCTGTGTTTCTTTCAATAGATTTTTTTATGTAATTGTGTGAGATAAAATTCTCAAATTCTTGAAAAGTATTAAAGTTCAATATATTTTTCCAAAAATTAAATTCGTGCCCTTTAAATTGGTCAATATCTAACTCATCATTAATCCCTGAAGTGGAAAAATCAATATTAACTATATTTTTTCCTAGCAATAAAGAGTGGTACATAACGGACCCAAATATCCCTACATTATGAGTGGATTTTCGGAGAATTGAATTAAAATCTTTCTGGGTAATGAGTGTATTAATATTTTGGAGGTCATTGAATTCATTTTCTTCGGATGGGTGGGGTTTATAATAAACTTTATATTGTGAAAGTTTGGATTTTATGTTATTATATACCTCAATAAGTTTATAATGATGTTCTTTTTCCATTGAACCATAAACTATAATGGCGTCTTCCTGAGTTGGAATTAAATCAAAATCATCAAATTTAGGATTACCTGTAATAATAGATTTTTGACCCCACCATCCTGCTTCTTTTTTAGTTTCTAAACTCCATTCACTGTGGTCAAAAAAAACATCAATACAATTACTAGGAAATGATTTTCGGCTAGCTATTTCTAATTTTGTTTTTATATTATTAAAATTCCAAGTTGAGTTTTCAATACACCCTATAAAACCTCCCTGCTGTTTAAATTCCCACAAAATAGATTTTTCAGGTTCCCAGTTTTCACAAGTAATTAATAAAACTGTGGGTTTAAAGGGAAGTTCAAATCCTAAAGTTTGACTAGGGTAAGTATTATTTGAGGGAGTAATGTTAGTATCATATTTAAAATGCTCTAAAGATGATTGAGGGGATAATTTATTAGGTAAATCATTATATAGAAAAAAATAAGGCAAATTTCTATTTTTTAATTCTAGAACTATATTTTTTAAGTCTAAATAACTTCTTTCATCTGATGCAACTATAAGATATTTATTCATTATCTAGATCAGTTAAATTATTGGGTCTAAATGCTAATTGAGGATGTGATTTACCATAAGTAGGAATGTGTATTTCCCATTCTTTAAATTCAATACTATTTTCTTTTAAATACTTATAAACTTTTTTAGAAATATCTAAGGTTTTTGGGTCTGATATTTTCATATCATGCCATTCCCCCCAAAACTCATCTATTAAATTTATAGTTCCATCTTCAATCATTTTATTAAGAACCTCATATTCCGCCCCCTCAATATCTAATTTAAGAATTAAATAATCATCTTCATCAAATGTTTCTGAAAGCCAAGTTGAAAAATCAAAGCATGGGATTTTTATGCTGTGTTCTTCTCTTAAATTATTTAAACTATCTAATAAAGATGACCCATCTGTATATTCTTCAGATAAGTGGAATTTCTTAATTTCACCATTTATCCATACAGCAGAGTTTTGGATATTCACTGTGGGGTTGTCTTTATGGATTTCTTGTAGTTGTTTTGCTAATCCTGGGATTGGTTCAAATGAAATTGTTATAATATCATTACCAAATCTTTGTTTAGCTGTTAATATGGATTCACCACAATGTGCCCCGCAATCTATAAAATATTTACTCATTTATATCCTCCTTTATATAAATTTAATATTGCCATGTCATCTTTTTTTATCATTCCATTCTCATCAAAAGTTGGGTATTGATTCCACTTAGTTAACCACTTTTGGGAATTTTGCCTTTCAGCTTCTATTTGTCTTTGAGAAGTTTTTCCCTCGTTTTCTTCTAATCTATGGGAACCCCTAGCTCCAAAGTGCCAAACAACTGAGGTTGTAGTTAGGATTAGTTTAAAATCTTTTAGTAGGCATCTCAAAAAAATATCTTTATCATCCCAACTAGCAGGAGCAAATAAGGGGTCATTCCCCCCTATGTAATCCCAATCTTCTTTCAAAATCAAACCGGAAACCCCCTCTCCTAAAGAAATTTCAAAATTATTAGATTCTGAAAGAGATTGGGCATATTCTAAAAAATATTTTTGGTTAAAACCACCATAATACCCTCCAAATTCACCAATAGGAACTATCAATGTCCCCGGTCTAGAGTGTTCTTTAAATATATTAGGTTGGATTCTTTGACTAAATATCCAAGATTTATCGCCATGTTTTTTATGGGTTTCTAATAATTTAATATCCCAATTTTTAGATACATAAAAATCTGAGTGGAGAAAGTTTATAAATTTAGTTTTAATTTTACTAGCACAAAAATTCATTCCACCTCCTATTCCTAAAGGAATATCATTTTTATCTATATAAAATTCTAAATTATATTTTTCTCCATTTTCTTTTAACCATTCATCTGTTCCATCATTACAATTTTCAGCGTGTATTATAAAAGGAGAATCTTTATAATAACTATTTTTCCTAACTGATTGGATTGCTAGTTTTAAGTAAGGGAGGTTATTGTGTGTGCTTATACAATGGGATATCATAACTTACTATATAATTCGTTTTGTTTTACTTGTTTCTTTATAGTTTTATTATGAACTAAACACCATTCCATTTCAGATGGAAGATATGACATTGTTTTATATCCTTCAAGTACTTCATGTACTTTATTTATCCATTTTACTTTTTTGTTGTTCTTGTATATTCTCCATTGGTGGTCTGGGAAGTTAATCCATCCATGTTCATTTATACCCCAACCCCATTTGTCTATATGTTCTTGGGTAAGTCCTTCAACTGTGTTGATTCTAGGTACTTTTAGTACATCAACATTATTATGTTGTAAAACCTCAGGTAACATATCTAAAACATAGGTTGATAGCATTTCATCGGCATCAATTTGATATATATAATCTCCTGAACAAAGTGAGGTTAGTTTATTTTTCCAGTCTGCAAAATGGTTTTTGAACTCACCAGAATGCCAATTAAATTCTCCATTAACAGAATGTGATCGTAAATAACTTTCTACTTCTGGGTCACCGTTAGATTTATCATATAGGATAACGATTTCATCTTGGTGTCGCTTATTTTTAACTAAAAAGTTAACTAAACGTTGTATTTCTACAAACTCATTACAAACTGTTATCGCATAACTTATTTTCATTGAATGTGCTTTTCTAAATCGTTTAGTAATGCTTGTGCTTCATAAAAATTGTAGTACTTTGCTCTACCTACACTAACACAATAATCATCATCACTGTCAGGTTTGTCCTTTAAAACACCTGTTTTGTAATCCCAAGATATTAAATCTGGGTTTAGTGGTGATTTTTCTATTTTTAGAAGTTCTATTTCTTTTATTGTCATAACTTTTATTTAAAATGGTAAATCGTCTGGTGGTGTGTTAGTGTGTTTGTTTTCTAGCCAACTTACTCTTCTTTCTAGTGCTTCTATTCTGTTTTCTAAAGCTAAATTGTGTTCTTTCTTTTTAAAGTATTCATCTAAGAAATCTATAGGATAAGAATAAACAAATCCTGAGGGTGAGAGTTTTTCATCTACTATTACTTTTTCTAATCTTAAACCAAGTTCTGAGGCTTTTGTTGCTACCTCTTTGCCTAATTTAGCCCCAGCGCCATGTCCTAGGTATGCGTATAAACTTTTGTATTCCATAACTTTTTAATTTTAATTTACTGTATAAATCATTTCTAAACCTTTTCTCTTACCTTCTTTCCATTTAGCAATTCCATGTTCTTTACGAACATCAGAGATAATTCTTCCTGCTTCGTTTTCTGAAACATTCCTAAAAGATAGGGTATTCTTAATGCATTTTTTCTTCTTAGGTTGCATTATTGGGTTTTCCTTTGTTCCTACATTCTTCTGATCTCTTTCAGTAAAGATCGGTTCTTCTAGGTGTACTGTTAATCTTGTCATATAACTTTTAATTTCTTAATATACTAAAATATACAAAACCCTTATTAAAATGCCTACTTATTTGGGATAATCCCTGCATGAGATAAGGCATCAATGTATTCTCTTTCTGGGAAGTGTCTCATGTTATCCATATCCATTCTAAATTTCATGAATTCACCTTCTTTTCCAGGTATAGGGTATTTTTCTTTATCTTCTTCAGGTACTGTAACTGATTTAACTGCAGCCCAACCCCACTCTTTATGATCTGATCCATCAGCAAATATCATCCCTATTCCGGGTTCATTGATTGTGTTTGGGATCCATATTAGTTCAGTTTGGGGGTCTTTCCAGGCTAAATCTTTATATAGTTCAGGCAGGGTACTCATTTGATGGTCATAAAACTCTTCACCCTCTTTCATTAGACTGTTAGTCCAAAATCCACAACTTAAACTCATATAATTTGTTATATCAGGTGTTACTTGAACTTTATAGCATAAGTCTCCTCCAGATTTGGGGCATTCAATTATTTCTTCGTGTGTCATGCTTCTATTTTTTTAAGTTTTGGTAATTTTAATTTAGGTAATTCTATTTTATTTTCACCAATTTTTTTAAGTTTTGGTAATTGTAGTTTTACTTCTTTTGGGAATTCAGGTAACCTTTCGGTAAGTACTTTACCCATTTTTTCTTTCATTTTCTCAAATGAAAATTTAGATCTTGAATGGAAACCTTGTCGTTTCGCTAGATCTTTATATTTTTTATAGTTTTCAAATACATCTTTTAAATAGTGTCCTACTTGACCAGTATCAACATTAAACCATTGTGCCTCTTTAAGTAACATATTGTTTGCAGCTGAGGGGTGTACTTCTTTAAGTGTTCCGTTTAGCAATGTAGTAAATTCAGGATTTAAATAATCTGTATGTCCACTCCAATTTGTTGAAATAATTGGTTTATTGGTTAATGAAAATTCTAG
>TARA_R110000751_G_scaffold63465_2_pt1 | contig 12317 bp, 9 predicted proteins | sample TARA_R110000751 | Tara Oceans TARA_R110000751 (sample SAMEA4398001) | marine metagenome | biome: Polar Biome; feature: [MES] marine water layer (ENVO:01000295) within the mesopelagic zone...; material: water (ENVO:00002006), including particulate matter (ENVO:01000060) such as...... | reverse complement strand
TGCGTTTTGATATTAGATGTTTGTCCCTGTGTCGGCGGCGTCCCTTGCGAGACAGGGAAAACCTGCCATTTTCAAATTATTGCCTGATGCCGTTCTGGCGCGCTGGCAGCCCCTTTATGATCCTGCCTTTTCTTTTTCCTGCGCTGGAAACGCGATCTCTGATCTGTTCGTTGTCTCTGCGAAAGGAGCCTTCATGCCCCGGACCATTGCCAAAACCATTGTCGATATGCTTGCCGATGCAGGCGTAAAACGCGTATATGCCGTAACGGGCGACAGCCTTAATCTGCTAAACGATGCCATTCGCCGTGACGGCCGCATTGACTGGATTCATGTTCGCCACGAAGAAGCCGGAGCCTATGCCGCCATGGCCGAAGGTGTGCTGGGCGGTCTGGGCTGTTGTGCCGGAAGCTCCGGTCCCGGTCATGTGCATTTGATCAACGGCTTATACGATGCCCATCGCTGGGGTGCGCCCGTCATTGCCCTGCCATCCACCATTGATCGCGCCGATTACGGCATGGAATCGTTTCAGGAAACCGATCTTGCAATGTTTGATGGCTGTAGCTGGTATAACGAACTGGCCCAAATCCCTGAACAGGCCCCGCGCATGTTGCAACAGGCCCTGCAAAACGCCATCACCCGCAAGGGCGTTGGCGTTTTTGGCTATAGCGGCGATATTTTGCCGCTTGATTTGCCCGAAACTTCAATTGCATCGCCGGTTTATCGGCCCGAAACCATCCTTCGCCCCGATGATGCAACGCTGGATCAACTCGCCGACCTGCTTGCCAATGCCAAAAGGCCGCTGATTTACGGCGGTATGGGCTGTGATCAGGCCCGCGCGCAGGTGCGCGCCCTGGCAACGCGCCTGAATGCACCGGTAGGCTGGACCTTGAAGGGAAAAATGGCACTGGAGCATGACAACCCCAACGGCATTGGCATGACCGGCTTTATTGGCGGTAAAGCCTGTGCCGATGCCATTGCCAAAGCCGATGTGGTGTTGTTGCTGGGAACGGATTTTCCGTGGAAGGACTTTTTAAAAACCGATGCCCGTATTGCGCAAATTTTAACCCACGGCGAACGGCTGGGGCGGCGGACCCATGTGGAAATGGGGTTGATTGGCGATGTGCGTGCGACACTGGATGCCCTGTTGCCGCGCCTTGAAAACCGCGACGATGACAGCTTTCTGCACGACCGGCGCGATGTGTATAAATCCGATCAGGACAGGCTGGAGCATCATGCCGGGACGGGGGGCAAACCCGGTGAAATCAGCCCGGAATATTTAACCGCCATGATCAGCCAATATGCCGATGATGATGCCATTTTTACCGTCGATACCGGCATGACCACGGTGTGGGCGGCGCGCCATCTTAAAAGTACCGGCAAGCGCACGCTGATGGGCTCGTTCTCGCACGGGTCGATGGCAAACGCCATGCCCCAGGCGATGGGCGCGGCACTGGCAGGTGCTGGGCGGCAAAGCATTGCGCTGTGTGGCGATGGCGGGCTGTCGATGCTGATGGGCGACCTTGCCACCATTGGTCAGTATCAGTTGCCGGTCAAAATGGTGGTTTATAACAATTCCAGTCTTGGCATGGTTGAAATTGAAATGCAGTTGGCCGGTTTGCCCAATTATCAAACCGAAATGGTCAACCCCGATTTCGCCCGCGTTGCCGAGGCCTGCAATATTCGCGCTATCACCGTGGAGGACCCCGGCAAGGTTGAAGATGCCATCCGCATGGCCATGGCACATAACGGGCCGGTATTGCTGGATGTGAAAACCGACCGTTACGCGGTGGCGATGCCGCCCCATACCTCGGTTGATCAGCTTGGCAGTTACGCGCTGAGCGAAGCAAAAATGATTCTTTCCGGCCGGGGCACCGAAGTGATTGATCAGCTCACCACCAATTTCAAATATCTGCGTGATTTGTAATCTCTATGGCCGGGGGCTTGTTCTGACGGCCCGGTTTTTTGCGACACCAACAATGGAACATCCCGCATGAAACATAATGACAGCATCTTTGCCGCCTTTAGCGGCGGCAACGGCCCCATCCGCGCCATCCTGCCGCTGGCGGCATTTATCGGTGCTGTGCTTTGTCTGGTGGGGGCTGTCTGGGATCAGGACTGGTTATGGGGGCTTGTTATTTGCCTGCCGGTGCTTGTCATTGCCCTTCACGATGTATTGCAGCGCGATTATGCCGTTTTGCGCAATTACCCGGTTCTGGGCTGGGCGCGGTATCTGTTTCAGGATTTACGGCCTTATTTGCGTTCTTATATCGTTGAAGGCGACCTTGAAGGCCGCCCGTTTAACCAGGACCAGCGCCGTCTGGTCTATGAACGTGCGCGCGGGCAGGAAGATAATCACCCCTTTGGCACCGAACTTGATGTTTACGCCCACGAATATAAATGGATCAGCCATTCGATTGCTGCCAAAGAAGTGCCCGATAGTGACCCGCGCATTACCATTGGCGGCCCGCAATGCACACAACCCTATAGTGCGTCGATTCTCAATATTTCGGCCATGAGCTTTGGCGCCCTGTCGGCCCGCGCGATCGAGGCACTTAATACCGGGGCCAAAAGGGGCAACTTCGCCCATGATACCGGCGAAGGTTCGATCAGTCCCTATCACCGTAAGGGCGGCGGTGATCTGATCTGGGAAATCGGCTCGGGCTATTTTGGCTGCCGCACCCAGGATGGTAATTTTGATGAAGACCTGTTTGCCAGGGCCGCCTGCACCGACCAGGTTAAAATGATCGAAATAAAACTCAGCCAGGGGGCCAAACCCGGCCATGGCGGGGTGCTACCCGGTGCCAAAGTCACCCCCGAAATTGCGCAAACCCGCAAAGTGCCAGAGGGCGAGGATTGCATTTCGCCCGCGTCACACAAAGCCTTTTCCACCCCGCGCGACATGCTGCATTTTGCCGCCCGCCTGCGCGATCTATCGGGCGGCAAGCCGGTTGGCATCAAGCTGTGTGTTGGTCATCCGCACGAACCGTTCGCCATTGCCAAGGCCATGCTGGAAACCGGCATCTATCTTGATTTCATCGTGGTTGACGGGGCCGAAGGCGGCACCGGTGCCGCCCCGATAGAGCTGTCAAACCATGTCGGCCTGCCGCTCTATGACGGGCTGGTGATTGTGCGTAATGCGCTGGTGGGAACTGGCCTTAAAAAACATGTGCGTTTGGGGGCTAGTGGCAAGGTTCATTCCGGCAGTGGCATTGCCCACGCCATCGCGCTGGGGGCGGATTGGGTTAATGCTGCGCGCGCCTTCATGTTTTCTATCGGCTGTATTCAGTCGATGAATTGCCACAAGGGAACCTGCCCCACGGGTGTCGCCACCCAGGACCCGCGCCGCCAGCGCGGCTTGGTGGTGGAAGACAAAGCGAAACAGGTCGAACGCTTCCACCGCAAAACCGTCCATGCCGCCCTGCAAATTTCCAGCTCCGCCGGGCTGGACAGCATCCACGACCTCGAAACCCACCACCTGTTCCACCGCATCAGCCCCACCGAAGCCCGTACGGCGGACCAGATTTACCCGTTTGTGGCGGAAAATCAGCTTGTCGATGCGCCGGAAGAGACGCCGTATGATCTTTGGTGGCAGGCGGCGTCAGTGGATAGTTTTGATGTTGCGAGCCATGTAGGGGATCAGCATAAGGCGGAGGCGTTGGATTTTAAGAGCAGAGACATTAGATGGCCATAATGATGTATTTTTAATGGTGTCTCTCAATGTTTAAGTATTATTTATGTTCCTGTGATTGCTAATTTGGTTTCGGTGTTTTTTATTTTTCAAGTAACGTTTTTATTTTTTGAGATAAGTCATTGCAATATTCATTATTGTTTCTGATCCATAAGGAAAGAAAAGCACCTCTTACGATATCCTCGCTGACGAACCCGATTTCGACACCAAGTTGACTGAATAGTAAGTGCGGATCTCGGTTCGTCCGAATTAGTTCTTCTGTTTTTTCTTTTACTATGTTTTGATTTTCCGGTGCCCGTTGGCAGGACACGGTGAGTATGACTATCTGATCTTCCAAATGATCCAACATATTTTCATATATTGTTAGTTCAGGTTGATGACCTGGTAATCTATATATATCTATTTTATCATCGTTTGTTTGAGATGAGTCTCCGTCAATGATGCATATAGATTTGAATGATATGGCGGGGTTTGCGCGATGAGATTTGTGGGTGTTAACGGCATTGCCGTCGCCTGCTACAGCGTAGACTTCTATCTGGCTAAAATGAATTCCCAGCTTTTCCCTTAGTATTGCATCCACCCATTTTTTAGCAAAGACATCCTCAACAAAAATAGCAATTTCTTTATCTACGCGACCTGATACAGCACGTAAAGCTTCTACGCTTAATTTTCCTTGTTTAAGTTTTCCGTTTATACAAGCCCAAATGGCTTCGCTTGGCAGAGGACCTAAGGCGTAATCACTATGAGTTGTAAAAATTGCTTGAATACCCTTTCTCTCCGCAACATTAATTAAATATTCGACCATTCTTCTTGTTGCTATAGGATGTAAGCCGTTTTCTATTTCCTCGATAAGAATTAATGAGTTGTTAGGCGCTGATTCTATTTCTTTTATCATCCTAATTATAGAGGACTCGCCTGCGCCGAAATGAAATTCAGAGTAATTTACACCATCCGCATGCCCAACCCAAAAGCTGTCATTTCCACCAATATCAGCAACCCGGAAGTTGCTAACATCTTTCCCTAAAATATGTTCAATTTGTCTTGCTACCTCATGTTCTATCCCAGAAAGAACTCCGGTGTGGTGGTATGTAGATCGCATGAGTTTTTTATACTTGCTTTTTTCTCCTGCTGGTACTGTGCGTTCTATTCCAAAGAACTTTGTTGATCGGTCTAAAACATCCGAGCGAATCCATTTCGCGCTTTTGAATTTACTGTTTCTTCTAATGGATTGTCGATGGTTTGACGTCTTGTCAATGATTTCATATTCAGCACGCCATCCCCCCATGCTATTATCGCCGATCGCGCTTTTAGGGAAAAAAGATCCAGGTTTTGTTGCTTTATAGGCACAGGCTGCTGCTCCGAGGATTGACGACTTTCCGCTACCGTTAGGGCCAATCAAAGCGGTGACGGGGAAATCAAAAGTAATAGTCTGTTCTGAAAAACCGCGAATTTTTATTATATCCATCCTGAGTAGATATTTACCATAGTCGTGACGTCTGACTTTATCTATCAATGATATTTTTGTTGAATCTCGGATTTCGCTTCTTTCCATTTTTTGTACTCCTTGGATGGTTTTTTTAATCATGTATTGCGAATACGATATATATATTTAATTTGTAAAATTTTTACATTTGCAGCGTAGCGGTGTTGTATTGCTGGGCTATGGCTAATAATGATACACACGTATCTCTGCCGTTAATTTGAAACAGCCTTCACCAACTTATCCAAAAACACCTCACACCGCACCAACTGATCGAGCGCAATAAACTCGTCCGGTTTATGGGCCTGTTCGATGCTGCCGGGGCCGCAAACCACGGTGGGGATGTCGCCCAGTTCGGCGAAAATGCCCGCTTCGGTGCCAAAGCTGACTTTGCCGGTGGTGTTGGCCCCGGTCAGTTCCATGACAAGGCGGGTGACGTCGTCGTCATCGCCGGTGGCAAGCCCTGCGACATCGGAAACGGTTTCAATTTCGATGCCGACCTCGGGACAGGTTTGGCGCATTTCCGGGATCAGGGTATTGTCGAGATAGTCCTGAATGGTTTTGCGAATTTCGGCACGGTCATGCAGGGGCAGGTTGCGATATTCAAAATCGAACCAGCAATTTTGCGGAATGATATTCAACTGGGTGCCGCCCTGGATCAGCCCGGTATGAACCGTGGTGTGGTTGGGCACAAAATCATTGTCGTGCGGGCCGTCATTGCGAAATTTTGCGCCAAGCTTTTTAAGAAACACAATCATTTCGGCGGCATATTCCACCGCGTTGACCCCTTCGCCGGGCAGTGATGAGTGGCCCGAACGCCCCGTCACATGGGCGCGACCGGAAAACTTGCCTTTATGCTGGGTAATCACCTGCATGCTGGTGGGTTCGCCGACAATGCACATGGCGGGTTTGCAATTCAGATCATTGATCATTTCAACCAGGCGGGGTGCACCGATGCAGCCCACTTCCTCGTCATAGGTAAAGGCGATGTGGATGGGCACGCGCAGCTTGGCGCTGGCGAAAAGCTCTGCCTTGCCCATCAGGCAGGCGAGAAAACCTTTCATGTCACACGCGCCCCGGCCATAAAGTTTGTCGCCGCGAATTTCGGTGGTGAACGGGTCGCTTTGCCAGACCTGGCCTTCGACCGGCACCACATCGCTATGGCCCGAAAGGATCACCCCGCCGGGAATATCCGGCCCGATAGAGGCATAAAGGTTGGCTTTGCCGTGATCGTCGTCAAACACGGTATGGCAGCGATAACCAAGCCCTTGCAGGAAGTCCTGCGCCTGATTGATCAGGTCCAGATTGGAATCCATGCTGGTGGTTTTGTGGCTGATCAGTTTTTCAAGCCAGTCCAGGGTTTTTTCGCTCGGGTGCGCGCTCATTCGACAAACTGTTCCTTTAGAATGCGTTCTTCAAGATTGTGTTCCGGGTCAAACAGCAGGCGGATTTTCATGCTGCGATCCTCGCGGATGATGACCTTGGAAACATCGCGGACTTCGGTGTAATCGGCAACGGCCGAAACCGGGCGTTTTTCGGCATCAAGAATTTCAAAAACAACCTCGGCCCGTTCGGGCAGCAAGGCCCCGCGCCAGCGGCGCGGGCGAAACGGGCTGATCGGGGTGAGCGCCATCAAACCGCTGCCCATCGGCAAAATCGGCCCGTGGGCGGAGAGGTTATAGGCGGTGCTGCCCGCCGGGGTACAGACAAGTGCGCCATCACAGACCAGTTCGGGCAGGCGTTCCACCCCGTCAATTTTAATGCGTAATTTTGCGGCTTGCCGGGTTTCGCGCAAAAGCGACACCTCGTTAATGGCAAGGGCGCACAGGCTGCCGCCATCCTTGGTGTGGGCTTCCATGTGCAACGGGTGCAGTTCCACTGTTTGGGATTCGGCAATGCGTTCGGGCAAGTCGATTTCGCGAAATTCATTCATCAAAAAACCGACAGTGCCCCGGTTCATGCCATAAATCGGCACCTTGCGCCCCATATAACGATGCAGGGTTTCGAGCATGAAACCATCACCACCCAGGGCCACAATCACCTCGGCCTTGTCGGGCGAAACATGGCCATAGCGATGCTTGAGCCGATACATGGCATCCTGGGCGATTTTGGTTTCGGCGGCGACAAAGGCGATTGAATGAATATACATTTTTTATCCGTCGGGGCGGGGATGGCCGCGCTGGCCGTTACAACCCGATATGGACCGAAAAGGCTCCGGGCGCAATCAATCTGCAAATAGAGCCTTATTGATTTGGAATTGCAAGAGGGGCGTCAAACGATCCGCTTTGTTGGTGAGAAAAGGTGATATATCTCACGCTGTTATCCTCAGGTCTTGTTGACCTTGGCGTGAAAAGAGGTAACCCTTTGTACAGTTATGGCCCCATTACGGCGTATCAAAGCAATATGAGTGACATCCGACACCTGACACCTCTTGTTCTTGGCGATGAGAACGAAAACGAAGACGGCTGGCGCCGCGATGGCAAAGGCAATGGAGAACGGCGGTTGCAATTGCGTGCACCGCGTGACCCGAACGGCACCCGGCAAAAGCTGCTGGATGCCGGGTTTGCCGAAATTCGCCGGGCCGGGGTGGAAGGCGCATCGATTGCCAATATCATTGAAATTGCCGGGGTGACCAAGGGCGCGCTTTACCACCATTTTCGCAGCAAATCGCAACTGGCAAATGCCGTGATAGACGAATGTTTGCCCGCCTATGTTGATGAAACCTGGCTTGACGCGCTGGCTTTTGAAGAAGACGTATTGCCTGCCCTGATGAAGCAGGTGGACCAGCTTGGCACGGCACAGGCCCCGAAAATACTGGATCACGGCTGCCCGCTGGCGCGGCTGGCATCGGGGGCCGATGATATGGACGATGCCACGCGCAAACGGGTCGATAGTGTTTATCGTTACTGGCGGCGCGGCCTCGCCGGGCATATCAGCCGGTCGCAATTTGCCAAATATATCCGCACCGATATTCAGGCATCGTCGGTGGCGGAATTTATCATGGCAATCCTGCATGGTTATCTAAGCCGCCCGCCGGTTTTGCGTGGCAGCGAAGTGCACGCCGCCTTTGCCGGTGAATATGCCCGCTATCTTAGCAGCCTGCGTCCCTGATTTACGCGAACAATGTACTTATCCATCTTGCCCTGCGGTTGGGCCGGGGCTATCTTCCTGTATGGGGCATGGCATGGAGAGGGGCACCATGTTGCGGAAGATCACATTATGTTCGGTGGTTTTGCTGGTTGTTTCAACTGCCAGCGCAGGGGCGGTTGATAGTGCCGCGTATCTTGACCAGGTGCTTGGCGATGCGTTGAGCCGTTCGCTGGGCGAATTTGAGGCACGGGTGAAGCTGGAACAGGAAACCCGCGAGACACGCCGGATTGAGGGCGATAAACTTGATGCCATCCGCAACGCTGAAATAGAGTTGCAGCGGGCCGAATATGAAAAGGCCGAGGCCGAGAAAAAACGCCAGGCAAAACTGGTTGAAGAAAACGAAGCGAAAATAAAGGCCGCGCGGCGTGCCGCCGAAATGGCCCGAATTGATGCCATTCGCAATTCAGGGGCGTCAAACGCGCAGGCGCAAAATAATGCCACGATCATGGATGCGATTAACCGGGCTGCAAACAACATTGCCCAGGCCGAAATACAGGGCCGGGCGGCGTCGGAAAATGCCTATGCCACGGTAAATGCGATTAATGCCGCCCGCCGTGCCCAGGCCAATGCCGAGGCCCAGCTGGCCGCCGCGCAAAATGCCGCCGCAGCCAGTGCCGCGCGGGCCCACGCCGAAAATGCCCGTAAACAGGCCGAGGCCGCCCGCCTTGCCGCCGCCCGACAGGCAAGTGCCGCGCAAAGCAGTGCTGCCGCCTCAACAACGATCATGGCCGGGGTGGTCAAGGGTGGGGCCGGTGGGGCTGGTGACGTAACAACGGGCAATAAGGGTTCGGATAGGTATGTTGCCTTTGGTGGTGGAACGGCAATGTCGCCTTTGGCCCCAAAGGCGGGTAAAGGTGCAGGTTCGTCGATTGGGGGGGCGGGGGCATCGGGCGGGTCGCTTCCGGCGCGCGAACCGGTAAAACGAATGGAAGCCGTTGCCTATTGTTATACACGGGAAAACATATCGGCCGACTTTGACGACGTGCAATGGTTTTGTGACGGGCCGATCCAGAAAACCGAGCTTAAAAATACCTTGTCCCAGGCCCTGGAATATGTGGGCTGTGCCGCGGCGGATATAGACCATCGCCGGGAGCCGTATCAGCAGGGATTCATCCTGTTTTGTGAAGACGCTCTATTGCCCTATGACCGCGATATGGCCGAAAAAATGTCTCTGCCATCCTATATTCTGGTCCGGCGAAACACCTATCACTGTAACAGCGTGGCGCGCCAATGCGATGCATCGAACGCCATCAGCGTTGTTCCCGGGCATGGGTGATATCATGAAAACAGGTATGTTTCGCGCCGGTGTCGGGTTTGGTTTTTTGCTTTGGGCGATGCTGTTGTTTTTGGCGATGACGGCGGTGCCCCGGATACAGATGGCACAGGCAGCATCGGCCAGCGACGACTTTAAACAACTGGCAACGGCACTGGGCGATGCGGTTATTCGGGCGGATGATGGCGATACGCTGGAAATGATGGCACGTTTGCGGGCGTTAAACGTGCCGCTGGGGAATGAAATTAATTTTGCCGAAGGCCAGGCCTTGATGCGGATGCACCGCAACGATGCGGCCACAGTCAGCCTGACCAAATATATGGCAGGCAAAGGACGCCTGAAAAAACGCGCGCAGGCGATGCTTGATGAATTAAAGGCGCGCCAAACCCTGCTTGATCAAAGCTGGCGCCGCGAGGAACCCCTTGGCCCCATTCGCCTGACATACCCCGATGGCAGTCACATTGCGGCAAGCAGCACGGGCGAAGATTTGGGCTATTCAAACGCCGTTAGCAGTTTTGTCGATGCGCGGGGTGTCGTGCAATGGCGCAGTGTTCTGGGGGGGACCAGCGGCGCATTTTTCAAAGCCGGAGCCTTGCTTGAAGACGGCCAGTTTGTGATGGCCGGAAGTACCTATGGACCGGCCCCGGTTGAGCGGACGGTGCCAGCAACTGCTGCTTTTGTGCGCTATGATGCGTTGGGACGTGTTGTGTGGCAGCGAAATATTGGTTCCAGTAGCGGCAAAAATGCGTATGGAACCGGTGTGTTGGCCGATGGCAAAGGCGGGATGATTGTTTCCTACACTTTGATTGGCGCGCAGGATTATATCGAAAGATTGGACGGGGATGGCAAAACCCAGTGGCGTTATATTCCCCCCAAAGAAAAGAATGTCAGTGATGATCTGGCGGTTATGGTTCGCGATGATGCCGGGAATATCTATTTGCAACTGGAAGGGGTCGATCCGGCGTTGCGTGTTCTAAACGCGCAAGGCAAGTTGTTGCGTTTGGTTAAGCCGCAGCCCCCAACGACAGGATTTGGCAAGGATTTTTGGGAAAAATACAGAAATTACAGCCGTGCTACGAAAGCCGCCGTGTCACCGGATGGACGCTATATATATTTGTATGGCGCAAGTCGCTTTGGCACATCCAAGCGGTCGCACGGCAGTTTGTATGTCATGGATACAACAACGGGTGTTGTGCCGTGGGTTGTTGATTTGGGGGCTATGGTTGATTATCTGCAAGGGCATTTTTCCTTTGCTGCCGATAACAAAGGTGTTGTGGTAACCGGGGTTGTCGTACCGGAAACCGGGCCGCAAGAAGGCAAAAGTTTTTTTACAATCACGCGCTATGCCGTTTCGAACGGGGGTAAGATTTGGGAACGCAGCGAGGAAGTTGGCAGTAATTTGCGGTCGCATCTGGCAACTGTTTCCCTGATGCCATCGGGGATCATGGCCGGGGTGCGGGTTGGTAACACGTTTGAAACGGTGTTTTTGTCGCACACGGAATTTGATGCGATCGAGGCCGACCCGGCGGCAGATGCGCCTGTTGTTGCCTTTTTGCCCTTCAGCCAAAATACCGAAGCCCGGCAAGCCCTGCTGATGGGGCAGGCCCAGGACCGGTTGAAAGCCGCAAATGCCCGTCTTGCCCAATGTCAGGCCAGCCTGATTTCGTTAAACCGGGTTGGGGTTATTCGCGAAGTGCGCGCCGACTGGGGGTTTGTTGTTGTTGATCTTGACAGTCCATCCGGCCCCGGTGGCGATATGCTGGTGCAACGTGATGATGGCGCGCTGGTAAAGTTAAAGCCGGGCAAAAAGCCCAACCCCCGCGCCATATCGGCCATACCGGAAGATAACAGTTTTAATCAGTTAACATCCGGGATGGCGGTTGTGGTGTCGGGCGATGTTCCCCCGTCGCGCTGCCCGGCGGAACTTGCCGCGATGAATGCGGCACAACACGCACTTGCCGGGCTAAGCGGATTGCAAACGAAATAGCGGATCGTGATCGGGCAGACTGGTGCGGGATTGCAGATAGGGACGACCATCGCCTGTGACGCAAAATTGCAGATTATACAGGCAGGAACGGGGCAGGTTTTTACCGTTACAGTTTTAGGGAAAAAGTATGAAAAAACGATTTGTGGGGTTGGGGTGCCTGGCTGCTTTTGTGTTGGCCGGGTGCGAATTTAAAGATGCGACGATTGATCGGACGGCAGTTGATTTTATGCCAACGGATGTTGCGCTGACATTTTTAAATAACAATGCCCGTCCATGGACCGATGGATATGATCCGTGTGTTTTAACCGAACATGGCGTTGTGATTGACGGGGATTTATACCCCTACGCCAAAATGCGCCTGATCATCGAGCGGAACGCCATTGGAGACTTTTATGATTTACGGGTGATTGAAAACACACTGATCATTCCGGAATATTGCTCCTACTACAAAGGGCAGGATGATACAGGAACGACCCAGGCTGAAATACGGAAAATAGACCGGATTGGCACCGCCTTTGCTGCCCTTGGGGTGGATGTGCCAGGGGCTGCGAATTAAACGGATTACATTTTGTCCGACGGTATCAGGCCAATGTCGGTGTTTGCCGTGCTGTGTCGCCCATTGGCGGGCATTCCGAGAGATAAAAACAACATAAAAACAATGTTATTTAAAAATATTTGACTAATATGTAGTGGAAAATATATAAGACCTACAAACAGAATTTCTTTTTGGAGGTCCCGT
>TARA_R110000751_G_scaffold130895_4_pt1 | contig 12324 bp, 13 predicted proteins | sample TARA_R110000751 | Tara Oceans TARA_R110000751 (sample SAMEA4398001) | marine metagenome | biome: Polar Biome; feature: [MES] marine water layer (ENVO:01000295) within the mesopelagic zone...; material: water (ENVO:00002006), including particulate matter (ENVO:01000060) such... | reverse complement strand
CTCCGTTTGACGTAGCTGCGTATGTAGTTACATCTATAGCTCCGCTTGTGGCGTTTGCAAAAACAACGACGTTAGCCGTTGTTACAGTTGTGTCTCCGGTGATCGTTCCATATGGAGTAGAGACCGGAATTAAATTGTTATTGCTGTCTAAGAATACCGCTTTGTCAGCAGGATAAGTGACAAAAACAGTATGAGTACCAGAGGTGAGAGTAATAGCACTGTCACTATTACTACTTGCTAAAATTGTGGTGCGTGCAAGAGTATCTGGAGAAGCGTCCGTAACGGTTCCAAGACCTACTTCCCAGCCAGTTCCATTGGCATCTTCAATAGCATAATAGGTAGTATTGCCATCACCAGCACCGGCCACGAAGGTTTGAAAACCACTCACTGCACCGGCAAGATTAATTGTACCTGCACCCGTAGTAGTTGTTGTTTCTTTTACTCTGTCTTTAACCACTAAAGCCATATCGACCTCCCTTTAATTAAAGAAGGATGATATTAAGCAAAGGTGACATCTAGATCACCGGCATTAAACTTGAAAACATCGCCATCTTGAACATCTCTGGCTGTAGTTAATGAGCCGTGGAGCAAAACGTTGGTTCCACTTGAAGCGTCAGCTATAAACACCCCAGAAACCATTCCCCAGTTAGCTGTCGCTGTCGGGAAAGTAACCGCAGCTGTGTTTTGAGTTGCACCATCACTAGGGGCGTCCCAAGCTGTTGTCTGAACTCTTGCATAAGCTCCACCACTTTGCTCTTGAGTAAGGGTTCCAGCTTCCAGTTTCGCAGTTTCATAAAAGTTAATAAGCCCGACATAAATAGATGTACCGGGAGTGGTGTAGGCGGTGTTTCTTAAAACATGCGAGGCTAAGGCATTTTCAAGATATGTTGACATAGCAGACATATTTTATATTTCCCTTTCTAGAAGGTTGTTAGTTCTGTACGCTTCCAAGTATTAGTGTCTACGCAGACATAAAGATGGTGTACTGTAGTCCCATCATAGTCAGTGCTTCCGAACTTCATTTCACCCTGAACGCAAGAATTGCCAGCGCCAGTAGGCTTGGTGCTATCCCAAAAAAGCAAAGAGTCACCCACGTCTGTAAAAACGCTTCTAACATCCTCTGGACTAATAAGACCAGACGTGTTATTTAATAATAGGTCGCTAACTTGTGTTGCTAGTTCTGTTTTGGTTCTTTTAGTCATTGAAAAGTAATCCAATTACATTGCTATTATCTCTCTTATTATACACCATACAAAAAAAACCGCCCCTAAAAAAATAGAGGCGGCTCTTTTCTGTGGTACTACGTCAAGATTCTTAGAAAGAACCAAGCAGGATGCGTCTGTTGTCCAGAACAGCAAAGCCTACTTCAGCCCAGCCGTAGAATCCAGCGCGTTGCTGACGATGTAGTGCGTCATCTTCAAAGATCTGCACATCTTGTTTGATGGGCATAATGAAGCTATCATTGGCACTTCTGTCAAGACCAACCACTAATTCAGGATCAGTGCCGTTCAAGCTACCAGAAAGCTGGTTGCTAAAGAACAGTTGATATTCCTGAGACTCACCCATTTCGTCCATGTCGTGAAGATTCACGCCAAAGATACGGGTGATGGAAGCAGCGTCGTCGCCAGCTTGGTAAATTTCACGACGGGTGACTTCATCAACCTGATCAATACCCCAGTTTCTAATGTCTTCGAGGGCTTCAGGTGAAAGATAAATATCCGTCAATTTACCACGATTTAACGAACCAGTGTTACCACCAGCGTTACGTCGCATAACAGTTTTCATTAAAGAAATGACACGTTTGGTGAATTGACCATCAGCAGCGTCAGCATCATAGACCAAAACATTTCGGTCAACGCCAGCAGCTAATAGTGTATGCCATCCGTCATCATTCATTTTCTTGACAAATCCAGCTTCAAGAACTTGCATTGCACGACCTACAACATCCCAACGGGCTTCGCGGGCGTATCGAAGAAGGTAATCAATCGAGGAAGCAACCGTATAGGTTGGAACCATGACATAATCGCCTTCGACAGTACGTTCGGGAATACGACCGTGACCGGGATTAGTGTAAGCCACATGATCGTTCTCTGTGCCGGGGGCCAAGAGGTCAAGTGGAAATTCAGCAGCAGAGCCGGGAGCCATTTGGATCTTTTCAAAGATACCATCAAGCACGTCGCCTACTAAAACACCCTTACGAAGGGGGCTTTCCAGAGCTACCGCAAGTTCTCGCTGCGCAGCGAGAGATTCATTCTTGTCGGCGCTACCGGAGCGCTGAATGAGTTCGATGAAAGCATCATCAGGTTTAGTCATTCTACTCATTTTCAAGTCTCCTTATTAAGGGTTAAAATTATTCTAATGCACCAGCATCAGTATTCATGACACCAGCAGGTAGATTAATTTCTACCTTAGCATAACCATCTTCGTCCAAAGAGGACATCCAACGACCAACTGAAATATATTCGGTTGTATCGACGTTGGCTTTAACGGTTAAGTTACCAGCGGTGAGGTCATCAAGATAAGCTAATGCACCAGCTGTTGGTGTACCAGTAATATTATTGGTTACAACATAACCCTTCTTCAGGATTGACACTTTGCCACCCTTTTGAACTTCATCTTTATGCCAGTTAATATGCTGGCGAGTGAGGTCAAGGTTAACTACATCATTAAGCAAGATGCCCACGGGAATTACATCATTCGCCGCAGCAGTATATGCTACTAAAGCACCAGCTTGATCCATCGCCGCGCCAGAGCCTACCGAAGTGATACTAACCACTCCGCCACGTTCTGCCGTTCCAGCGTTGTAGAAAAAACTAATGTCTACATCGAGTTCATTTCTATCAGCTTTTAAAGCCATTGTTATGTCTCCTTAAAAAACATATTTACTTGTTAATATTTGCCGTTGAACGAAGAACGTTAGTTTCAAGCCATTCACTAGCACTTGCTCGCAATTCATCAGAAGAATCATCACCAGCGTCTGCCAATGCAGGCTCTACTTCTTCTTCTACATCCTCAAGGACTTCAGCTTCGGCTTCTGTGTCGGCTTCATCAGCTTCCTCTTCGGTAGCATCTTCAGCTTGAACTTCAGCTTTCTTCTTCATTCCCTTTTTCTTGTCATCTTTTTCGTCTTTATCATCGTCATCTTTTTTATCTTTGTCTAACCATGGTGGTAATGAACCTTTTTTCTTAAGCGCAACAACCTTGTCAAACATTTCATCGGTAGCTTCAGCGAAAGATGCAAGGACTTCCTCAACGTCTTCCTCTTCAAAACCAGCTTCAACCAATGCTGCCCTACGAGCCATGGTTTTAGCTTCAGCTTCATGAGCCTCGATTTTTTTGTTGGCGATGACCAACTCTTCGTCTCTCTTGGCAATTGTCTCTTCAAGTTCGGCAACTTTAGTTTCAGCGGCTTGAACAGCAACTTGAACTTCAGTAATAGCCGTATCTTTTTCAGAAACACTGGCTTCAAAAGATTCAATCTGGGATTGAAATTCTTGATCTTTTTGCTTGGTAATTTCAGCTTTTAGAGCGTCGGAAGCCGTTTTAGCGCTAACTAATTCAGCTTTAAGCTCGTCTACTTGCTGTCTAAGGGTATCAGACATATTTTCATTCTCCTGTTTAAAACTAGAGTTATTTATTTCTTCGGCTTTCGCGCCTTTAAATGGATCAACATCGTTGAGAATCACACTTCTCGGGTTAGCAGGGTTGCTAACCAGACCTTTTCCAGAAAACGCTATATTCCTTAAAAGTCTTCCTACGGTATATCCTTCATACTTTCCCTCTCCTCCATATGCTCTAAGATGTTTAGTTAAAAAAGCGGAGGCGTCGTCTCTAGCAATTACTTTATGCTCACCTTGTGGGGTGACTACAGCATAGTCAAAATTATTAAAGAGGCACTCCATTGAAACAAACCATTTGTTTGATTCAATTTCTGATATTATTTTTACCATTCTTTCTTTTAGTTCTGGATTACTCCAGCTATTGTAAAGAACAGCGCTTGTAACAATATCAAACTTCTCAGTTTTGTCTGGGTTAGAAACCTCATTGCCACTTTCGTCCATAACCAAGCTATTAGTTATGTGACCAATTATGTCTGATTCGTCGTGCATGAAATTAAATTGTTTGTCTACAGGGGTTTCCCTAGCAGACCAAGTTTCACCTCGATCAAATACGTCATCATTTTTATTCCACCCGGTTGATACCAGAACAGAATTCAAATAGTATAGATCAAACTGATCTTGATTCTCAGCAATAGCATCGTTAGCAACGATAAATTGCTGAATGTTTTCTTTTTGTTTCTTACTGGGAGTATAAATACTAACTGGAGAAGAATATGCCACACTAGCGTTAGACTTTATAATTTCTTCTAAACCGGCTGATATCTCTTTTTCATATATTTTCATATATCACCTCTAAAAAAATATACACCATATGACAAATAAAATCTTAGAAACGCTATGTTGTTTTACTTAAAGCATATGCCGAGACATGTATTTGACGAGCCTCGTCTATAGATGGTTGTCTATCATTTCTCTTATTAAAATCACTCTTGAATACCCTTAAGGAAGAAAGCACAGTTTCGTTTATGACTGCCGGTCGCTTAAGAAGACTGTTAATAACATCCGCGTCGATATCCATAAAAGGCTCGATCCCACAAAGTATGCATAGTTTTAAATGCTCTAATTGATCCATCTCACTCTTTGTAAGTGATCTCAAATTAGCCTTGTTATGATATGCTAGTATTGCAGGGTTGGTAATTTTAGATATCTTATTTTGAGCTTCAGTAGCCCATAGCGAAATGTTGACAAACTCGGAGTTTACAGATTTTCTAGGCTTAACCTCTTTCTGTTTTCTCTTAATTTGATCCTTTGCGTTTTTCGGTCTTCCATCTTCTGGTCTTCCGGTAGGGGCAAACTTTTCCTCTGGAGGTGCATTTTGCTGCTTTGTTTCTTCTCGCTTTAACTCTTTGTCAAACTTCTTATCCTCTTTTTCATCTTTCTCATCTTGAATACTAATTTTATCCCTTCTGTCTTGAGGGTCAGTGAGGGGATGGCCGCCCGTATCAGGAGATGGTACTAAACCAAAATCTTCTGGCTGCATAGAGTCCTTCGTGAGGGCAATCTTCTCAAGATCATTACGATGTTGAGGGTTGTGATATGGGCCAGCTTTTTGTGGCATGTTCTCATTCTGCCTATCTTTTACCTCTCGACGAATTCTGATTTTCTCAATTTCTGGAATTTCTCCAAATCTTTCAACCAGAGTTTCGGTGCTAATGATACTTCTATCAGCAAGTTGAATAAGGAGGTTCTTCTCAGTAGCCTCGTCTGACAAAACCATCTGGTCAAAGTGAATCCTAGCCGGAAGTCTAAAGCCCATTGCTTTTTGAACTATCTCTAGTTCTTGATTCCACCAATTCGTCAATACCTGACGGCCATATTCCAATCTTTCAACAAGTGTTTTAAGACTAATAAAATTATTAGTAAAACCACCGCCACCACTAGCCATACCCGTAAGGGTTGGAGGAATACCAAGTCCAGCATAAATATTGGTAAGAACCGGTTCGTATTTTTCTTTTCCCAAAAATTTAAACACCTGAGTGCTAGATTCTGTAAACTTTAATTCTGGCCCCCATACTAAATCCATAGTACCGCCACCCACGTTGCTTGCCAAAATATCTCTTAACTTGTTAATGGCAGCCTTGGTTGGGAGTATCTTGTTGTCTAAATCTCCAAGACTCCAAAGTCTTATATTAGAAATAGCACCATCAAGAGCGGATACATCAGCGAGCTTCATTTTTTCCAGCATGATAATGTCATCAAGAATGGCATAAATCATTGGGTTAGACCAAACAAGCCAATCATCTTTCTTGTAGTAATATACCGACACCTTTTCTGGATCTAACGGTACTGTTGTCGCTCCGTTCTTGATAGCCTTTAAAATGTCTGGAGGCAGCATTGCCGTTAGATTTTTATGATGAGAAGAGCCTCCATTAAGACTCTTGTTTGCTAGACCTCTTACAAGCTTAGATACTTTTAAGACGTATTGTGGCTGACCAACAAAAGTAGCTAATTCGTTACCAACAACCTCAATAGACATGGGGTTTAAAAAATCAAACTTCCAAGGGATTTCCCTTCTATCAACCTTCAGGTCGGCTATTTTCATGTCAACACCGCCCATCGAGCGAAGCTGTCTTTCTGTTTTCTTATTTATTTTTGCAGTTCTTCGTTTTACAACTACATTTCCACATCTATAAAGGGTGTTTAAAAACCTTTCTGTTCTTTCTCTACCGTTTACTTTTTGAAACCATGCGCGGAAAAATTTCTCGATACGCTTATTTGGATGGACGATATTGATACCCTGTCCAGCAAAGTCAGCCATTAGATCAATAACATTCCTAATGATTCCAACTCTATCGTAAGCAGCCATGCACATTTTTATGGCTTCTTTTTGCTGCTTAGGTACAGCTTCAGAACTACGAAAGCGATTGTAATCCTCTCGATTAAATCCAGTTCTTACAGAACGATTAGGCTCTACATCAAGAAAAGACCTACGACTATAGGCTGAAGCTTTCTGAACCCCGTCGTAAGCTTCAATGTTATCTGACGTTTCGGCAAGAGCTTTTTGCTTACCAGAGTCGTCAGACCAAGTAACAAAAGATTGTGCTTTTTCTTGATTTTGTATTGAGCTATCGTCCATTTTTCTACCTATCTAATTGTAATTGAAATGATTGATAATTAATCTGTATGACTATACACCAAACTAATATACATCTCTCATTCCTTCAGTAAACCAAGCTGGCCCTACGTATTCTGGGCCGTCTATTTTGCCTCTTGCGCCTCCCGCAAAACCACCAATAGTATCATAGACATGAGGTGGTGGTGTGCGCAAGATCTTTCTTGCAGACATGTTCGCCATGATTAGAGAAGAGTATCTATCTTTTCTCAATCGATTTTTTCTACCACCGGGGAGTTTTACATCAGGAGTGTCCCACTTATCTCTACCCGTTGTTGTTTGCGTTATAATGATCATCGAAAGTTCATCTTTTAGCTCTTCAAGCTCCATCACGCAGTCTTCTAGTGTGTCATACATTCTGTTCTTTAATTTATCATCGGACATAGCAAGACCAAGCGTTGCTGAATCAAAGTAAGGAAACAAAACAGTTTTGTCTTCAAAGTCCTTTCTTAGACCGTGATTAGCCTCGGCAAGCCAGTCTGCCTTTGCAAATTGAATCATTTCAAGAATATGAAGTCCGGGATTTCCATCAGTGTCCTTTTCCTTCTTTTCATCTATGGTAGGCCAAAGAGGAAGTTCTCCAGTTTGTATTTTATCTTTATCATGAAGGGCTTCCATTATGGCAATACCACCCCCCTGAGCATCTAATGCAATTTCCGAACAGGGGAAAACCTTCATTAGATCTCTAATTTTTCTAGCACAGTGCGAATAAAAATCAGTTTCACTTGCTAGTCCAGCTTTAACCTGTTCTTTATGTCTACTTCTATTGGTTGTCCAGCAATGAACAGTCCTACTATGATCTTCATGTACCTCAAGAACAACTATAGAGAAATTGTCTACTTCGGAGGCTGGATCAACACCATACACATACCTACAGTTAGGATTACCCTTAAGCATAGATTGAAAGTTTACTTCTCCACTAGGATGAGTGACTGGGTTCTCCGGAGATACAACACAACTTTCTATTAAAGATCGTTTGAAGAACCCATTGCTGTCTGTAGCGAAGCATGCTCCAAATTCCATCTCGTAAATACCAGAGTGAACCGTCGCTTTAGATCTGGCTACCTGAGCGTCATCCATAAAACCCTGCGGCAAAAGCTCGAACGGAACACGAATGATAGAATACTGACGCCAATCAAAGCCGTTTGGAATTTCAACATCTCCAAATATTTCAGCTAATCTACTAGGCTGACCTTTGCTTTTGATTATTTGTTTCCACTTCTTCCAGTATTCAGCAAAGTGATTAAAGTCATAGTAAGCAGTACCAGAAAGTATAATTTGATTTCCATTCTCTTCGTTGGCTACTCCCTCATCGTGATCTTCTTCCCCAAGCTCTACGGCTCTTTTGTGAGCTGCTATTCTTTTTACATTTTCCACTGGGGATGCGGTAACAGCAGCAAAACCAGCGACTACGTTTTCGAATATCTCACGGGGAATAGATGCAAATTCATCTGCAATGATGTCGTTAGCACGTTGACCACGAATTTTACTACCGTCACCAAGAGGGAGGCATGTCACGGTGCTTTCACCTATTGTTAATCTACACATGTCAACATCACGTCTAGGCCCACCAGAACTACCAACAATATCTCGAAGTATTGGTGCGTTCCTCCATATGCCATCCATGTATTCAAAAAGAATTTTAGATTGCCTAAACGCCGCACCAACAATGATCACTTTTCTTCCGGGCATTAATAGACAACGAAGAACGGCATATACAGACAACATAAACGATTTACCAAAGCCACGACTTGCTATAAGCATTGGAAATTTTCTGCCCCACATTTCTCTAAGCATTAAAGCTTGTGTGGGCAAAAGGTCAATATTTAATAGTTCTTTACATATGAACGAAAAATATTCTGGGTTTGTCATCAACCAAGTTAGCTTAGTTGTGAACTCCTCTTCCGTTTGAATGCTAAACGGGTTAATGATTTTAGACTCATCTACATTTATATTGAGCCAAGCATCATTAATTTCTTTTATGTTGTCACTCTGCTTGTTCACGCAGTAATATCTCCGTTACGTTGTCAAAAATCATCATAGCTCGATCTTCTGCGTTTTCTTTGTCTCCAGAGAATATAAGTTCCACGCCATACTCTTCTTCGTACTCGCGTAACTTCTTCCACATAAACTTCCCATTCATTCTAACAAACGGGATTTGCTTTTTGGGTATTCCAGAATTCTGGGGAAAATTCATTAGATCATCTATAGAAAACTCAAAGATAACATACTTCCAGCGAAAGAAAGACATTCGTTTCATTTCAGCTTCAAAGGCTTTTCTTTTCTTCCCCAAGTTCATAGATATCTCGCCCGTGCTGGCTTTTCTTTCTATGACTAGGTATTTCTCTAACCCCTTGACTGTATAATCTCCAGTACGAAGCCCCCAGTCTACAATGGCTTGACATTTATCAAAAGACTTAAAATCCCATCCAGATTTTTCTCTCGTGTCCCTTAAAACTATATGCTTCATTTTTTTACTAGCTTAAATGGTCTTATGTCGTGCGTGCCTGTGATATTATTAAAATCAATACTATTAAGATCAATCATTGCGTCTTCCTGTAAATACATCTTATTTAAATCGTCCATTGGGCAACTGTTAAATGACGCACCATCATGTGTAGAGTTGTAATTCATAGAAACAACATGACTATGTTTTGGGATACACATTAAATCCTTTTCGCAGTCACCTCTATGATTAGACATGTACCATTCTATCCTCTGTGGAAGTATGGCAAACGTGTTGTCAACATTTGTAAAATCATCACCTTTAAACATCTTCAGGACTTCTTTAGTATTATATACTACGCCATCCCAGCTAAAATAGAAACCATAATTATCGTAAGCGTCATATTTCTTATATTTATACTTAATGAAATCTCCCGACCCCCTGAGAGCTTTTATCGGCTTGTCTTTATCTGTACTATCTGTGGTGTTAAGCCCAAGTCGCAAGCTAACACACCAAGTTTCATCGTCGAAAAGTTCTAGCAGTTCGTTCGCAGACATACCGAGAGGTTTATAGAAAATGCAATCATCCATGAATAAGGCAAAGTGTCCATCCTTAACCATTTCTAAAAACCCATACAGGTCTTGAAGTAAATACGTCTCTTTGTACCACCCTACTCCTTCTACTTCAGACTGTAGTTTAAGGTATCCCTGTTCGTATTCTTTTGTGGTCGCCTGCCAGATGATGTATGGTTGAAAAACACCCTCTGCATTAGCCTGAAGACTTTGTAGTAACAGTCTAGTTTGCAATGCTCTATTTTTCGTGAGAATCAGAGCCGGAATTGCGTCCATTGTTTTCCCTTACTATATCCATAAACAGGGGTGCATATTGAGATTCAGCCCCCGTTATTTCCTTATGACATTTCCAACATAGTGTAATACCATTATTTATGTCAAAACGCAAATAAGCAGCATCAGACCACCTCACTATATGATGTGCGTTTAACGCTCTTTTGTATCCACACTTGGGCATTTGACATTTATGCTTATCTCTTGAGAAAACTCGTTTTCTCCACTCTGCATAAATTGGGTCGTCGTAATCTCGTCTCATATAATCTCCAACCTTTTAAAGAGTCTTTAAGGTTATACTGTCACTTTTTTCTTGAAGGGCTTTTTGCCTCTCGATCTCGCACTCTGGACAGCCTTCTATAAATTCGCCATCATGAGGTTTAGCGTAGTGATGAAGAGCAAACAATCTAAGGTTTATTATGTTCTGCCCATATAGCAATCTAGCCATACCTTCGTAGGTGTGCTTTTTAAATTCCTTATCGATAGCGATAAGTTTGTCAACATCTCCCCGAATTGGAGATTCAATTTCTACAACGACTGCCTTCTTGTTAAAGTTGTCTTCATAAATTACGTACCCAACTAACAGGGTGGTGATAAAGTTTAACAACAAAAGGTATATAAATAATTTTTGCATTTTTCGCCTCAATGGTTTATTAAAGTAATTGTAAAAACTTTCCTTTTTACCTACCCAAGGGCTTAACCATCCTAATCTTTGTTACGCGAACGTTAAATTGCACTTCTTCAATAACCTCCAAAACTTGAGGACTGTGCTTTTCTGCTAGTATAAGATCCTTTAACTGAACAACTGCCTGAGAGCATGCTTCATCTGGATCGCTGGCATTAACAAAGAAATGCATTTCCGATTGAATATTGTTAATGATTCCTACTTTTTTAAGATGACTGTTTGCCTTCTCTGTATTCATGTTTATTTTGAATATCATAGGTCACCATTCTCTGGACTAAATTCTCAAAAGATATATCCGGCTTCCATTCAAGATGCTTTTCTGCCTTTCTTGAACACCCTCTTAGATACGGAACCTCCGAAGGTCTGCGTAGATTTTCATTTTCCTCAATGTAAATTTTATACTCATTAATATTTATACACTGAAATGCCACTCTAACTAGATCTTCTACCGAATGAGTAACACCAGTAGCTACTACATAATCCCTCGGTTCTTCCTGTTGCAGCATTAACCACATGGCTTTTACATAGTCTTCCGCATGACCCCAATCTCGCTTGGCTTTGAGGTTGCCAAGCTCCAATTTGGGGATCATACGACCCCGATGGGTCGCCCAGTAGAGGTCTGCAACGTAACACGTCACCTTTCGCGTCACAAAGCGCTCTCCGCGCCTTTCGCTCTCATGATTAAACAATATACCACTACAGCCAAAGATGTCGTAGGCTCTGCTGTAGAGCATCGTAGCGTTGTGTGCCGCTAGCTTAGCGATTGCGTAGGGGGATTGCGGTCGAAAGGTTGTGTGTTCATCCTGATACTTTTCTTTACCAGAGAGGTTGTATTGATCCCCAAACATCTCACTGCTGCTCGCCTGATAGAATCGCGGACGATTCCCCATCGAACGTATCACTTCGAGTATATTGAGACAGCCTTGCGCGGTAACGTCCCAAGTAAGACTTGGCTGCCCGAAAGAAGTCCCTACGTGAGACTGTGCAGCAAGGTTGTAAACCTCGTCAGGCTGGGTTTCGTTTAAACACCGGTAGACACTACCTGAGTCGGTTATGTCACCTTGAATCAAATGAAACTGTTTATGTGTTAGAAAATGTTTTATCCTAGAGGTGTTGCTAGTGGAAGTTCTACGTGCTACTCCATATACTGTGTAATCTTTAGATAATAGCAATTCAGATAGGTATGATCCATCTTGTCCTGTTACTCCGAATATTACAGCTGTCTTCATACGAACACCTCTTTACTTTTTAATAAGACCTCATTGTTCATATTTACATAAGCTCTATAGTATGGGTCTCTTTCCATTGATTTATACCTATTGGTAACATCCATTCCTCCTGCGTTTTTTAAGAAATTCATTTCATCAAACGAACTTCCTCCTCCAAAGATAGATAACTGCTCTTTAGCGGCATCTGTGAACGTCAGGCTTAGCTCCTTACAGACTTTCTCTCTGTATCCTACATCATTTGCCCACTTGTCAAAGAGTATGAATACGGGCCTCTCAGGACTTTGGTCTTTTAGGTAACTAGTGATGTGATTGTCGTATAATTTTATACTGGCTTGGTTTATTTCTTCGGTAACTGGCTTTTTATCCCGGTGTGACATTTGTACACAG
>TARA_R110000751_G_scaffold109345_7_pt1 | contig 12328 bp, 16 predicted proteins | sample TARA_R110000751 | Tara Oceans TARA_R110000751 (sample SAMEA4398001) | marine metagenome | biome: Polar Biome; feature: [MES] marine water layer (ENVO:01000295) within the mesopelagic zone...; material: water (ENVO:00002006), including particulate matter (ENVO:01000060) such... | reverse complement strand
ATGGTTCCGATGGTGCGGCTGCCGGATTTGGTACTCCGACAGCAGCAAGTGGTCCTTTAGCGATTGCAGCAAGTGGCCCTAATACTGCAAAAGTTTTTGCTTTTACAATTCCTCCGGGCGCTACTGGTCCTACGGGACCGACCGGACCGACCGGACCGACAGGGCCAACTGGACCTCCGGGTTCACAAGGACCGACAGGGCCAACTGGACCGACAGGCACAGCAGCAGGTTTCGGTACACCTACCGCTTCAACTGGACCAATAGGTATTTCTTCTAGCGGTCCTAATACTGCAAAAGTTTTTACATTCTCTATACCGTCCGGTGCTACTGGACCTGCCGGACCTACCGGACCTACCGGTCCGACTGGACCTACGGGGGGAACTGGGCCTACCGGTACTGCCGCAGGGTTTGGTACACCTACCGTAGCAAGTGGCCCCTTAGCAATAGCATCTAGTGGACCTGCTACCGCCAAAGTTTTTGCTTTTACCATACCACCGGGACCGACAGGAGGTACAGGTCCAACTGGCCCAACCGGACCTACTGGACCTCCGGGGGGAACAGGTCCAAATGGGCCAACTGGGACAGCCGGTATTCGAGGTGGAATGCGGTATCAATATAGTAATTCATCAACCGTAGCCGACCCATCAGCGTCTTACTTCCGATTAAATAGTGGTTTTACCGCGTCAGTTACAAAAATGGCGATAGATGACCTTGACCAAGATGGTACAGACCAAAGCGAATGGTTCAAAATATGGGATGATTCGACTTCGACTAATACCGGTACACTCATAATACAATCTCAAGACTCTTCTGATGATTCATTCGGTTCATTCTTAGTTACCGGAGTTACCGATAGAACAGGTTGGTTTGAGATTGATTTAACAATGGAAACATCGAACAACGGCTCAAATGTTGCTTGGAGTGCTGGTAATGATATGGTAATGCAATTTTCAATTACTGGAAATACAGGAACCACAGGACCTACTGGACCGACTGGTCCGACTGGACCAACAGGACCGACTGGTTCAACAGGACCTACTGGGCCTGACGGACCAACTGGACCTACTGGAACAGCAGCCGGATTTGGAACACCCACAGTAGCAAGCGGCCCTCTAGCAATTGCGTCAAGTGGACCTAATGCAACAAAGATTTTTGCTTTTACAATTCCGCCCGGTACTACCGGACCAACGGGTCCAACTGGACCTAATGGACCTAATGGTCCTAATGGACCTAATGGTCCTACTGGAAGTACTGGGCCACCCGGTCCAAGTGGCGTAGCCGGTGCTATCAATGATTTAACCGATGCAAGTACAACTGCTACTTCTGTTTGGCTTGCTTCAACACCTGCTACTGCTACTGATTATAACGCATCATTAGGTATAGGTGCTTTAGACGCACTAAACGGAACTCTTGGAACAAAGAATGTAGCATTGGGATATAATGCAGGTACAGCAAATACAGAAGGATTCAAGAATGTTTTTGTAGGATATGCGGCAGGTTCGGCAAATACTAATGCAGACTACAATGTTTTCGTAGGTAGTCAGGCAGGGGCGGCAAATACAACAGGACTTAGAAATGTCGCTATTGGGGCAAATGCCTACGATGGAGCCGATGCAGAAAGCGATAACATAGCAATTGGATATGCTGCTTTTGGTGGTTCTGTTGCAGGTGGTGGAGGTTCAATAGCAATTGGTTCAAGCGCATTAGCCGCAGCAGTTACAGGAAGTTATCATGTAGCAATCGGAACAGGCGCACTTGGCAATAATACATCAGCAAATTATTCAGTAGGTATTGGTTATCAAGCAGGTAAAGGAATTACTACTGCCGGTGCGTCAGTAGCAATTGGCGCTAATGCTATGAGTAGTGGTTCACAAGGAGCAGAAAATGTCGCTATCGGCTATGCTGCTTTAGGTAGTGCAAATGCAAATGATAATGCCTATAACATCGCTATCGGCTCAAATACACTCGATGCAATTACAACCGCAGATTACTCGGTCGCAATCGGCTACAAGGCTGGAACAGACCTTACGACAGCCCAAGCCTCAATTATGATTGGACATAAAGCCGGACAGAATAGCGGTTCAAACTCGGTATATATTGGTTATTCAGCCGGAGAAAATGCGTCAGCCGCTTCTGCACAAAATAATTTCATAGGATATAGAGCAGGTCGTTATGCAACTTCAACATACAATATCGCTTTTGGTCATCGTGCTATGGATGGTACTAGTTTTTCAGGTAGTTATAACATTGGAATTGGAACAGATGCTTTAGGTGCTAATAGTTTAACGGGAACTAAAAATCTTGCCATTGGATATGGCGCGGGAGATAATATTACTTCGGGGGATTCTAATGTTATAATTGGGGCGGCTGATGTTCCTAGTGCAACAGGTGATAACCAACTTTCAATTTCTTCGGGGGATGGTTCAGTCTCTTGGATTACAGGTAATTCATCAGGTGGTATTAATTCTAAAGCAGAAGTAGTAGCAGTAGCAGGTAATACCGTATTAACACTAGCACAAACAGGTTCATACGTTTATTGGACTAGCGGTACTTGCACATTACCTACTAGCGCAACAGTAGGAACTCAATTTACTATATTCAATAATACAGGAGGTTCTGCTACTGTCGCTCTTGGAACTAATAACGCTATTGTATCGGGTTGGGCGGCTAATGCAGCAGTAGCAGACCACGAAGGAACTTCATACATTTGTGTAGCAGCAACAAAATGGATTCAAGTAGGTTGATTCAAATGAGTTTTATGGGAACAGTAGGTATTATAGCACAAGCAGGGCAAGGAAGTACTGCCCCTACCGCAGTATCTATTGCTAATAGTTCGAGTGGTAATTACGATGATTCAGTTACGGTTGACGGTACTGGGGCCGGTTGTTCATTTTACGGTTATGATATAGGCGCAGCACTAGGTACTAATTTTGCTTCTTCTGAAAGTGGTACTGTTTGGTTATATACTCAATCTATTGCTGTAACAGACTTTAACACCTTTAACGGTTGTGATAGTGGCGTGTGTGGTAATATTCATGGATATATACGAGAAACTGGCGCAACAAGTTACGCATGGAATATTACAATAGATAGTTCAAGTTTAAGTAATGGTAATAGTGTAAGTATAACTGGTAGTAATAGTACTTCACAGGATGCAACAAGTAGCATCGCCAACACTTTTTGTCATGTTTTTGGTGGTGGAAGAGGGGGGGCAACATATCCCTCCGTAGGAGATAATTTTGTAGTTTTAATAAGAGCAAATGCTACTAATAGTACTGGTACTACTGCTGCTTTCCCTAAAATAAAAGTAAAATACGAGTTCGTTAGTTAAGGAGTAATTAATATGCCAACAAGACAAAAAGTAAATATACCGGAAGGAATGAGTAATCTAAATGGAAATTGTGCATATAATATATGTCATTATACAGATGCTACTACAAGTAAACAATGGCAATCATATTTGGGGATGAAAAAAGAATCACATAGTGAATATACTGTCTTAACAAAGTTTGGTTGTGTTATGCCAATTATGCAAGATTCAGAAGCAGAATATAAAGAACACCAATGGCTTTGGGATAACGCAACAGGAGATGTATTGATTGGTGGTTTAGGTATAGGTTTTGTGCATCAAACTCTAATGGATAATCCCGATGTAACATCTGTAACTATAATAGAAAAAAGTCAAGATGTAATAGATTTAGTATGGGAACATTGTGTTAAAGATGATACTTTTACCTTAATAAAAGCAGACATAGAAACTTGGGTTCCACCGGAAGATTCTTCATGGGACGTAGCATGGTTTGATACTTGGATTTATGATAATCCTTTAAGTATGAAAGAATACAAAAACTTAATGCACGAAAGATATAGTACTTATATTACTATTATAGGTAGTTGGTGGGCTTAATGGATGGATATAATCGTTTTTGGTTATGGTTAGGTAAATTAATTGGTTGGGTTATATAATACCCCTTATATACCCTAGTAGGTAATGAGACTGTATGTCAGAAATGATGAAGCACCCTGCATGGATTATGTGGGAAGAAGCATTGAGTGAAGAAATAGTGAATGAAATAATAGAGGCTGCTTTAGAAGCAGAGCCTCAAGAGGCAAGTACCTTTAGAAGTGGTGAAGGGGAAATAGATTCTCATAGAAAAACACAAATTAGGTGGCTTTCAGACCCTAAATATAAAACACTTACAGAACAAATGATGTGGTATATAGAAAAAGCAAATGAACATTTTGGTATAGATGTTAGTTATTTACCACCTTTACAATTTACAGAATACAAAGATATAGGTTATCATTACGGACAACACCATGATATTGATTGGAATAGACAAGATGGTATGCATAGAAAAGTAAGTATAGTAGTACAATTATCAAACCCCGAAGATTATGAAGGTGGAGAATTACAATTTAGTCATACACAAAACCCTGATTCAATAGCACTTGGTAAGAAAGGTACAGTTATATGTTTTGCTTCTTATCACGAACATGGTGTATCATCAATTACTAAAGGTTCAAGAATGAGTCTAGTAGGGTGGGCCGAAGGTCCACGTTGGAAGTGATTTTTTGATACTACAAGCGGGAAAAATAGTATATATTGCGCCTGAAAAGTCATATACCAATGTAAACATTGAAGAGACACCTCATGGGTTCAAGATTTATAGGAAGGGTAGTGATAGAGCATTTACTGTTATACCACACTCGGCTATGAAACAAGTAATATACGATAGAGAGGAATAAATATGGAAATATACGGAATACAATTAGAACTATGGCTTGGATTAGGTGTTGGAGTATTAGCAGCAGCAGTTTGGGGTTTAAAGAAATATAAACAAGTAAGTGCAGATGGTAAACTTACAATAGATGAGATACTAGATATTGCAGATGACGTTGAAGATATTGTTGATGATATAGAAGCAAAGACTAAAGAAATGAAAAAACAATACAACGCTAAGAAAAAAGCAGAATTAATTGCTCTATGTGAAGAAAAAGGTTTAGATACAACAGGCACTAAAGCAGACTTAATAGCAAGACTTGCTGAATTGGTTGTTGAAGAATAATGCCTGAATTACAAGTTATTGAGTTAAGACTTGATAATGTTGAGTCGGCAGTCGATAAACACGATAGAATTATAGAACAATTAACACAATCACAGATAGAATCTAAAACAGGATTAACAAGGGTTGCTACCGAATTAGAAATAACTAATGGTCTTATAGCCTCTTATATGGCTAATATGCAAAAAATAGTTTTAGCCTTAATAACAATTGTGGCAGGGGCTATGGGAATGACACAGATGGGATAATATGACTACTGATTTAGAAAAGTGGAATGCTTGGATTAAATCATTGAGTATAACATCGTCAAATACTTCCGTTAAACTTAATAACATTGAAAAGACACTAAAGAAATATCATAAAATACACAGGCGTATGCTTTGGTATAACACGTTATTATTATTAGGAGTACTGGGATTAAATGGTTTATTATTGTTCTATTAGTGATGTTGGCCTAAGATTAGGTCTAAACAGCGCACAACGTGTGCAAGCAGGTAGTGTTATGCAGGTTGCTATACGCAGGGCTTCTATTGAAATAGAACAAGTTTATAATGATTATGGTAGGACTAATCCTACTATAATAGAAACTACATCAAATGGTGCAGTAGCCGTAGGTGATACAAGTATAACTCTTACAAGTGCTACCGGATTTACTAATACTGGAAGTGGTAATATAGATGGAGATACAATTGCTTGGACTGGAGTAACAGGACTGCAATTAACAGGTGTAACAGGAGTTTCTATTGCTCACGCAACCGGAGTTATAGTACAATCAGGTGAGTTTGCTCACGTTCTTAGAGAAATATGTGGAGATATAGCAGCAGCATATTATATGGAAGATGAATCCACATTTCATCAAACCGGAGATACCTTGAGAGGTAATACACTTAGAGAAAGAGGGGTTAATAATCTTGTAAGGTTGGCTCATCTTGGTAGTTTCCCTTGAAGGTGAGTTAATGGTTAGTAAGAATGATTTTAAAAATAGAAGTACTAAATGGAAGAAGAAACAAGAAATAGATAATTCTTTATTTATTTCTAGTGAAAATTATTTTCATCCGGGTTGGATAAAAATAGACCCAATAACTAAAGCATATAATTTAATTCAATTTTATATCAGTAAAGATAGTGAGAGATTTCACAGAGAAGTTGAGGCATTACAAGATAGTAGTATTGATTCAGTAATTAAGAGGGTTAAAAGTGGGGGTGTATCTTCACTAGAACCCAAAGCGAAAAGACTTTATAATGCAGCAGTTTCGTCAAGAGGGATATTTGAAAGGGATAAGATGAGAGTAACTTTACAAGCAAAACCAGTAAATAGAAGAGATTTTAAACCGTCCCAAACTGCACAAAGAAAAAGTTGGAATACTAGGTATTATATGAGCCATACACCAATGCGAAGTCAAGGTTTAAAAATGAATAACTATGCTAAGGCAACAGATAAACTAGGAAGAAATCTAAGAAATAGTAATGGTATGGTAGGATTAAAAGTATTTTATAACCCTGCTTCAATAATGCAATTTACTGAAAGTACTATGTTAGGTATAAGTTTACTGCAAGATATATATTTAAATGAGTGGACTCGAAAAGCAGCCAAACACGCGGGAGAACATTATACAAATATAAAAGGTAATACTAGCAAAAGTAAATATTTCAAGAAAAGAGTAAATATACAACAAGATAATAGAAATATTTATAATTTAATAGGGAAATCTATTCATAGTAAAAGACTAGAAAATAAAGGAATAGTAAATATGACTCACTCAATACCACATACACCTGAAAATTGGTTCGGAAACACAAGGACCTCTCAAATTGGTATGTTTCCACTTAGAAGATATGTGCGATTTATTATAGGTTCTTGGAATCACCGTTCAGAGTGGGAAGCGGGAATTACACCAAAGGGTGTTTTTGCCAGTAATATGAAGAAATCCGGCAAGTCTTTAACAGAAATTAAAAGTAAAACTCAAGGTCCCTTTATGGTTCATACTAACGGACGAGCCATACCATTTGGTAAAGGCACAAAACCATATAGAAGGCTTAGTAAAGCAGGTTTTAGTTTTAGAAAATTAAAGAGGTTGGAATAATGACAGTAGCAACGACAACACAATATTGGAATAGTAGGATGAATGGTAATAACCCTGTATCTTTAAGTGGTAGTTTTCAAGATTCGTGGACTGCAAGTGTAGGCGGTGGTGTTAAATCAGGTGGTGATTGGGTTATAACAAATGGTACTTATACAATAACACCTACTACAAATACAGCATATACCTTTGTAACTTGTTTATCTTATAATACTGCACCTAATGACGATGAAGTACTTATCAAATTAGATAATGGTACACATAAAATAGAAGTAAAAGGAACAGGAAATGCAACATCTTTAAAATTAGTAGGTGCTACTACTGTTACTATTACTGATTTAGATTTACTTTTAACGGAAAGTAAACCTGTACCTTTAATTTTAAGAGTAACTTTAGATGAACTCGGTAATGCTCAATTATATACTCACGAAATTATGCAAAACGATGATGCGGTAAATGTATTTTATAGTGTTAGTGGTGCTAACGGTGCTACTAAAACTATACAATGGGGTAATACAAATGGTTCAATAAAATGGTCTAATGTATATTATTCTAAGTTTGGGGCATTTAACCCCGAAGAATTAATGACAAGTGATTTTTCACAAAATGTATTATCACGTATGGGTATTGGTATTGTGGATTTGTTAAAGAATACAACAAGAATATATCTTAAAACACAAGTTCCAATAAGTAATATATTATATGGATATGATATATCTTCTGATATGTTAAATAGATATACATCACCCAACATTCATGTTTTAATAGAAGGTCTTGATTCACCTAGTTTTGATACTCTCGGTGGTAGTAAAGTATTAGAAAATTACGATGTTACAGTATATGTTACAACAAGAGGAACTAATTATGAAAATGCATATAAACAAGGATTAAATATATTAGGAGAAGTATTTGATGAAATATATACCAATACTGGTGTAAACGCTACGACTGACAGTCTTGTATCTTATACAGCAGAATTAGACACAAAAAAGGATGATGACGAAACAGTATGTGTACATACTCTTACTCTCACATATATGCGTAAAATAGATATGAGACATAGATAATATTGATAAGAGACTCCACTCGTTCTAGGACTACATAGAGGTAATAATATGGTAACAGAGTTTTTAAATAGGTATGTCTCAATAGAAAAGGAAACAACATACGGTTCAGAACCTAGCAGCACACAAACTTTTGGAGAAGTGGATGATGAATCCCTTTCAATGAATCTTGATTTGTTAGGAAGAAATGATATAAGCAGACAGATTTCATCAAAAATGGTAACAGGAACAGAATATTCCGAAGGTGGATTAAACATGGCAATCCAAGTGGATGATTTCTTAGGTATGTTATTACATGGTATTTTACCGGATGATACAGTATCAGGTTCAGCAGCAACATCAGCACATTTTTTAAATGCAGCATCTTACGGTGCTAACAAAAGAAGTAGTAATACTGCATTATCAGCAGCAGTATTTAGTACAGGTACTATTTATGCTACCGGTGATTATGTTTATTATCTTGGGGATTTATGGAGATTTACTGCTGCACACACCGCAGGTGCATGGGATGCAACACACGCATACCAAATTGTATATCCTTCTTTTACTGTAAGAGTAGGAAGAGAGACTAAAGAACACACCTACACAGGTATGATGCTTAATTCTATGACTCTTACAGCAAATGTGGGAGAGTATGTTATGCTTTCAGCAGATTTTGTCGGTAAATCAGAGTCGGCAACAAGTGCTTTAGGAGTACCATTATTTGATGGTGTTGCTTTAGATGCACTCCATTTCGCTAACGGTACAGTAAAGTTTGATACCGGCGATGGTACATTAGGTGGTGCATCAGCAAAAGTTAAACAAGTTTCTATAAGTATTTCTATGAATAGAGATACAGATAATTCATACGGTCTAGGAAGTCCTACATATAGAACTGCACCTGCTACACAACAAATGGAGATTACAGGTAGTATTGACTTTAATGAGGTTGTTTATACAGCAACCGCAGAAGAACCTACCTATGACCTTTTAATAGCAGAAGATGGTCTTAGTTACGAAGAAGCAGCGTATGACGGTGCATCAGTTATGGAATTAAATTTTACTGATGATGAATCAACCCCATCTGTTTTGACAATTAATCTATACCATTTAAGATTTGAAGCACCAACCGCTAATGTAAGTGGCAGAAGTACAAACACAATGAGTGTAAACTTTACAGCATTAATGAACCCACTATTAGGTAAAGCAATAGATGTTACTATCAAAGGTACTGGTTTAGATGACGGTAGCGGTGCGCCAGCAGCATACTAAGGTGATTAGTTATGGCAAATAATGGTGGAACAGTCGTACCTACCCTAAATAAACTAATAGTTATTAGTTTTACGGGAACAGCAACAGAAATACAGACTGCTTTAAGGGCAGAATTAACAGCAAATGATATTATAGTCGATACTACTTTCTCAAGGAGAAAAGACTCAAATGATTTTATGCTAGGCGTAGTATATCTTGAACAATAAATAGGTGAATAAGATGGAAACATACGAAGATGAAAGCGGATTATGGGAAATAAGAAAAGAAGGTAAAACAGGAAGAGTTACTAGACTTTTAATAGAGCCTAAGAAAAAGGCAGCATCTAAGAAAAAGGCTGCTAAAAAAGCAAAGAAAGAGTAAGGTGTTTAGATGAAAGTACTTGTAGCGACTGATGATATAGAAGTATTAGCGGCAGCATTAGGTCAGCATACAGCAGAAGAAGTATGGTGGTGGGCCAATGAAGCAGATAGAAAAAAGGGTTATAAACTAGGCTTATTGAAAGGAAGTATTATACCAAACACCACTTTTACTAGAGAAGAAGCAATTAATTTAGGATGGGATAAAGTAATGAAAGCATTACCTCGTTCTTTTACGCCAAAAGAAGAGTTTGAAGAAGAATGAGCAAAAGGAATACCTTCATAAACACTTTAGGTGTTTGGGAAATCAAAGAAGATGGAACTATTCGTCTGATAAGTGAGGCTGTAATGCCTAAAGAAAAAAACAGGAGTGAAAAATATGCCAGTACTAAAGAAAGAAATAGAATTAAATGATGGAAGTAAAGTTTGGGTTAGACAAGCGTCAGGTATGGCGAAACTTAAACTAACTAATATACAAGCAAAAGCCTTTAGAAAAATGAAACACGCAGGGGAACCTAGTGAATGGACGGACGAACAAAATGAAGAGTTTGCTACATACTTAGAGGATATGGGCGCGGGAGTTACCCACCAAATAGAAGAATGGGTCCCAAATTGTATTATAAGTGAAGATATTATAATAGATGATTTAACATTTGACGAATTAAATACTATACTTCAATTTGTTCGCGGCGATGACGAAGAAGGCGCAGTCCCTTTATAAACTTTATTAGAGTAGCCCCCTCTCTATGTATGGCTTTCAAGGGGGTTTTGCCCTCGGACCTATGGAGTAAATATGATTGTATAGGCGGAGCATATAAAATGGAATTAGATATGCTTATTGCTATGGATATTAGCGAAAAAATTACCGAAGCAAGTACAGATAGTAAAACTGATGCTAAAGGTGCAGTAGCAAGACGAAACCAAAGAAGAAGTGAACGAAAATACTTATCAGACGGTGGAGATGTACTACAAGCACTTAGAGATAGCGGGGTCCCTATAAAGGGCGAGAGTGGAGAGAAATGATTGCGATAGATAATACATTATTTGAATACTTTACTGTTTTAATACCTATTTGTATGGCAGTTACTCTTATTGTACTAAAAGCCGGTGCTTCAAGAGTAATGTTCGATGTTATAGGTACATTCCAAGCAAATAGACTTATATCAGATGCTAGAGCAGCAAGCACAGTATTTCAAGCATTAATGTTAGATGCTATAACTGGTGTTCAAGAATCAGGACAGGCTATTGGTGAACAATTTTCTCAAATGATGAACTCTATGATTCCGGTAGCAAGAGAAATAGAAAACGCTAGGGTGGAATTAGAAAAGTTTCTTAATGTATCAGATGGTTTCGGCCCTGTTGAAAAAGATGTACAGGATATAGGTTATGCTTATGGTTTCGCTGCTGATGAAGCATTTAGTGCAGCAGCAAGAATGGCACAATTAACTGGTGTTTTAGGTCAAGGTACTATGGGTGTAGGTACAGAAACAGGTATGCAATTTGGTCTTATAAGTGGTATGGAAACTTCTGCTGCTATGCAGCGTATGATTAACTTACAACAGCAAACTAAGTTTATGACTCATGGTATAGAAGAAAACGCTACTCAACAAGAAAGAATAGATGGTATTAGAATAAACTCTATTAAGGTTTTGGACCAATTAAATACTGTTGAGAATAGGTCTGCTGCTACAATGGAACAAATTACTTATGTTATGAATCAATTCGCTGCACAGGCTCACCTAACAGGTGAAAGTATTGCATCTATGGCCGCTATGTCTGCCACACTTATTGAGGCCGGTGAAGAACAAGGTAAGGGTGGTCGTGCGCTTCGTATGATATACGCTAGATTAGGTGCTAATACAGGTGGTGCAGCAGATGCTTTCCACGAATTAGGTATTGCTACACATGATGAGGAAGAAAACTTAAGAAGTCTTTCAGATATAATGAAAGATTTAAATAAAATATATCCCGATTTACAGGAACACCAAAGAACTGCATTAGCACAACAAGTAGCAGGTAACAGACATTATACAAGATTCTTAAAGTTAAGCGAAAATATGGATAGAACTCTGGAATTAGAGTTTGAGGCTTTGATGAGACTTTCTCCCGCTATGGAAGAAATAGAAAGAAGAAGAAATGCAAATATATTCTTGCTTGAACAATCAGAAGCAAGACTTAAAAATATGTCCGGTGCTATTGGTAATGCTCTTATACCTGCTTTAACAGAGGCTACTCATAGACAAGCAGATTTTAATCAAGAAATTGCTATGTTTTTAGGTAGTAAATATGTAGGTGGGGCGACTACAAGATTGGCAGGTTTCGGTCAAATGATGAGTGATATGATAGGGCCTATGTTTAATATGTTAGTTAATTTACAAATGCTAAAGGTTGCTACATCAACATATACTACTGTTGTTAGAGCATTATCCGGTGAAGAGTTAATTAACCAAGATGCTTACGGTAATAAAACAAATGCTTATGCAGCAGGTACAGCACAAATGATGCATTAT
>TARA_R110000751_G_scaffold22912_1_pt1 | contig 12355 bp, 8 predicted proteins | sample TARA_R110000751 | Tara Oceans TARA_R110000751 (sample SAMEA4398001) | marine metagenome | biome: Polar Biome; feature: [MES] marine water layer (ENVO:01000295) within the mesopelagic zone...; material: water (ENVO:00002006), including particulate matter (ENVO:01000060) such as...... | reverse complement strand
GCAACAACCGAAGAAGTTCGTGTGCTGCGTGAAATGGTCGAGGAAGACGATGCATTGCGCGACAACCCGGCCGCGCTGGCACGGGCAAACAGGCGGTTTCACAAACAAATTCATCTGGCGTCCCACAACCGATATCTCGTGCAGCAACTTGATCTGGTGCATCGGTCCATGGCCCTGATGGCGACGTCATCATTGGCGGTGGACGGACGCGGCGCAATTGCACAGGATGAACATGATCGCATTGTGCAGATGATTGAACAGCGCGACGAAGACGGTGCGGACGAAGCCTTGCGGACGCATATCTCGGTCGCGTTTATGACGCGGCTGAAGCAAGAGGCCGCGCAACGCAAGGAGGAGGGTTAAGGGGGGCGAGCCGATCTGGTTTGCATCCCATTGTCGGATTTGTGGCTGACGCCATGTTCGGTTTTGTCCCAATAGAACGGCATGACCACGAATTCATAAAGTGCCTTATAGGCCGCGAATGACCCTAGAATAAAATAGAACGGCAACGTTATTGCCCACGGAATAAGGTGCCGGTGCTGAGACCCGGATACGGCCGTCATTGCGATGGCAATACTAAGAATTTCGGCAAACACGAAAAACCCAAATAGGCTATAGAATGCTTCAGGCCCAAGGGTGGTTTCAACAGGATGTGATGCACCGAAAAGCGGAAGGCAGAAGGTCCAGAGAAATGGGGCGAAGATAAACTGGCAAAATGTCGCGAGGAACAGCGTTTGCACGCCAAGGAAGCGGATGATCCCCACGTCTCGGATCAGTTGGAGCGGCGCGCGGCTGTGTACGACCCATGTGATCAAGAAGCCTTTCAGCCAGCGCGACCGTTGCTTGATCCAGGGCCATGCGCGAAAGTTGGCTTCTTCGTAGGTGACCGTTGGTAACAGGTCGGTTCGGTACCCATGCCGCGCAAGCCGCACCCCGAGGTCGGCGTCTTCGGTGACATTATGGGAATCCCAGCCACATAGCTTTTCCAGGATAGGACGTCGGAAGAAAAGCGTCGTGCCGCCTAACGGGATGATCAGCCCCAGATGCGCGACGCCCGGAAGAATAACGCGCCACCAAGAAGCATATTCCAGCGCGAAACAGCGCGAGATCCAATTGGTCCGCGCGTTGTAATAGTCCAGTACCCCTTGGACGCAGGCGACATTTGGTGGGGCGTGCTCAAAATGTTGTACCACGCGGTCAAGCTGGTCGACTTCGGGCGCATCTTCGGCGTCCCATACGCCGATGATGCTGCCGTTGCAAAAATCCAGTGCATAGTTCAGTGCGCGCGGCTTGGTGCGCAGCTTTCCTGCTTGAGGGACTTCGATCACATCGAACCAAAAAGGCAGCCTGGTGCGCGCAATCGTATCACGGGTCATCTGATCGCCTTCTTCCAACACCAAAACGACTTGAAGCAATGCCTTGGGGTAGGTCAGTTGACCAAGCCGCGCAATCAAAGCGCCCGCAATTTCCTCTTCGTGCAGAAGGGGCACAAGAACGGATACTTTGGGGCGTCTTGCAGGCACTGGCGGCGGGGCGGGATCCGACGCATGTGGGGTGTTCCCCCATAAGCACCGTGCAACGAAAGATGACAGCCGCAGGGTCATGATCATGGCGCTGCAACACAACGCCAAGGCGACAAATGCGGTGAACGTCCATGCCGGTAGCGCTATAAACAGGAGGGCTGCGGCACCGCCTACAGTGCAGGCCCAAAGACGTCGCCCTGGACCGGCAATGCGCCAAGTACGGCAGCTTTGATCCGCAGGGACACGAGTCGCAGCGCGCCTCGCTAAAACAGGTCCATAAAGTGCTGTGATCCGTCGATCAATCTGGGCGGGTTCTGCAAGCACGGGGACAATATCAAGGTCGACATCACCGAAGGCTTCCCCTTCGATCTCGCTCAGCCGATCTGGCCTGCTTGTTGCTAAAAAGAGAGTTTTACCCAAGCATCGCCACGGCACGATCTTGTGCCGTAGACATTCTTCGGCTGTTAGATGGCGCGCGAGGGTTGCTTTGGGCGGGTCGGTGTCAAGATCAACCTGCTGGATCTGATGTTGGAGTACCAGCGCCTTGGTCACCTCGCTGCGCGAGACGAGGCCTTGGGCAACGAGTATATCCCCAAGGGGCGCATCAAGGGTTTGCTGCGCTTCGAGGGCATGAACCAAAGCGGCCTGATCGATCAGGCCGGCGTCAACCAATATCCGGCCCAAGGGCCGATACCGCCCGCGTACACGCGCGGGTTTTGGTGATTTCAGCTCTAGCCCAAGGTTGCTCATCGGTCGAATCCCTTCCTTTCGGAATAATTCGACCGTGGCAGAGTTACCTTAATGCGGCGTTAATTGCGGGTGAAGGAAGCGCCCGCGCCCTTGCAGCTTAGCTGGCCCGTTCCGCCATGGCCGTGGCGAAACGTTCGAATAGATAAAAACTGTCTTGCGGGCCGGGGCTGGCTTCGGGGTGGTGCTGGACGGACCAAACCGGACGCCCCTCCATCCGAATGCCGCAGTTGGATCCGTCAAACAGCGATTGATGCGTTTCCACGATACCGCTTGGCAAGCTTTGCGCATCAACGGCGAACCCGTGGTTCATCGAGGTAATTTCAACTTTCCCCGTATCGATATCTTTGACCGGGTGGTTCGCCCCGTGATGGCCGTGGCTCATCTTGACCGTCTGACCGCCCAACGCGAGCGCTAGCATCTGGTGACCAAGGCAGATGCCGAAAACCGGAAGCTGCGTTTTTTCAAGAACTTCCTTGATCATCGGCACGGCATAAACGCCGGTTGCAGCGGGGTCGCCAGGGCCGTTCGACAGGAAAACGCCATCGGGATTATGAGCCATTACATCTTCATATGTTGCAGATGCGGGCAGGACCGTGACATCACAGCCAGCCGAAGCGAGGCAACGCAGGATGTTGCGTTTGGCACCATAGTCGATCGCAACAACTTTATGTGGCGCATTCTCCTGCTCGGTATAGCCCTCTGGCCAGGCCCAACGCATTTCATTCCAGCGGTAGGATTGCTTACAGCTGACGTCCTTGGCCAGATCCATGCCTTCCAGACCGGCGAACGCGCGGGCAGCTGCGACCAGAGCTTCGACATCAAAGATGCCGTCCGGGTTGTGTGCCAGTGCCGCATGGGGCGCGCCTTGCTGACGGATTGCCCGAGTCAGGCGACGTGTATCAATGCCACCGATGGCGATACGCCCGCGGGACGCCAACCAGTCGGACAGCGGCTGTACGGAGCGCCAGCTGCTTGGGTCCGTAGGCATCCACTTTACGACCATACCCGCCGCTACCGGATCGCCGGTTTCGTCGTCTTCGGGGGTGGTGCCAGTGTTGCCGATATGGGGGAAGGTGAACGTCACGATTTGCCCCGCATAAGACGGGTCGGTCATGATTTCCTGATAGCCGGTCATTGCTGTATTAAAGCAAAGCTCGGCCACGGTTTCGCCCGTTGCGCCAAAGCCCATGCCGTAGAAAAGCGATCCGTCCGCTAGCGCCAGGCAGGCAGTCGGACGAGGTGATGTGGTCGCGGTCATGTGGGGGGCCTCCAGCGGCAGGTATATGGAGTTAAACGGTGGCAACCTAAGGCGGCGTGCTGCCGGGGTCAATAGGGTGTCTAAAATGAAATATGCATATTTAACAATGACTTAGCGGTCCTGTGTGGCATTGCCTGCGCGGCGCAATATGTCTATGTTGCACGGCTTAATTCCCCTTAGGGTCAAAAGGACGATGGTAATGGTACTGCGGACTCGCATCTCGGAAGCACTAAAACAGGCAATGAAGGACAAGGCGGCCAAGCGCCTTTCGACCTTGCGGCTGATCAACGCGGCGATCAAGGACAAAGACATCGCGGCGCGCGCTGATGAAGGCGATACTGGTGTTGGCGACGCAGAAGTGCTCGCGATTTTAGGCAAAATGGCGAAACAACGTATGGAATCGGTACGCGCCTATGAAGAGGGTGGCCGGCTTGACCTAGCCGACCGCGAGCGCGAAGAGATCGGCGTAATCGAAGAGTTCTTGCCGCGCCAACTGACCGAAGAAGAAAGCACTAAAGCGGTGGATGACGCGATCGCCGAAGTGGGCGCGACCTCGATCCGTGACATGGGCAAGGTGATCGGCTTGCTCAAGGGGAAGTACACGGGACAAATGGATTTTGGCGCGGTTGGGCCCAAAGTTAAAGAGCGTCTGAGCTAACGCTCAACGGAGCAATGAACGGTTCAGCTCGTCGTAAAGGGTGATCCGTTCTTCCTCGCTCAGGAATGCGCCTATTTCGACCTCACGTCCCATCCCGCGCAGGGTCACATAATGGGGTACGGGGCCGTCTTTTTCATATTTAGTGACGACGGCCCAATGGCGATTACATTGCCACTCCTTGACGTCCCCTCCGGCTGTGTGATGCGATAAATGGGCGGTGTGGTGGTCGAGTGTAAACACTTCTTCAATCTTTCTGGCCTTATGGTTGCGCTGTAGCGCCCAGTAAATGCCTGCCACGGCGGCCAGAATGAAAGGAAGCAATCCCCATAACAACACCGTCCCCAGGAGGGACAGTACAGGGATCAGAATCAGGATAAAGGTTGTCAGGATAAAACTGGCAAAGCCCTTTGCCGACAGGGATTGATGCGGCCGCAGGGTTAGAATCTGCGTCGGGGCGTTGGGTGGTGATCTCCATTCATAGGGCATTAGGACGTCCATCCGCGGCGCTGGTTGGGAATATCTGGCTTGGCATATAGCGGACAATCAGGGCCAAGCGACACAGCATAGACACGCTTGGCCCCTCAATCGGTTATTCTAGTTCGACCAGCAGATCCTTGGCGTCGATCTGGCCACCTGGGGTGACATGCACCGCTTTGACCACTGCATCACGGTCCGCATGAATCCCGGTTTCCATCTTCATGGCTTCGATGGTGAGCAGCAGGTCACCTGATTTGACCTTTTGCCCCACAGTCGCCCCGACAGAGGCCACAACCCCTGGCATTGGTGCGCCGATGTGATTGACGTTGCCGATCTCGGCCTTCGGTCGCTGGGCCGTCGTCGCTTTGACCAGGCGGTTGGGCACACGCACCACGCGCGGCTGACCGTTCAGCTCGAAAAAGACTTTGACGTCGCCGTCTTCATTGGTCTCGCTCAGCGCTTGCAGGCGGATCTCAAGCGTCTTGCCCGGGTCGATCTCCGCGGTGATTTCTTCGCCGGGCTCCATCCCGTAGAAGAAGGTGCGCGTCGGCAGCACACGGACGGGACCATATGTTCGGTGACGCCCCATGTAATCCAGAAAAACCTTCGGATACATGAGGTACCCCGACAGGTCGTCGTCTTCGACCTGAGCCCCTTCTAGCAGGTCGCGCAGCTCCTTGCGCGTTGCCTCTAGGTCCGTGGGGGGCAGATGGGCACCGGGACGTGCTGTATTAGGTTTTTCGCCCTTTAGGATCTTGTCGGCAATCGCGGCAGGGAACCCGCCGGGGGGTTGGCCCAAATTGCCGCGCATCATATCGATCACACTGTCCGGAAAGGACATTTCCGCCTTGGGGTCTTCGACCTGCATGCGGGTTAACCCTTGGGATACCATCATCAACGCCATATCGCCCACAACTTTGGAAGACGGGGTGACTTTGACAATATCGCCAAACATCTGGTTCACTTCGGCATAGGTTTTGGCAACCTCGGGCCACCTGTCGTCCAGCCCCATTGACGCGGCTTGCGCCTTGAGGTTGGTGAACTGACCACCGGGCATCTCGTGCAAATATACCTCGGAGGAGGGGGCCTGCATGCCTGTCTCAAAGGCTGCATATTCCTTGCGTACATCTTCCCAATAGTTCGAGATTTCGCGCACCGCGTCCATCGACAAACCTGTGTCGCGATCTGTGTGCTTCAGCGCCTCGACAACCGACCCGAGTGTCGCCTGAGAGGTGTTCCCCGATAGCGCATCCATCGCGCAATCTACTGCATCGACACCCGCTTCTGACGCCGCCATGATGGTCGCGATGGCCGTGCCTGCGGTGTCATGGGTATGGAAGTGTATCGGCAGTCCGACCTCGGATTTCAGCGCTTTAATCAACGCTCTGGCGGCATTTGGTTTAAGCACACCGGCCATGTCTTTGAGACCTAAAATATGTGCGCCGGCCGCCTTCAGTTCTTTGCCCATGGCGACATAGTATTTTAAGTCGTATTTGGCGCGGTCCGGGTCGAAAATATCACCAGTATAACAGACCGTACCCTCACAAATCTTGTTGTTCTCGATCACCGAGTCCATCGCGACACGCATATTCTCAACCCAGTTCAGGCTATCAAAAACGCGAAATACATCTACGCCTTCGGTCGCGGCAACGCGGACAAATTCCTGTACCACATTGTCGGGGTAGTTGGTGTAACCAACGCCATTCGATCCCCGCAGCAGCATCTGGGTCATCACGTTGGGCAAGGCCGCGCGCAGGTCGCGCAGGCGTTGCCACGGACATTCCTGCAAAAACCGGTAGGCCACGTCAAAGGTGGCACCACCCCAACATTCCATAGAAAAAAGTCGTGGAAGATTAGCAGCATAGGCCGGGGCAACCTTGATCATATCATGGCTGCGCATCCGCGTGGCGAGCAAAGACTGGTGGCCGTCGCGCATGGTGGTATCGGTGATAAGCAACTGCCGCTGTTGTTCCATCCAGTCGGCGACAGCCTGAGGGCCCTTCTGCTCGAGCAAATTGCGTGTGCCCATCATGGGTTCGGCGCGGGCAGCAGGGGGTTGTGGTGCGCGCACTGCTGCAGCGGGGCGCTCGAACCCTTCTGTCTCGGGGTGCCCGTTCACCGTGATGTCGGCGATATAGGTCAACACTTTTGTCGCCCGGTCGCGTCTCTTTTCAAACGTGAACAGCTCTGGCGTTTGGTCGATAAATTTAGTGTGGTAGCTGTTGTCGAGGAAGGTCGGATGTTTCAGCAGGTTTTCGACAAATGCAATATTCGTAGACACGCCCCTGATGCGGAATTCGCGTAGGGCGCGGTCCATGCGGGCGATCGCCTGCTCTGGCGTTTGCGCTTTGGCGGTGACTTTGACCAACAGGCTGTCGTAATACCGCGTGATAACGCCGCCGGAGTAGGCCGTGCCGCCATCAAGGCGGATGCCCATACCGGTCGCCTCGCGAAAGGCGGTGATGCGACCATAATCAGGGATAAAATTATTTTGCGGGTCTTCCGTGGTGATCCGTGTCTGTAGGGCATGGCCGTTCAGCTGGACATCCGCCTGGGTCGCCTTCCCTGTCGCCTCGGCGATGGTCTTGCCCTCGGCGATCAGGATCTGGGCTTGTACGATGTCGATGCCGGTGACTTCCTCGGTCACGGTGTGTTCAACCTGAACCCTCGGATTTACCTCGATAAAATAGAACTTACCGTCGTCCATATCCATGAGGAATTCGACGGTGCCTGCACATTCATAGTTCACATGAGCGCAGATTTTTCGGCCCAATTCGCAAATCTCGGCACGTTGTTCGTCGCTGAGGTAGGGGGCGGGTGCGCGTTCTACAACCTTTTGGTTGCGGCGCTGAACCGAACAATCTCGTTCAAATAGATGGTAGATTTCGCCGTGGCTGTCGCCGAGAATCTGCACTTCGACGTGGCGCGCCTTGAGGATCATCTTTTCCAGATATCCTTCGCCGTTTCCAAAGGCAGCTTCGGCCTCGCGCCGCCCTTCTAAAACTTTTTCTTTAAGCTCGCTTTCGTTGTCGATGGGGCGCATCCCGCGTCCACCCCCCCCCCAAGATGCCTTGAGCATGAGCGGATAGCCAACTTCTGCAGCCTGTTTCCGCACGAGCTCCATGTCGTCGCCCAATACATCCGTCGCGGGCACGACCGGCACACCGGCTTCCATGGCGACACGGCGCGCACTGGCCTTGTCACCCAAAGCGCGCATCGTTTCAGCCCGAGGACCGATGAAGGTAATGCCATTTTGCGCGCAAGCATCTACAAAATCGGGATTTTCTGACAAGAGCCCATAGCCGGGATGAATCGCATCCGCCCCAGAGGCTTTTGCGACACGAATAATTTCATCAATGCTAAGATAAGCGGCAACGGGCCCTAATCCGGCTCCGATCCGGTAGGCTTCGTCCGCTTTAAATCGGTGCAGCCCCAGCTTATCTTCCTCGGCGAACACCGCGACCGTCTTTTTTCCCATCTCGTTGGCCGCACGCATAATTCGAATGGCGATTTCGCCGCGGTTCGCGATTAGAATTTTCTTAAATTCGGTCATATATAGGCCTTCCTGCTGGCAAGAAATCTTCGTTTTCAAGCATGTAGCGTGATCTGTAACGCTGCGCTGCGGCATTGTTGCGTCTGAATGACGTTACGTGCAAGCAGAAGTTTTTTTGATTTGCTTGGATTTTTTACCCTTTGGAAAGATGTTGGCTGGTACGAAGGGGGAGGTCCAAACGCGGCAACCGATAGAAGGAGGAGCGGACAGGTAAGATACAGATCACATCTTCGCCCTAGAACGCATTCAGCGAAGAATTTGTTAGAATTGCACCAAGAACATTTTGCGAACGCGTCTTTTATTTAGCGGTTTTGCACGATAGATTGGCGGCATGAATGATTTCGACGAAATGGCCGCCTTTGAGGGCGCTTCCTTATCATCGCGCGCTATGGCTGCGCGTCCGCAACCCTATCTAGACGGGTTAAACCCTGCGCAGCGCGCCGCGGTAGAGCAGATGGACGGCCCCGTCTTGATGCTGGCCGGTGCGGGGACGGGCAAGACCAAGGCGTTAACAGCGCGGATCGTGCATCTGATGAATACCGGACGTGCCAGGCCGAATGAAATTCTTGCCGTGACCTTTACCAACAAGGCCGCGCGAGAGATGAAAAACCGCGTCGGACATATGCTGGGGCAAAGTATCGAAGGGATGCCTTGGCTCGGCACTTTTCACGCGATCTGCGTTAAGCTGTTGCGTCGTCATGCTGAATTGGTGGGGCTTAAATCGAATTTTACCATTCTGGATACGGATGACCAGCTGCGCTTGCTCAAGCAGTTGATCAAGGCGGAAGGCATTGATGACAAGCGTTGGCCCGCGCGGCTACTTGCGGGGGTGATTGATGGTTGGAAAAACCGGGCTCTGACACCTGACAAGATTTCTGCGGCCGATGCGGGGGCTTACAACCACCGCGGCTCAGAGCTGTATGCGCAGTATCAGGCACGATTGAAGGACCTGAATGCCTGTGATTTTGGTGATTTGCTATTGCATATGGTCACCATTTTTCAGCAGCACGAAGATGTGTTGGGGCAATACCAGCGCTGGTTCAAATTCATATTGGTGGACGAATATCAGGATACCAACGTCGCCCAGTATATGTGGCTTCGCCTGCTTGCATCCGACCACAAGAATATCTGCTGCGTTGGGGATGACGACCAGTCGATCTATGGCTGGCGTGGGGCCGAAGTGGGTAACATCCTACGGTTCGAAAAGGATTTTCCCGGGGCGCATGTCGTCCGGCTTGAGCAGAATTATCGTTCAACACCGCATATTCTCGCCGCTGCATCAGGCGTGATTGCTGGAAACGAGGGGCGTTTGGGCAAGACGTTGTGGACGGAATCCCGTGAGGGGGAAAAAGTTCGTTTGATCGGACATTGGGATGGTGAGGAAGAGGCGCGCTGGATCGGTGATGAAATCGAAGCATTGCAACGTGGAACCAGAGCGCTGGACCCTTATACGCTGGATGATATGGCAATTCTCGTGCGGGCCTCACACCAGATGCGGGCTTTTGAAGACCGTTTTTTGACCATTGGGCTACCATACCGCGTGATTGGCGGCCCGCGGTTCTATGAGCGGTTAGAGATTCGCGACGCAATGGCTTATTTCCGAGTGGTGACATCACCGGATGACGATCTCGCGTTCGAGAGAATCGTTAATACCCCGAAACGTGGTTTGGGCGACAAGGCGCAGCAGAATATTCAGAAAACAGCGCGGGAGAATGGTGTTAACCTCGTTGAAGGAGCACGCATTCTGTTGGCGAATGGGGGCATCGGTGGGCGCGGCGCGGCGCAGCTGCGCTTGCTTATTGATGGTATTGAACGGTGGTCTGAACTGGCAAGGGGCCCTCGGCTGCAAGTTGTGGTCGAAGATGATAGCGTGATCGACGAGGGCGCGCCGCAGTTTCACAATGAATATGGCCCGCCCGAAGTAAGCCATATCGAACTGGCGCAGATCATATTGGATGAAAGCGGCTATACCGGTTTTTGGCAGAACGACAAAACGCCAGAGGCACCCGGGCGGCTTGAGAACCTGAAAGAGCTGGTTAAGGCGCTGGAGCAGTTCGAGAATCTACAGGGTTTTCTGGAACACGTCAGCCTGATCATGGACAATGAAAGTGACGATGGTGGCGCAAAGGTGTCGATCATGACGTTGCACGCGGCCAAAGGGCTGGAATTTCCGGCTGTTTTTCTGCCCGGTTGGGAAGATGGGCTTTTCCCGTCGCAGCGGTCTATGGATGAATCCGGCCTTAAAGGCTTGGAGGAAGAGCGCCGGCTTGCTTATGTTGGGATCACGCGGGCGGAGCAGCTGTGCACGATTTCATTCGCGGCCAATCGGCGCGTGTTCGGACAGTGGCAAAGCGCCATGCCGTCGCGGTTTATTGATGAACTTCCCGAAGTGCACGTTGATGTGCTGACACCGCCTGGTTTGTATGGCGGCGGGTATGGTGCCGCGATGCCCAAATCGAATCTGCACGAAAAGGCGGCCGAGGCGAATGTTTATAACTCGCCGGGATGGCGCAGGTTGCAGACGCGCAGCCAGGGGCGTGGGACCAGCCAACCCGCCGAGGTCCGCAATATGACAATCGATATGTCTGCCGTTAGCAGCTTTGCCATGGAGGAACGGGTTTTCCACCAAAAGTTTGGCTATGGTAAAGTTATTGGAATCGAAGGGGATAAGCTTGAGATCGCCTTTGACAAGGCGGGCGTCAAAAAGGTCGTTTCGCGCTACCTGAGCACGTCAGACGACGTTCCGTTTTGAACGGAGCGTTGACGCCTTAATGAAATATCAAAGTTTGAATGCAAGAACGGCGGTGCTTTGGGAGGAAAGCACCGCCGTCTTTATCTACGTCCCCAATCCAATCGGGAGGAAAGGGGGAAGGGGACGTTAGTGAAAGCCGCCGGTCTCAGGGAGGAGGAGGAGACCCGAAGCTTTCTACAGGCACACAACAGGGAGGGTGCGTGTGCCCGATCCGGTATCAGTTAAGCAGCGTTGCGCGCTGTTTCCAGTGCGATGCCGCGAATTTGCGAGCGGCCCATGCCCAAGTCGTTCAGCTCGCGGTTTGACAGAGAGCTGAGTTCGTTGAAGGTCGAGCGGTATACCCGGCGTTGTTTGCGGCGAGTCTCAAATGTGGACATCAGCGCGGCAAAACGGTCTGCCAGGGTCGGTGCGGTTGTGGTGTTCAAGTAGGCCATCGGAGTACCTCGTCTTGTTTCGTCTGAGTTCGTTATCATTCGTCTTGTGTTGGTTATGTAGGAAAATGCTGCAGCTGCACAACAGCCAGATCGGCAATGCTGCTATGCAGAAAGTGCATAGGGGAAGGTGACGTAACGTCCTGAACGGGAACAAAAATAACCACAGCGCAAACGCTTGGATCCGGAATTGCGATGATGTGAAAAAAATGGCGACGATACCAGGGAGGAGGAGGGTATCGCCGCCGAAAACAAACACATCCGGGAGGAGGATGGATGGTTTGGTCTTAAACTTGGAGCGCAGTATCTGCGTTCCTGAAGTCTTTTTGACCTATTTGCTGCGCCTGCACAATTATCTAATCGTGCAATGCTGCTATGCAGCGAAAACATGGGGTGAATGCGTAATTATTGGGCGGAAAATGTTCGTTTTGCTTGGGTCCTGTGCGGGATTTGAACGCAGGGTTGCGATTTGGCCAGAAACTGCCATGTCAAAGGCAGTCTCTAAAGGAAAACGCCATGCCACTCTCTAAATCCGATGTTGAAACTGCTCTGGCGCGCGTGAAGTTGCCGGACGGTAAGTCGATACTCGATCACGACCTTATTCGCGCTTTGACTGTTGAGGGCGATGTAGTGCGGTTTGTTATAGAGGCGCCGAATGCGCAGATCGCGGCGCAGATGGCCCCCTTGCGTGACGCGGCGGAGGCGGTCGTGCGCGAGATTGATGGCGTCAGTTCCGTCACGGTTGCTTTGACCGCCCACGGCCCTGCGCCCAAACAGGCGGCACCCAGCCTCAAGATTGGCGGACATCCGAAGGCGCAGGATGGCCCGATGAAGCCGGCCGGCGTGCAGCGTATTCTGGCCATCGGGTCTGGCAAGGGCGGTGTCGGTAAATCCACCGTCAGTTCCAACCTCGCCGTGGCGTTGGCGCGGGCAGGGCGCAAGGTCGGTCTGCT
>TARA_R110000751_G_scaffold143688_5_pt1 | contig 12355 bp, 12 predicted proteins | sample TARA_R110000751 | Tara Oceans TARA_R110000751 (sample SAMEA4398001) | marine metagenome | biome: Polar Biome; feature: [MES] marine water layer (ENVO:01000295) within the mesopelagic zone...; material: water (ENVO:00002006), including particulate matter (ENVO:01000060) such... | reverse complement strand
CCGGTGACGAATACCCGATCCACCAGACCCCCGAACCCGTGGCCTATTCCGGCTCCGACCGGAATTTCTACGACCGCTATTTCTTCAATGGCTACAGTGCGGACGGGTCGACCTTCTTTGCCGCGGCCATGGGTGTTTACCCGGCGCTCAACATCATCGACGGCGCCGTTTCCATCCTGCGCAATGGCAAGCAGTCGAGCGTCTATCTCTCGCGCCCGCTCAACATGGAGCGGATGGACACGCATGTCGGCCCGCTCTCGGTCGAGGTTGTCGAGCCATTGAAAAAAATCCGCCTGCGCCTCGAGGAAACCGAAGGCCTCGCGCTCGATGTGGAATTCGAGGGCCGCGCCTTCCCGATTGAGGAACCGCGTTTCACCCGCCGTATCGGCTCGCGCATGATGATGGACCTCACGCGGATGACGCAGAACGGCCGCTGGTCCGGCAGCGTCCGCGTCGATGATGAGTCAATCAAGGTCAGCCCCGAAGACTTCACCGGCACGCGCGACCGCTCATGGGGCGTCCGCCCGATCGGTGCGCCGGATCCGCAGCCGCTGATTCCGGCGCCAACGCCGCAATTCTACTGGATATGGACGCCGACCAATTTCCCGAACCTGTCCATGTTCTACCACGTCAACCATGACGAGACCGGCACGCCTTGGAACACCCGGGCGGTGATCGTGCCGGATGGCGTGGCGCAGGGCGAAGGCATCCACCTCTCCGATGCCGAGATGAACATCACCTACGCGCCCGGCACCCGCCGCATGGCGAGCGCCTGTCTCGACATGACCGACCCGGCGGGCCGCGCCCACAAGGTGACGTTCGAACCGATGGGCACCTTCCTGATGAAGGGCATTGGCTATGGCCACGACAAGTACCGGCATGGCGCCTTTCGCGGTGACCAGCTCGCAATTGCGCGCGAAGACTTCGAACCTGCGAAAATGCCATGGCAGGTGCCCGAGAACCTGCACATCCAGGAGATTGTCCGTGCAAGGCACGAAGGGCCTGACGGCCTCAGTTCCGAAGGCATCGGCACGTTCGAACAGCTCTTCATGGGCCCGCACGCGCCCAGCGGCTTCAAGGACATCCTCGACGGGGCCAAATAGGCCCCGTCCCAGGACTAGGCGGTCAGGCCGGGCATTGCCTGCATGGCCAGGCTGATCGCCCGCATGTCGCCCGTCGTGGTGCCTTCCATCCGGTTCATCGCATAGGACACGGTCGTGTGCGCCTGCATGTCGATCAGGGCGATGGATCCGCCATAGCCGCCCCAGAACATGGAATGCTCGTTCAGCGCCGGCGACATCGGCCCGGACAGGCCGAAGCCAAGTCCATAGCGGACGGGGATCCCGAGGATCATGTCGGTTCCCTGGATCTGCTCTTCCAGCGCCTTGCGACAGCCCGCCTCGCTCATGAACCGCTTTCCGTTCGCCATGCCGCCATTGGCCAGGATCGTGTGGATCATCGCGACAGACCGCGCATTGCCGGTGCCGCCTGCGGCCGGGATTTCGGCGCCGCGCCAGGCCCGCGTGCGCGTCTCGCTGACATCCACGCCCGGATTGGTGAGCGTGATTTTCTTGATCTCCGTCATCGTCGGATCCGCCGAGATGCTGCCATCGGCGGGCGGCTTCAGGTCGGCGACCCGCGCGTCCTCCGAGGCGGGCAGGCCGATATGGAAATCGGCGCCCAGCGGTCCGGCAATCTCCTCGCGGAAGACGGTCCCGACGGTCTTGCCCGCCACGCGCCGGATGACTTCGCCGACAAGGTAGCCCTGCGTGATGGCATGATAGCCCGGCGCCGAGCCGGGCTCCCAGAGGGGCGCCTGCGCGGCGAGCAGGCTCGTCGCCTTTTCCCAGTCATAGAGATCGTCATTGGTGATCGGCTCGCGCCAGCCAGACAGGCCTGCCGAATGGCTCATCAGGTGGCTGACCTTGATGTCGGCCTTTCCGCTGGCGGCAAATTCCGGCCAGTATTTCGCCACCGGCGCATTGAAATCCAGCTCGCCCCGGTCGGCCAGCAAGAGCGCGGTCAGGGCCGTCATCGTCTTGGTCGTCGAATAGACGTTGACGATCGTGTCCTTCTCCCAAGGGCGGGTGCGCTCGACGTCGGCATGGCCGCCCCAGAGGTCGACGACGGTCTCGCCATCCTTGGTGATGCAGAACGAGGCCCCGATGTCGGCGCCTGTATCCAGGTGCGTCTGGAACTGGTTCCGTACGCCCTCGAACTTGTCGCCTGCAATACCCTGCACTTTGGCCTGACTCATCGCCCATCCTCCCGGCTTGTCTTTTATGACGGAACTCTATGAGTGCCTCGCGCGCCTAGCAACGCCTGACGGTGGGGCAGGCGGCCCGGGTCACCTGACCGTCAAATGGCCGGGCAGCGGCTCGCGTTCCGAGGCGCCAAATATGCTCGGTCTCAGCCACGATGTTATATTTCGCGTCAGGGCCGGATCGCCTTGCACATACAGGTCGCCCGCTTTGATGGCGTCGCGATAGGTCCGGTCGCCCATCCATACATCATGCATGGTCCGCACCGTGCAGGTGAAATAGACATCGACGTCCTTGCCGGGATTCTTCAGGCAAAGATCAACATTCTCGTCCCGCACCAGCAGCCAGTAATCGCTCTGTTCGACGAGATCGGTAAACTTGAACTGGATCACGCTCTCATTGCCGATCAGCTTGGAAGGATCGATGCTGCGTTCCAGGTAGAGCATCAGAAAGTCGACATCGAAGTCTTCATCGAGCACGTTGTGCCGCGCCCAGCACAGGCCCCATTCTCCCATCGCGACCAGAACGGGCAAAAGCGCCTGGCAGGCTTCTGTCGGAAAGTACTCATATCCCTTCTGGCCGGTGATCTTGCGGCGGACAATTATGCCTTGTTCTTCAAGGGATTTAAGGCGGTTTGTCAGCAAGGCGGGCGAAATATCGCCCAGTCCGCGCTGCATGACATTAAACCGCGAGGCGCCCATCAGGATTTCGCGGACGATCATGATCGTCCATTTTTCGCCGAGAATTTCCGTCGCCTTGGCGATCGGGCAGAATTGGCCGTATTTCATGAGGCGCCTCCTAAGCGGTGTCAGACAACATTATAGCTTCTGAAGTGGCTTACTTTACATTCTGAAGTGCTTCGCTTCAACGCCTGAACTATAATGGAAATTGGAATGCGCGCATTGATCTCCTGTCGCCGGGTAGTCCGGCTTCACTTCAAACAGGAGAAGAAAAATGCCACTCGTCACTATCGATCTTATCAAGGATGTCTTTTCACCCGCTCAGAAAGCGGACATCATCAAGAAAGTTACCGACACCATGGTTGCCATTGAGGGCGAAGCCCTTCGGTCGGTTACCTGGGTTCGTATCAAGGAAGTCGAACAAGGTGACTGGGGTATCGGCGGGCAATTGCTGACGGCCGCAGATGTGAAGGTCATGGCGGCGGCTGGCGCTGAAACGGTCGAAGTGGCCTGATGCGGATTATGGGAGCGCCGCGCAATGCGGCGTCTCCATCCTCCGCGCAATGCAGGAAGGTTGTATAATGCCATTTGAAACAGAGATCGTCGAAGCCGCCGCCAGCCTTGGCAGAATGTTCGCGGACAAGTCGGCACGGTTTGAGTGCAAGGATGAATTTGTCAGCGAAAACTATGACGCCCTGAAGGCGCGCAAAGTATTCTCGGCGCAGGTGCCGGAATATCTTGGCGGCGAAGGGGCCTCGCACCGCGAGATGTGCGCCTTCCTGCGCCGTCTTTCACATGATTGTCCGTCCACAGCGCTTGCCGTCGCCATGCACCAGCACCTCGTTTCCGCGGCGCGCAAGAACCATGAAGACGGCAAGGCCGGCCAGGCCTTGCTCGAAAAGGTCGCCGACGGCGAACTTGTTCTGGTCAGCACCGGGGCCAATGACTGGCTGGAATCGAATGGCGAGGCCCGCAAAGTCGAGGGCGGCTATCGTATTAATGCCGTGAAGCCTTTCGGCAGCGGCTCGCCGTGCGGTGATATCGCCATTACGTCCTGCGCCTATGATTGCCCGGAGGATGGCCCGTCGGTTCTGCATTTCCCGGTATCGCTCAAGGCCGAAGGGGTCGAATTCCTGGATGACTGGGAGGCGATGGGCATGCGGGCCACCGGCTCGCAGACCATCCGCTTCAATGATGTCTTCGTCCCGGACGAGGCCGTTGGACTGAAGCGCGCGCGCGGTCCGTTCCACGGGGCGTTCAGCGTGATAGTAACCGTTGCCATGCCGCTTATCATGTCGGTCTATACTGGCGTCGCTGAAACTGCAGCAGCCATTGCGCGCGAGAAGGCGCAGGCCCGCTCAGGTGATCCGGTCACGGTCATTCAGGTGGGGGAGATGGAGAACTTTCTCACGACAGCGCAGCTCGCGCTCGATTCCATGATCGAGCTCTGCGACGATCTCGCCTTCACCCCGACAGAAGCGCTGGCCAGCCAGATCCTTGCCCGCAAGACAATCTGTGCCAATGCCGTCATCGCGGTGACAGAGAAAGCGCTCGAAGTCTGTGGCGGGTCCGGCTTCATGCGCAAGGCGGGGATTGAGCGCCTGCTGCGCGATGCCCATGCCAGCCAGTTCCACCCGCTGCCGGAAAAGCGCCAGCAGATGTTCACCGGCCGCGTCGCGCTTGGGCTGACGCCGGTGGCCAGGTAGAGCGCGTCCTGCCTGATGCCGTCTAGAGCCCCAGGTCGCTCAGGCCTGGGTGCTCATCGGGCCGACGCCCCGGCGCCCAGTGGAACTTGCGCTCGGCCGGCGCTATGGCGGCGTCGTTGATGCTGGCTATGCGGCGCGCCATCAGGCCGTCATTGTCAAATTCCCAAAGTTCGTTCCCATAGCTGCGGAACCATCCGCCTGTCGCGTCCTGCCATTCGTAGGCGAACCGGACCGCCATCCGGTGTCCCCTGAAACCCCACACTTCCTTGATCAGCCGGTAGTCGTGCTCCTTCTGCCACTTGCGTGTCAGGAAGACTTCGATCGCCGCGCGGCCTTGCAGGAATTCCGTGCGGTTCCGCCACAAGCTGTCTGGCGTGTAGGCCAGGGCCACGCGGGCGGGATCGCGGCTATTCCAGGCATCCTCGGCAAGCCGAGCCTTCTGGGCGGCAGTTTCATCAGTGAAAGGTGGCAGGGGCGGTCGGGCCATCGGTATCAATCCTCGGGAAAAAGGTGGAATGACCGCCAGCAGCGCATTTGCGCCACTGGCGGCAATGTCAGTCCAGCCAGGTTCAGGCGGCGGTCTGGTGATGAACGACCGGAAAGTCGATTTCGGTCTTGGCGACTTCATTGATGTAATTCGTCCAGGTGTTCAGCGCGACATGCTGAACGATCTCGATGATCTGCGCATCGCTATAGCCGGCGAGCTTCACGGCGCTTACGTCGCCTTCACTGACGCGGCCGCGCAGGCGGACCACTTTGGCTGCGAAACGCACGGCCGCGTCGGCCTTCGGATCGTTCGACGCGCCATTTCGGTTGGCGGTCATTTCAGCGTCGTCGAGTTTGGCGATATTCTTGCCGAGATAGGTGTGCGCCGAGAGGCAATAGTCGCAGCCGTTCAGTTCGGCGACAGCCAGCGCAATACGCTCGCGGGTCGCTGCTGGAAGCGCACCTTTGTTCAGCGCGCCATTCATGCCGAGATACCCTTCAAGGGCGACCGGGCTGTTGGCGACAAGCCGGAAAAGGTTGGGCACGACACCCAGCTGGCTTTTGACGGCCTCAAGGAGCGGCCGCGATGCAGCGGGTGCGGCTTCGATAGTGGCGGGAATCTGGATGCGGGACATGAGCGGGTTTCCTGTTTGTGTCCGGTCCCATTGACCGGGCTGCTGGACATTTAAGTCCTTCCATTCCCATGCAGGAGATGTTATTTTTGGCATGGACCCTACCAAAAATTGGAAGCACAGAATGGATCGCCTGGCATCGATGGCCCTGCTGCTGGAGGCAGTCGACACAGGCAGCCTGTCATCGGCCAGCCGCCGGCTTGGCATTCCCCTTGCCACGGTCAGTCGCAAGATTTCGGAACTCGAAGCGCATCTCGGAGCCCAGATATGTATCCGGACAGGGCGTGGCATCGCGCTCACGGATCCGGGCCGCACCTATGTCGATGCCTGCCGGCGGCTTCTCGAGGATCTCGCAGAAGCAGAGCGCGTGGCCTCTGGGGAATACAGGGCGCCCAGCGGCGTTCTGACCATCGCCGTCCCCATCGTCTTCGGCCGGCTGCATGTCGTCCCCCTTCTGGCAGAGTTCGCCGCGGCCTATCCGGATGTCGATGTGCGACTCGACCTGTCTGATCGCATCACCGACTTCAGGGATGACCATGTCGATGTTGCCATCCGGATCGGGACCCTGTCGGACGACAATCTGATTGCCGCGAAGGTCGGCGAGACACGGCCTGTCATCTGCGCCAGTCCCACCTATCTCGCCTCGCGTGGCACGCCCGTCTCGCCGTCAGACCTGGCGTCCCACCAGTGCGTGACATTCGAGCGTCTCGACACGCCACAGGTCTGGATGCTTGGCGACAAGCAGCATGCCATTCCGGTCCCGGTTCGCTCACGGCTCAGCGTAACGACTGCCGAAGCGGCAATAGACGCAGCCCTTGCAGGCATCGGGATCACGCGGGTTCTGTCCTACCAGGTTGCTCCGCTCATACATGCCGGCAGGCTCATATATGTCTTGGCGGAATTCGAACCGACCGCATCGCCTGTCCAACTCGTTTATCCGGGGCAGGGGCGCATGCCGATGAAACTGCGCGCCTTTCTGGATTTCATTACTCCGCGCCTGAAAGTGGCTATCCGCAAGAGTGCGCTCTGACACGCCCGGAATGTCCGTTCTGCACTTAGCCCCAAAGGCCAGATGAGGGTGGCTCGACCATGCCATCGCGATAGGTGAGACCATGGGCGACATCGTCCTTGAGCCAGAGCGGGCCATCCAGGTCTGCCGCATCGCACAGGCCCGCGAGCAGCACGGCAGGCGCCATCGAGAGGGAGCCTGCCACCATGCAGCCCACCATCACCCCCATGCCGCACGCCTTCGCGGCGCGCACCATGGCCAGCGCCTCGGTCAGGCCGCCCGCCTTGTCGAGCTTCACGTTCACGGCGTCATAGCGCCGGGCCAGGTCCTGTATGTCGGCGGTCGTATGCGCGCTCTCGTCGGCGCAGATCGCGACCGGGCCGGGCCGGCGCTCCAGTGCGGCGTCGTCGCCAGCCGGGAAGGGTTGTTCGATCAGCACGACACCAAGGGCGGCTGCCGCGCGTGAGATGTTCGGGAACTCGGCCGGGACAAGGCCCTCATTGGCATCGATGATCAGACGCGCGTCGGGCCGCGCCACGTGCACGGCCTCGATCCGCTTCAGGTCTTCGGCCCCGCCAAGCTTCAGCTTCAGCAGCTGCCCCCGGATCGCGCGCGCCGCTTCGGCCATCTTCTCCGGTGTATCCAGGCTCACCGTGACCGCCGTTTCCACCGGCTTCGGTTCGGGCAGGCCAGCGAGCTGCCAGACCGGCGTGCCGGTCATCTTTGCTTCAAGGTCCCACAGCGCGCAGTCGACCGCGCAGCGGGCCGCGCCGGCGGGCATCTGGGCCTGCAGGTCTGCGCGCGTCAGGCCGGCCTCGAGCGCCTCGCGCAGGGTCTCGATCGTGGCTGTCACACTCTCGATCGTTTCGCCGTACCGCCCATAGGGCACACATTCGCCCCACCCAGTGCGGTCCCCTTGCTGCACCCTGACCCGCACCGTCTCGGCACTGGTCTTCGACCCCCGCGAAATCGCGAAAGCGGCCTTCAGCGGGGACGATACGGGCGTGATGTCGAGACGCCGATTGCTCATGGCTCATCCTGATCGATCAAATTTGATCTATTCCTATGCCCTTGCCTTAAGCATGTTTTGCTAGGCAAGTCAGGTAGTTACACACCGATGGTCGACACAGTTTTCCCCGATTTCGCGCTTGATCAAGGCGACGAAGGTTACGTTCTCCGCGTCAGCGGGGACTGGACGGTCGCAACCGTACCGGACATGGACGAGGCCCTGCGCGAACTCGCCCCCGGAACGCCCCTGAGCCTCGATGTCACAAATCTCGGGCGGCTCGACACGGCGGGTGCCTTTGTCCTCGACCGCACCCTGCGGGCCGCGATGCCGGGAACCGAGGATTCCGCAACAATTTTCGGCGATCATGCGGCGGCGCGCAGCCTGATCGCACAGGTTCACGCCGTCTCCACGCCCGCGCCGCCGCCGCCCGCCCGGACAGGCGGGCTCATGGCCATGCTCGAACGGACAGGCGAGGGATTCCTCAACATCGTGACGGAAGCCATCGCCACGCTGGCCTTCCTCGGCGAGACGCTGGTGACGTGCGTCCGCCTCCTGCTCAGTCCCTGGAAACTGCGCTGGACCTCGATCGTCGCGGTGATGGAGGAGGCCGGCCTCGATGCCCTGCCGATCATCGCCTTCCTGTCCTTTTTCGTCGGCATGGTGGTCGCCTTTATCGGTGCCTCGACGCTCAGCGATTTCGACCTGCAGATCTATACGGTCGAACTGATCGGCTATTCCGAGCTGCGTGAATTCGGCGTTGTCCTGACCGGCATTGTCCTGGCCGGACGCACCAATTCCTCGTTCACTGCGCAGATCGGCACGATGAAGATGCGCCAGGAAATCGATGCCATGCAGACTCTCGGCCTGAAGCCGATGGAGGTGTTGGTGGCACCGCGCATCATTGCCATGGTGATCATGACACCGGTGCTCGCCTTTGTTGCGACACTGGCGGGTATTGCCGGCGGCATCATGGTCGGCTGGCTGTCGCTCGACATCAATCCCGGCGTGTTCATCGAGCGGTTGCGCACGTCCGTGCCGCTGGACCAGTTCTGGGTCGGCATGTCGAAAGCGCCGGTCTTCGGCTTCGTATGTGCGCTGATTGCCTGCCGTCAGGGCCTGAATGTCGGTGGCAGCGTCCAGTCACTGGGCCACTCCACCACGACGTCCGTTGTGCAGGCCCTGTTCGCCATCATCGTGCTCGATGCCATGTTCGCCGTTTTCTACATGGAGATGGGGATTTGACGGACGAGATCATCATCCGGATCCGGGGCCTCAAGACGGCCTATGGCAATCATGTCGTGCATGAGAATCTCGACCTCGATATCCGCCGCGGCGAGATCATCGGCATTATCGGCCCGTCAGGTTGCGGCAAGTCGGTCCTCCTGCGGGCCATTGTCGGCCTGAAGGAACCTGCCGCGGGCAGTATCGAAGTGTTTGGCCGCCGCCTTGAAACGCTGGACCCGGCCGAACGCAGCGCCATTGAGCGCCGCTGGGGCGTGATGTTCCAGGACGGCGCCCTGTTCTCGAACCTCACCGTGCGCGAGAATGTCGAGGTGCCGATGAAAGAGCACACGAAACTCGGCCCGCAATTGCGCGAGGAACTCGCCGACATGAAGATACGCCTGGCCGGTCTCGGCCCGGATGCCGGCGCAAAAAACCCTTCGGACCTGTCCGGCGGCATGCGCAAGCGCGCCGCGCTTGCCCGGGCTCTCGCGCTCGACCCGGAACTCCTTTTCCTCGACGAGCCGACTGCCGGTCTCGACCCGATCACAGCCGCCGGGTTCGACGCCCTTGTGCGCAAGCTTCAACGGGCACTCGGCCTGACGGTCTTCCTCGTGACGCACGATGTCGATACGCTGCACGCAACCTGCGACCGGATCGCTGTGCTCGGTGAGAAACACGTGCTTGCGGTCGGCACGATCGAGGAACTTCGCACGTTCGATCATCCGTGGGTGCAGGAATATTTTGGCGGGCCGCGTGGCCGGGCCGCTACGGGACACTAGAATGGAGACCCGATATGGAAACGCGCGCTAATTACGCCCTCATAGGCGCTTTCGTGCTGATTGCGGCCGCCGCGATCATGGGCTTCGTCCTGTGGCTCGGCGAGTCGGAATTCCGGCGCGACTACAAGGCTTACGACATCGTCTTTGCGGGCCCGGTCTCGCTCGAGGAGGGGTCAGCTGTGCGCTATATCGGGATCAAGGTCGGCGAAGTGTCCACCGTCCGGATCGACCGGGCAGACCCTTCGAAAGTGCGCGCCCGCATTCGCATCGACCGCGAAACCCCGATCAAGGAAGACTCGACCGCCTCGATCCAGCTGGCCGGCATTACCGGCGTCACGTTCGTGCAGATCACGGCCGGCACCGGCAAGCCGCTCGAGGCGCGCCCGGGCGAACCCGTGCCGGTTATCCGCGCCGAACGCACCCAGCTCGACGAGATATTTTCCGGTGGCGCCCAGGTGCTCGGAAAAGCCAGCCAGGCCATCGAGAAGGTCAACACCTTCCTGACCCAAGAGAACATCGAGTCGATTTCCAGAACGCTTCATAATGTTGAAATGATCAGCCAGAAGCTTGCCGCGGATGAGGGCCTGATCGGTCAGGCCTCCGCGACGCTGGCCGATGTCTCCGATGCCAGCATACGGTTTGAGGCGGCCTCTGCCTCGCTCGAGACATTCGGCAATACGGCCGATCAGCGCATCACCAAATTTGCCGATGAGATGAGCCTGTTCGTCGGCGACGTGCGCGACGTGACAAAATCAGCAAACGAGACGGTCGCACAAGGTACACGCGCAATGACCGCGGCCGCCGAAGCGATTGAAGGCCCCGCGACCGGCGCGTTCGAGGATGCCCAGCTTGCCAGCCAGGACCTGCGCGTCCTGATCAACCGGCTTGACCGCATCGCCCGTGAGATCGAACAAAATCCGCAGAGCTTCGTCATCGGCGAGCCTGCACCCTATGAAGGAGGCCGCTAATGGTCCGTGCCATGGTTTTGATGATCGTCGCCGCATGCCTTGCGGCCTGCGTGTCGATCCTGCCCGAACAGAAGGCCCCGGAAGGGCTGTACCGGTTCGGCCCGATGGAGCCGATGCACTCGCTCGAAGCGTCCATCGTGATCCGGGAACCGGAAGCCTCGCGCCTGGTCGGGGGCCGGGCCATTGCCGCTGAGGACCGTGACGGCGCCCTGCGCCTCGTCAAGGGTGTCGAGTGGACCGACAGCGCCACCCGCATGATGCAGGTCGCGCTGCTCGATACACTTGGCGGCGCGAACGGTGGCGTGGCCATCGCCTCTGACACAGGCGCCCCAACCGACTTCGAACTCGCCTGGCGCATCTCCGACTTCACGCTGTCGGGAACAACCGCCCGTTGCCGCATCGAGGCGACGCTTCTGGAAGGCCGCAGCCGAAAGGTCCTGGCCCAGACCAACGTATCGGCGACCGCAATTGCGCTTGATTCACGCAATGCCGCACGTGCAAAGGCCCTGACCGATGCGGGCAGGGCCTGTGTCAGTGATGTCGCTGCGTTCGTCGCCGAGAAGTCGGTTGTCGCCAAGCCGGCTTCCTGACGCCGGGCTCAGCCCGCTTTCAACTCGTCGAACGGCAGGGTCTTGTCGACCCGAACGTCCTGGGGCAGGCCCAGCACGCGTTCTGCGATGATATTCTTCAGGATCTCATCGGTGCCGCCAGCAATCCGCAGGCCGGGGGCCCACATGAAGCTCTGCTGGAAGATGCCGTCGCCCGGCATCGTCTCGGTATCGTTGATGATGCCGTAATGGTCCTGCATCTCGATGGCCGAGTTACAGATATCCTGCAAATGGTTGGCGGTGATGATCTTGCCGATCGAGTTTTCCGGTCCCGGCGTCTGGCCACGTGAGAGGGCCGTCATGGTGCGGAACTTGGTCAGCTTGTAGCCTTGTGCGGCGACATACCAGTCAGCGAGTTTCTCGCGGAACGCCTGATCGGTCATGCTGCCGGATGTCTTGGCATACTCCATGATCTCGCCCCAGTCCGGGCCGGGCGAACCGCCGACAGCGAGGCGTTCGTTCATCAGCGTCACCAAGGCGACTTTCCAGCCGGCCCCAACATCGCCGAGACGGTCTGAATCCGGAATGCGAACATCCGTGAAGTAGACTTCGTTGAACTCACGGCCACCAGACGCCTGGTGGATCGGGCGCACGTCGACGCCCTTCTGTTTCATGTTCACGATGAACATGGTCAGGCCCTTGTGCTTGGGCACTTTCGGGTCTGTCCGCACAAGCACGATTCCATAGTCTGAATAGTGAGCGCCGCTGGTCCAGACTTTCTGGCCATTGATCACCCATTCGTCGCCGTCTTTCACGGCGCGGGTTTTCAGGCCCGCCACATCGGAACCGGCCGACGGTTCGGAGAACAGCTGGCACCAGATTTCCTCGCCCATCAGGGCTTTCTGGACATAGCGTTCCTTGTGCGCGTCGGAGCCGAATGCGATCACGGTCGGCACACACATGCCTAGGCCGATGGCGAATGGTCCGGTTGGCGCGTCATATTTGGACTCTTCCTGTCCCCAGATGACCGATTGCATCGACGTGCCGCCACGC
>TARA_R110000751_G_scaffold91063_8_pt1 | contig 12376 bp, 8 predicted proteins | sample TARA_R110000751 | Tara Oceans TARA_R110000751 (sample SAMEA4398001) | marine metagenome | biome: Polar Biome; feature: [MES] marine water layer (ENVO:01000295) within the mesopelagic zone...; material: water (ENVO:00002006), including particulate matter (ENVO:01000060) such as...... | reverse complement strand
GGCGCGCAGGGGCGCCATGTCGGGGTCGTTGCGCTGCGCCTCGCTCAGGGTCCCGCCGGTGCGGATGCCGGCGTAGGTCTCGCCCTCCTTGGCCTTCAGCAGCGGCGCGTCGGCCATCTCGATGTAGGAGCCCGCGGTCCGGTCGCCGCCGAGCCCGGGGTAGATCAGCACCTGTCCGATGAACTGCGGCCCGCCGGCGGCCTTGCGGCGCAGCACCATGGCCCCGGTCAGGTTGCCGCCGGCGCTGTCGCCGGCCATGATCACCTTCCGCCCGCCCTGCGCCACGTGCAGGAAGGCGGCCTCGACGTCGTCGCCCTGGGCGGGATGCTGATGCTCGGGCGCCAGGCGGTAGTCGACCGCCGCCACCTCCAGCCCGGTCTGCTCGGCGATGCCGGCGCAGGCGTCGTCGTGGCTCTCGAGCCCTCCCAGAACGAAGCCGCCGCCGTGGGCGTAGAGGACCATCGGCCCCGCGCGGTCCACCCCCTGCGGGAGATAGCGGCGGCACTTGATCGCGCGCGAGGGGTTGAGCGCCGTCACCTCGAAGTCCTCGACCGCGACGCTCTCCGGGCGGGGGGCGCGGAACGCTTCGGCCATGCGGTCGTAGAGGCGGCGGTTCTCCTCCAGCGACATCGCGTAGGCGTCGGCGGGATACCACGACAGGGTCTGCTCGATGAACTCCACGACCTCGGGGTCGGCGGGCATGGGATGCGAGTGGCTCATGGGGGCGGCTCCTCAGGCTGCGGCGGCGGCGCGCGAGGCCAGCAGGCGGTTCAGCCAGGCGGGGTCCATCTCGGGCGCGGATTCCATCAGGGTTCGGACATAGGGGTCGGTGGGCCGGTCGAGCACGTCGTCCTTCAGGCCCGAGGCGATCACCTTGCCGTCCTTCATCACCACCACGTCGTCGGCCAGCGCGCGCACCGTGGCGATGTCGTGGGTGATGAACATCATCGTCAGCCCCCGCTCCCGCTGCAGGCGGTCGAGCAGGCGCAGGATCTCCTCGGCGACCACCTGGTCCAGCGCCGAGGTGACCTCGTCGCAGATCAGGAACTCGGGCTCGGCGGCGAGCGCCCGGGCGATGGCGACGCGCTGCTTCTGCCCGCCCGAAAGCTCGCCGGGATAGCGGTCGAGGTAGGCGGCGGGATCCATGTCGATCTCGCGCATCAGCTGGTGCAGGCGCTCCTCGCGGGCGCGGCCGCGCAGGCCCATCAGCCGGGTCAGCGCCCGGCCCAGCGCGTCGCGCACCTTCACCTTGGGGTTCAGCGCGGTGTCGGCCATCTGGAAGATCATCTGCACGCGGCGCAGATCCTCGCGCGAGCGCTGGCGGTAGGAGGCGGGCAGCGCCTCGCCGTCCAGCCGGCATTCGCCCTCGCGCGCCGGCAGCAGGCCCGAGATCACGCGGGCCAGCGTCGACTTGCCCGAGCCGCTCTCGCCGATCACCGCCAGCGTCCGGCCGGGCTGCAGCGCCACGTCGATGCCGTGCAGCACCGGCGTGTCGCCATAGGCCGCCACCACGCCCGCCGCCTCGACATGAGGGGCGGCGCCGGCGACGGGGGCGGGCTTCAGGGCGGCGCGGAATTCGCGCACCGACCACAGGGACCGGGTGTAGTCGGCCTGGGGATTGGACATCAGGGCGGCGGTCTCGCCCTCCTCGACCACGCGGCCGTGGCGCATGACCATGATCCGGTCGGCCATCTGGGCCACCACGGCGAGGTCGTGGGTGATGTAGATCGCGGCGGTGTCGAGCTCGGCCACCGCGTCGCGGATCGCGGCCAGCACCTCGACCTGGGTGGTGACGTCGAGCGCGGTCGTCGGCTCGTCGAAGACGATCAGGTCGGGACGGGTGATCATCGCCATCGCGGTCATCGCCCGCTGAAGCTGGCCGCCGGAGACCTGGTGGGGATAGCGGCGCCCGATGCTCTCGGGCTCGGGCAGGCGCAGGCGCGTGTAGAGGGCGATGGCCTCGCGCTCGGCCTCCTCGCGCCCCATCAGGCCGTGGCGCAGGGGCGCCTCGATGGTCTGCTCCAGCAGGGTGCGGGCGGGGTTGAAGCTGGCGGCGGCCGATTGCGCCACATAGGCCACCCGCGCCCCGCGCAGGCGGCGGCGCCGGCGCTCGGGCATCTTGACCAGGTCCATGCCGTCGAAGACGACGGACCCCTCGGCCAGCCGGCAGCCGTCGCGCGCAAATCCCATCGCGGCCAGGCCCAGCGTCGACTTGCCGGCGCCGGATTCGCCGATCAGACCCAGCACCTCGCCGCGGGCGAGCGTGAGGTTCGCGTCCTCGACCAGCGTCGAGGTCTTGCCCCCCGAGCGCGCGGTGATGGTCAGGCCGCGGATCTTGAGAAGAGGCTCGCTCATCGCATCAGTCCTTCAGGCCGGAGGAGCGGTGCAGCACCCAGTCCACCACCAGGTTCACCGAGACGGTGACCAGCGCGATGGCCGCGGCCGGCAGCAGGGGGGTGACGTCGCCGTAGGTGATCAGGGTGGCGTTGTCGCGCACCATCGAGCCCCAGTCCGCCGTCGGCGGCTGGATGCCGAGGCCCAGGAACGACAGCGAGGAGACGAACAGGAACACGAAGCAGAAGCGCAGTCCGAACTCGGCCACCAGGGGGGCGGAGGCGTTGGGCAGCACCTCGCGCCACAGGATCGAGGCGATGCTCTCGCCGCGCAGGCGGGCGGCGTCGAGGTATTCCATCACGGTGATGTTCATCGCCACCGCGCGCGACAGGCGGAACACGCGCGTCGCCTCGATGGCCGCGATGATGCCGATCAGTATCCCGGTCGAGGGCCCGAAGATCGACAGCAGCAGAAGCGCCAGGATCAGCGAGGGCATGGCCATGATCACGTCCACGATCCAGGCCAGCAGCCGGTCGGCCCAGCCGCCCAGCGTGCCGGCCAGAAGCCCGGCGGCGGCGCCCGCGACGAAGGCGATGATCGTGGTGATCAGCGCCATGCCGATGGTGTTGCGCGCGCCCCAGATCAGGCGGGAAAGCATGTCGCGGCCGAGGTTGTCGGTGCCCAGCAGATGGACGTCGGACCACACCTCGAACGGGCCGGCGACGACCTCGCGCTCCCCGTAGGGGGCGGCGAAGGGGGCGAAGAGGGCGAGCAGGGCGACCGCGGTCAGCACCGCCAGCCCGAACAGCGCCGTCGGCGGCGCCGTGCGAAGAGAGGCGAGCGCGGTCATCGGGCGGTCCTCAGGCGGGGGTTGGTCAGGATCGCCAGCGCGTCGGCGATCAGGTTCAGCGATACGTAGGCGGCCGCGAAGATCAGGCAGGCCGCCTGCACCACCGGCACGTCGCGGGCCGCGACCGAGTCGACCAGCAGCTGGCCGAGGCCCGGGTAGACGAACACCGTCTCGACCACCACGACGCCCACGATCAGGAAGGCGAGGTTGACGGCCACCACGTTGATGATCGGCGCCAGCGCGTTGGGCAGGGCGTGGCGCACCACCACCCGGCCCGGCGTCAGGCCCTTCAGGCGGGCCATCTCGATGTAGGGCGAGGCGAGCACGTTGACGATCGAGGCCCGCGTCATCCGCAGCATGTGCGCCGAGGTCGCCAGCGTCAGCGCCAGCGCGGGCAGGGTGGCGCGGTAGAGCCACTCGCCCAGCCCCGCGTCGGGGGTGACGGCGGCGAGCGAGGGCAGCACCCCCCAGCTGACCGCGAAGAAGAAGATCATCACGTAGGCGACGAAGAAGTCGGGCATCGAGATTGCGGTCAGCGCCCCGATCGAGATGCCGCGATCGGCCAGCCGCCCGCGCCACAGCGCCGCCAGCAGCCCCAGCGCGATCGAGATCGGCACCGAGATCAGCGCCGCGTAGGCCGCCAGCGACAGGGTGTTGATCAGCCGCCCGCCGATCAGCTCGGCGACCGGCCGGCCCGAGGCCAGCGACTTGCCGAAATCGCCCGTCACCATGCCCCCGATCCAGTCGAGATACCGCGCCCAGGCCGGCTGATCGAGGCCCAGCTGCGTGCGCAGGGCCGCCACCGTCTCGGGCGTGCGGTTCTGGCCCAGGATCGCCTCGGCGACGTCGCCCGGCAGCAGGCCCATGGCGCCGAAGATCAGCACCGAGATCAGCAGCAGCGTCAGCAGCCCCAGCCCGATGCGCACCGCGATCATGCGGGCGAGACCGCCGCTCATGACCGGACCTCGGGAAGGCCGGCCCGTCGGGGCGGGCGCGGATGCGGGACGTGGGCGACGGCGGGCATGCGGCGGGTCTCTCCTGTGCGGCTTCGCGGGTCGTGTCGGCTCCGGTCTGCGCCGGCCGGGCGGGCGCCTTGCGGCTCCGCTCTCGACCGGCGCGGCCCGGGCGCCCGTGCGTCCCCCCCGTGCGTCCCCAGCGACGGACAGGCGGCGCGGGCCGCCGCCGCGACCCCGGGGAATCGGTCGGTCGCAGTGGCGCTTTCGGCATCATAGAGGTCGGAATTCGACTATCCATGCGCAGGGCGACGTTGGGTTTGCCTTAAGCGACAATCTTGGGGCGCGGGCCGCAACTCCGTCGTTCTGCGACAACTCTCTGTCGCGCGACGCGAGGCAGGCGTCGTCGAAAGCCGCGAGGGTGTCGTTGACGGCGCACAAGCGCCGACTTCCTTTCCCTGACCGAGAGGCGCGATGTCCATGAACCGCGACGTCTTCATCACCTGCGCCGTCACCGGCGGCGGCGACACGGCGGGCAAGAGCCCCCACGTCCCGGTGACCCCCGAGCAGATCGCCGAGGCCTCGATCGCGGCCGCCCGCGCCGGCGCCGCGGTGGCCCACATCCACGTCCGCGACCCCGAGACCGGCCAGGCCGCCCGCCGGCTGGAGCTCTATGAGGAGGTCGTGGCCCGCATCCGCGCCTCGGACGTCGACGTGATCATCAACCTCACCGCCGGCATGGGCGGCGACGTGGTCTTCGGCTCGGGCGAGACCCCGCTGCCGCTCGACCCCGCCGGCACCGACATGGTCGGCCCGACCGAGCGGCTGGAGCATGTCGCGAAGCTGCGCCCGGAAATCTGCACCCTCGACTGCGGCACGATGAACTTCGCGCTGGGCGACTATGTGATGACCAACACGCCCTCGACCCTGCGGGCGATGGCCCGCCAGGTGCAGGCGCTGGGCGTGCGGCCGGAGCTGGAGGTCTTCGACGCCGGCCACCTGGTCTTCGTCAAGGAGCTGCAGCGCGAGGGGCTGCTCGACGACCCCCTCCTGATCCAGCTGTGCATGGGCATCCCCTACGGCGCGCCCAACGATCCGCTGACCCTGATGTCGCTGGTCCACAACCTGCCGGCGGGGGCGCAGTTCTCGGCCTTCTCCATCGGGCGCGACCAGCTTCCCTATGCGGCGATGGCCGCGCTTGCGGGGGGCAACGTGCGGGTGGGGCTCGAGGACAACCTCTGGCTCGACAAGGGTGTGAAGGCGACCAACGCCCAGCTCGTCGAGCGGGCGCGGGGCGTCGTCGAGGGCATGGGCGCCCGCGTCATGGGCCCCGCCGAGGTGCGCGAGAAACTGAAGCTGGTGAAACATGACTGACCGCAAGACCGCAGCGCCCCGAACCGCAGCGCTGGTCGGCGGCGGCGTCATCGGCGCCGGCTGGGCCGCGCGCTTCCTGCTCGACGGCTGGAACGTGCGCCTGTTCGATCCCGACCCCGAAATCGCCCGCAAGACCGAGGAGGTCCTCAAGAACGCCCGCACGGCGCAGGCCGAGCTGATGAAGGGCGCCCCCCTGCCGGCCGAGGGCGAGATTGTCTACTCCGCGACCCTCGCCGAGGCCGTCGCCGGCGCCGACTTCATCCAGGAGAGCCTGCCCGAGCGCGAGGACCTCAAGATCCGGGTTCTGGCCGAGATCGACGCCGCCGCGCCGGCCGAGACGGTGATCGGCTCCTCGACCTCCGGCCTTCTGCCCTCTCGGCTTCAGCTCGGCATGGCGCGCCCCGAGCGGCTGGTCGTCGGGCACCCGTTCAACCCGGTCTACCTGCTGCCGCTGGTCGAGATCTGCGGGGGCGAGAAGACCTCGGAGGCCGCCTGCGAGACGGCGGCCGGGATCTACGCCTCGATCGGCATGAAGCCGCTTAGGGTGCGCAAGGAGATCGACGGCTTCATCGCCGACCGCCTGCTCGAGGCCCTGTGGCGCGAGGCGCTGTGGCTGGTCAACGACGGGGTCGCGACGGTCGAGGAGATCGACGATGCGGTGCGCTACGGCGCCGGCCTGCGCTGGTCGTTCATGGGCACGTTCCTGACCTACCGGCTGGCGGGGGGCGAGGACGGGATGCGCCATTTCCTCGCCCAGTTCGGCCCGGCCCTGAAGCTGCCCTGGACGAAGCTGGAGGCGCCCGAGCTGACCGAGGAGCTGATCGACGCGGTCGCCACCCAGTCCGACGACCAGGCCGGCGGGACCTCGCTGCGCGAGTTCGAGGCGCTGCGCGACTCCTGCCTCGTTTCGGTGATGTCGGGCCTTGCCGACCAGCGCTACGCCGCCGGCGAGGTGGTCGAGGCCCGGCGCGAGGCGCTGCGCGCCCGCGGCAAGGGCGAGTGATCCCGGGCGCCCCGGCCACAGGCCGGGGCGCCCCTCTTCAGACGGCCCCGCCCCGGCCACAGGCCGGGGCGCGCCCCTTCAGACGGCTGCGCCCCGGCCAGTGGTCGGGGCGCACGCCCTCAGACGGCCTTGCGGCCGCCTTCGCCGTCGTCGGGGACCAGCACCAGGTAGAGGACCGGGGCGGCGACCAGGGTGAGGACCGTGGCGAAGGCCAGGCCCCCCATGATTGTGATCGACATCGAGGCGAAGAACGGGTCGGGCAGCAGCGGCGCCATGCCCAGGATCGTGGTCACGGCGGCCAGCGCCACGGGACGCAGACGCGAGGTCGAAGCCTCGACGATCGCCTCGCGGAAGGGCAGGCCCTCGGCGCGCACCAGGTCGATCTCCTCGACCAGCACGATGCCGTTCTTGAGCAGCATCCCCGACAGCGACAGCAGCCCCAGCAGGGCGGTGAAGCTGAACGGCAGCCCCGTGCCCAGCAGCCCCATCGCCACCCCGTTCACCGCCATCGGCGCCAGCAGCCACACGATCAGCGGCTGGCGCAGGCGGCCGAACAGGAAGATCGAGATCAGCACCATCACCAGCAGCGACAACGGCAGCTGCTGGCCCAAGCTCGCCTGCGCGTCGCGGCTGTCCTCGTATTCGCCCCCCCATTCCAGCCGGTAGCCCGCGGGCAGGGCCATGGACTCGAGCGCGGGGCGCACCCGTTCGAACGCGGCGGCGGTGTTCAGGCCGGGGGCGACGCTGGCCTCGACGGTGATCGTGGGCACCCGGTCGCGGCGCTGGAGCAGGGTCTCGCGCGGGTCGAGCCGCCAGCCGTCGACCAGCTGGGCGAAGGGGATGAAGTCGCCCGCCGCCTCCGACCAGACCAGCTGGCCGGCCATGTCGGCGCCCTCCTCGAAGCCGCGGGCGCGCAGCACGATGGGGATGCGGCGGTCCCGCTCCTGATAGACGGCCACGCGCATCCCCTCGGTCGCCATCAGCGCCGCGTCGGCGAGGTCGCCGCGGCTGACCCCTGCCGCCTGCGCGCGGTCGGTGGCGTAGAGCGGCACGATCGCCGGCGCCAGCTCCCGCCAGTCGGTGCGCAGGCTTTCGAGGCCGGCGTCCTGGGCGCGCAGGACCGCGATCGCCTCCTCCGACAGGCGGCGCAGCACCTGCGGGTCGCGGCCCGAGAACCGGGCCTGGATCGGGGCGCCGCCGCCGGGTCCGAAGGCCAGACGCTCGGTGCGGAACTCGCCCTCGGGCAGGGCCTCGGCCGCGAAGGCGTCCAGCGCGCCGCGGACCCGCGGGATGCCCTCGGTCGAGGCGGTGCGGACGATCAGCTGGCCGTAGCTGGGCAGGGACTCCTCGGGCGAATAGGTCAGCATGAAGCGCGTCGCCCCCCCGCCCACGAAGGTCGAGACCGAGACCACGTCCTCGCGCGCCAGCAGCCAGTCCTCGGCGGCCGAGAGATCCTCGGCCACCTGGCGGATGTCGGCGCCCTGGGGGAGCTTGTAGTGGGCGTAGAAGAGCGGCGCGTCGGAATCGGGGAAGAACTGCTGTTCGACCTGGCCAAAGCCCCACCAGCAGACCGCCGTGATCGCGACGAGCGCGGCCAGAACCGTGCGCCGCCAGGCCAGCGCGCCGCGCAGCACCCGGCGATAGGCCGAGAACACCGCGCCGTCGTAGGCGGCCGTGTCCTCCGCCTCGCCGCGCCTGAACACCAGATGCGCCAGCAGCGGCGTGGCGGTCAGCGCCAGCACCCAGGACAGCAGCAGCGAGATGCCCACCACCGCAAACAGCGAGAACAGGAACTCGCCCGTGGAATCGGGCGACAGGCCGATGCCCGCGAAGGCCATGATGCCGATCACGGTCGCGCCCAGCAGCGGGATCTGCACGCGCCCCGCCGCCTCGTCGGCCGCCTCGCGCGAACTGCGCCCCGCCTGCATCTTCATCTGCATGCCCTCGGCCACCACGATGGCGTTGTCGACCAGCATGCCCATGGCGATGATCAGCGCGCCGAGCGAGATCCGCTCCATCTCGATTCCGGCCAGCGCCATGAAGAACAGCGTGCCGACCACGGTCAGCAGCAGGGTCGCGCCCACCACCACCGCCGCGCGCCAGCCCATGAACAGCGCCAGCACCACGATCACGATCGCCACCGAGGCCGCGAGGTTCGCAAGGAACGCCGAGGAGGAGGCGTCGACCACCTCGTGCTGCTGGTAGATCGGATGCAGCTCCACCCCGAAGGGCAGGTCGGCGCGCAGGGCGTCGAGCTTCGCCTCGACCCGGGCCCCGACCTCGACGATGTTCTCCGAGGCGAGGCCGGCGACGCCCAGCGTGAACGCCTCCCGCCCGTTGAAGCGGATGATCTGGCGGGGGGTCTCGATGCGGCCGCGGGCGACCTCTGCGATGTCGGTCAGGTGCAGCACCTCGCCGCCGACGCCCACCGTCAGCTCGGCCAGCGCCTGCACGCCGTCGGTTCCCTGGGGGACGTCCACCGTCAGGCGGCGCCGCCCGGAGGCGACGGATCCCGCCTGCGAGACCTCGGCCGTCGCCTGGATCTGGCCGACGATGGCGGCGGGCGAGACGCCCAGGTTCGACAGGATCGCCATGTCGGGCATGACGAACACCGCCTCCTCGGGCAGCCCCGCCAGCGAGACGTCCGAGACGCCCTCGACCGTGAGCAGCTCGCGCCGCAGGAACTGGGAGATCTCGTGGATCTCGGCGTCCTCGAAGCCGGGCGCGGCGACGGCGTAGAACAGGCCGTAGACGTCGCCGAACCGGTCGTTGACCCGCGGGGCGGCGGCGCCGTCGGGCAGGTCGGCGCGGGCATCGTTGACCCGGTTGCGCAGCTCGTCCCAGATCTGGGGCAGCTCCTCGCCGCGGTAGGTCGGCTTGATCTCGACCGAGATGCGCGACACGCCCGGCTTGTTGGACGAGGTCAGCAGGTCGAGCTGGGACATCTGCTGGATGGCCGATTCCAGCGGCTCGGACACCTCCAGCGCCACCTGCTCGGCCGAGGCGCCGGGATAGGCCGTGGTCACCACCGCCTGCTTGATGGTGAAGGCCGGATCCTCGAGCCGGCCCATGGTGGCGTAGCCCCAGACCCCGCCCGCCAGGCAGCCCAGCATCAGGATCCAGGTCAGCAGGGCCGCGTCGATCGAGCGTCGGGCCAGGTTCATCGCGCCGCTCTCCCGGTCGCGAGGCCGGTCCAGCGGCGCACCCGCATCCCGTCCTCGAGCTGCGAGGCGCCCGAGGCGACGATCTCGGTCCCCCGCCCGGGCCCCTCGCTCATGCGCAGCGCGCCGTCCGAGGCGACCTCGACCGTCACCGGCGCGGCGCGCACCACGCCCGCGTCGGGGTCCTGGGCGTCAGGCTCGAAGACCAGCACCTGGGGCTCGCCGGCGGCGTCGTAGCGCAGCGCTGCGGCCGGCGCTGCGGGGGGCGCGTCGGGGTCGGGCGTGCGCAGGCGCGCGCTGACCGAGACCGAAGCCCCGGGCAGCAGGAAGGCCGGCGGCGGATCGGCGAAGGCGAAGGTGACGGTGTAGGTCTGGCCGCGGTCTCCGGTCTCGGTCTTCAGCTCGCGCAGGGTCAGGCGCCAGCTTTCGGGAGCGCCGGCGATGCGGGCGCGGGCCTCGACCTCTGCGGCGCCGCCGACGCGGCGGAACAGGATCTCGGGCGCCTCGACCTCGACCTGAAGCTCGCTCATGTCATGCAGGCGAACCACCGGCTGGCCGGCGGAGACGGTGGCGTAGACCTCCGCCTGGCGACTGGCGATCAGCGCGTCGAACGGCGCGGTCAGGGTGGCGTGTTCGAGGTCGTAGAGCGCCTGCTCATGCTGCACTTCGGCGAGTTCCAGCTGGGTCGAGGTGTCGTCGATCCGGGTCTGGGGGACCACGTCCGAGCCGAGGTTCTGCAGCCGGTTCAGGTCGGTGCGCACACGGTTCAGCTCGGCGCTCGCGCGGCGTTCGGCCCGCTCGAACGGGCCGAGGTCGAGCTGGCCAAGCAGCGCGCCCCTGTCCACGCGCGCGCCCTCCTCGACCGGCAGGCGCAGCAGCTGGCCCGAGGCCTGGAAGGCCATGTCCACCGTCGCGCGGGCGGTGACGCGGCCGTAGAACACCCGCTCGACCGGCGCGGAGCGTTCGCCGAGGCGCATCAGCTTGGCCGGGCGCAGGGTTTCGGGCGCGGGGGCCGCGGCCTCCTGCGCCGCGGGGACGAGCGGCGCCAGCGCGGCGGCGGCGAGCGCGACTAGCGCCAGCGCGCGTCGCGCGAGGGTCGAGCGACGGGTCGGGCGGGGGCGCGAGCGATGGGGTGCGATCATGGGGCTGAAGCCTCGTTCAGACCAAGCTCTCCGGCGCGGCCATAGGTTGCGAGGTCGGCGAAGCGGGTCGCCAGGGGGGCGGGATCGAGGTCGGCGGGCAGCTCCAGCCACAGGCGCACGGTGGCCAGGAACGCGCCGCAGAAGAAGCGGGCGTTGACGTCCCGCTCGGGCCCCGGCGGCGCGGCGGGGTCGAGCGGGCGCAGCGGCAGCACCTGGATCGCGCCGCCGAGCAGGAAGGCCACCATCCGGCTCTCGACCGCCGCGGCGGGGCTTTCGCTGAGCAGCGAGCGCAGCCGCGGCTCGTCATGGCCGACATGGGCCAGAAACCACAGCAGGAAGTCGCGGGTGCTGGCGTGCATCCAGGCGGCCGTCGGCGGATCGGCGCGCGCGGCCGCCACCGCGTTCAACCGCGCGAGCATCCCCGCGAGCAGCGTGTCGAGCCAGGCCTCGAGCATCGCCTGGACCGAGCCGTAGTTGGCGTAGAACGTCGGCCGGGTGACCTGCGCGCGCCGGCACAGGTCGTCGATGCGAACCTCGGCGGCCGGCCCCTCGCGCAGCATCTCGCGCAGGGCGTCCTGGAGGCGGGCTCGGCTGCGGCAGCGTCTGGGGTCCATGGACGGGATATGGCCGACTGTTTTACAAATGTAAAGAATGTTGCGCTGCGGCGCAGCGTCCCGGGGCAGGGGGCGAGATAGCGCGCCCCGCCGCTCGGGCGAGCGGCGGGGCGGGGTCGATGCCGGATCCGGAAGTCGGAGGCTCAGCGCCCGCCCGGCCGGGCGGCCGGGCGGGCGGGCGGACGGGCGCGGAATCAGAAGCGGACGGTGACGCTCGCCCGGCCGGTGTGGCCGGTGTAGCCGTCGGCGAAGGCGCCCTCGTAACCGAGGCCCACGTCCACCCGCTCGCCGGCCTGCAGCGAGGCGCCCAGCCCGATCCGCCCCACCGCCTGCGACTGCGCCGCGCCGTTGACGAAGCCGGGAACCCCGGTGGCGTCGTTGGCAAAGCGCGCGGTGGCCTCGTAGCTGTCGAGGCTCGACAGGCTGACCCCGACCCGCGCCCAGGCCCGCAGGCCCAGATTGTCGCCGAGGTCGCGGCGCAGGCCGGCCTCGATCGCGGGGGTCAGCACGAAGGCGGTGGCGTCGCTGTCCTCGACCCGCAGCGAGCGCCGCCCGGCGCCGGTCTCCGTGTAGCCCTCGGCCGCCACGTGGATCAGGTCGAGATCGAGCGAGGGCCGCAGCCAGCCTCCGTCCAGCTCCTGCGTCCAGTCCGCCCGCAGCCGGGCCCCGAGGCTCAGCGCCCCGTGCTCGGCCTCGGCCCCGCCGGGCGCCAGGATCCCGGCGCCGCGGGAGGTGTCGAACTCCGACCAGCCCGCGGTGGCGGCGGCGCTCAGCGCCAGCGCCCCCATCTGCCGGGTGACCCCCGCGCCGAGGAAGCCCGAGGTCCCGTCGACCGAGGACCCGCCGCCCTGCTCGGAGAGGTTCAGCGTCTCCCAGCCCAGCGCGCCGGAGACCCGCCACCCCGGCGCGACCTGCATCGAGCCGGCAAAGCCCGCGGTCCAGGCC
>TARA_R110000751_G_scaffold32454_1_pt1 | contig 12385 bp, 13 predicted proteins | sample TARA_R110000751 | Tara Oceans TARA_R110000751 (sample SAMEA4398001) | marine metagenome | biome: Polar Biome; feature: [MES] marine water layer (ENVO:01000295) within the mesopelagic zone...; material: water (ENVO:00002006), including particulate matter (ENVO:01000060) such as...... | reverse complement strand
CGCCCCCGCTACGGCGGCTTCCTGGAGGGGTTTGACGCGTAGGGCCGCCTCGGCGGCGAGGGGCGTATCCGGTTCGGCGCTCTCGCCCCAGGGATGGTCCTCCGTGGCTCCCCCCGGACGCGGCGGCTTGCTCCGAGTGCGGGGCGCGGCTATACCCCGCGCGGATCGCGCCCGGGCGCGGGTCGCGACTGCGCGGTCCACGCGCGGCGCGCATGGCGTGCGCGGCCCCGCCTCAGCGAGCGGCCGACGGAACCGAACATAGGCGCTTCGATGAAGATCAACGGCAACGAAATCCGCCCCGGCAACATCATCGAGCATGACGGCGGCCTGTGGGTGGCGGTGAAGACCGCCCATGTGAAACCCGGCAAGGGCGGCGCCTTCGCGCAGGTGGAGCTGAAGAACCTGCGCAACGGCTCGAAGCTGAACGAGCGTTTCCGCTCTGCCGACAAGGTCGAGCGTGTGCGCCTCGAGCAGAAGGACCAGCAGTTCCTCTACGAGACGGACGGCATGCTGACCTTCATGGACTCCGAGACCTTCGAGCAGATCGAGCTGCCCGCCGATCTTCTCGGCGACCGCCGCCCCTTCCTGCAGGACGGCATGACCGCCGTGGTCGAGTACTACGACGAAGAGGCGCTCTCGATGCAGCTGCCCGAGAAGGTCACCTGCACCATCGCCGAGACCGAGCCGGTGGTGAAGGGCCAGACCGCGGCCAACAGCTACAAGCCCGCGACGCTCGACAACGGCGTGCGCATCACGGTGCCGCCGTTCGTGGGCGAGGGCGAGCAGGTGGTGGTGAACACCGAGACCTTCGAATACGTGGAGCGCGCCTGATCATGTGCGCCGGCGCCGCCCCCTCCAACGGTCGTCCCGCCGCCGTTGCAACCGTGATGGTCGACAACGAGCGCGTGCGCGTGACCGAGTGGGTCTTCGCCCCCGGCGCCGCCACCGGCTGGCACACCCATGAGATGGACTACGTGGTCACCCCGGTGACCTCGCAGCCGATCGACATCGAGAGCGAGGGCGGCGGGATCGCCCGGACCCAGATGACCGCCGGCGTGACCTATTTCCGCAAGGCCGGCGTCTCGCACGACGTGATCAACGCCGGCGACGGCGAGCTGCGCTTCGTCGAGACCGAGCTGAAGTGAGCCCCACCCCGGGCGCGCGCGCCCGAAGGCGGATCCGACCTGACCTCCGCCGCGCCGGTCTCCGGCGCGGCGATCCCGTTCCGCGGCCCCCGTTGCGCGGCCGCCTGACCTGACCGCGGCGCCGAGCGCTTCCCATCCGGGGGAACGCCGCGCCCGAGGAGAATTCGAGACATGTCCGCCAGCGGCTCCGCCAACCTCAACGTGATGATCAAGGCCGCCCGCAAGGCCGCCCGAGGCCTGCTGCGCGACTTCGGCGAGGTCGAGAACTTGCAGGTCTCCCGCAAGGGCGCGGCGGATTTCGTCTCGCGCGCGGACCTCAAGGCCGAGGAGACCATCAAGCACGAGCTGATGGAGGCGCGCCCCGCCTACGGCTGGCTCGGCGAGGAAAGCGACAAGGAGATCAAGGGCGCGGACCAGACCCGGCGCTGGATCGTGGATCCGCTCGACGGCACCACCAACTTCCTGCACGGGCTGCCGCACTGGGCGATCTCGATCGCGCTCGAGCACAAGGGCGAGGTCTCGGCGGCGGTGATCCTGGACCCGACCAAGGACGAGATCTTCGCGGCCGAGAAGGGCGCCGGCGCCTGGCTGAACGATCGCCGGCTGCGGGTCAGCTCGCGCCGGGACATGACCGAGATGCTGTTCGCCACCGGCATCCCCTTCGCCGGGACCGAAGGCCTCCCCGCTTCGCTGCGCGACCTCTCGAAGCTGATGCCGCGCTGCGCGGGCGTGCGCCGGTTCGGGGCGGCGGCGCTGGACCTCGCCTGGGTGGCCGCGGGCCGCTACGACGGGTTCTGGGAGCGGGGGCTGAAGCCCTGGGACATGGCCGCGGGCCTGCTGATGGTGCGCGAGGCGGGCGGCTTTGCCGAGGCCCTTTCGGACCCCGAGCGCAACCCGTTCGAGACCTCCGACGTGGTTGCGGCCAACGCCGAGATCTTCGAGAAGTTCGCCGGCCTGCTGCGCAGCTGACGCCGCCCGGCCCGCGGGAGCGGCCCGCGGGCCGGGCCAGCGCCCTGGACAACGGGTCAGCCGGGGCGCTTGTCGAACACCGCGAGCCCTTCGGCGACCTGGTGGAAGGGCTGCCGGTCGCAGGCGAAGATCGCCATCGTGGGGGAAAACACCGACGGCTCGTCCAACGTGCCGACCTTGATCACGGTCAGCGGCGCGCGGGAGAGCTGGGTGGTCATGTGGGTTCCGCAGGTGGGGCAGAACTGCCGGGTCACCGGCGTCTCGAGATCGCTGCGGGTGAAGTCCTTCGGCGCGCCCTGCACATAGCGAAAGCCCTCGCGCGGGAACATCATGAATGTGTTGGGGGCCCCGCCGGAGATATACTGGCACTCCCGGCAGTGGCACTGCGCCTGCAGCACCGGGTCGCCCTCGATCTCGTAGCGGGTCTCGCCGCAATAGCATCGGCCGGTCAGTTTCATCGTCTCGCCTCCCCTGCCGCGCCTGGGCGTGCCGGCGCGTGTCCTGATTGCGCGCCAGTGTGGGCCGCCCCTGCGGCCGGGGCAAGGCGCAGCCTCGGGGCGCCGCCGCGCCAGTCCTGCGGGCCGCGCGTCGTTCCGCTGCGAACCGGCGCCGGTTTCGAGGCAGAAGTCGCGCCGCCGCGGCGCCAAGAATTCGCGCCGCGCCCGCTCAATCCTGTCCGAGATGTCCGTCCATGACCTCTTCCGACGCCGCCACGCCCCTCGAGCCTCTGGCCGCCGACCCGGCTGCGGCCCCGACCGCCAATCCCGCCGAGGCGCCCCGCCTGCTCGAAGCGCCGGGCTGGACCTACCTGTTGCAGGAGTTCGAGAGCGTCTATCGCGCGGGCGGCTCGGCCGGCGGCAGCAAGGCGATCCGCAGCCACCGCAAACGGGTGCGCGAGACCCTGTCCGCCGCGATCGACGCCAATCCCGCGATCGTGGCGCGGACGCCGGTCGAGATGCCGGTCACCGCCTACCTGCCGCGCGCGCTCGACGTGGGCGAGCGGGGCGCGATGGCGCCGCTGGCCCGGGCCCTGAGCCGGGTCGCGCCCCTGCTGACCTGGGAATACGGCTACGCGCGCCCGCCCCGGCACCTCGCCCGCCGCTACGCCTATTGCGAGGTCCTCGGGCCGCAGGGGCCGGTCCGTTCCGACCGCCTGATCCTGGGGTTCGTGCTGCTGGCGCCCAAGACCACCTATCCCCAGCACAGCCACAAGGACATCGAGGAGAGCTATCTCTCGGTCGCCGGCGCCTGGTCGGAGAACGACACCGCGGTCTATGCGCCCGGCTCGCTGATCCTCAACCGGCCCGAGCATGAGCATCGCATCACCACCGGCGACCTCGAGCCCTGCCTGCTGGCCTACGCCTGGACCGGGGACGCGGGACGGCTCGCCGCGCCGGGGATGAAGCTGTCGACGACGCGCAGGGCGCGGGTGGCGCAGGGGATCTGAGCCCGCGAGCGGTCAGCGTTCGGTCAGTTTCAGCTCGATGCGGCGGTTGCGGGCGCGGGCCTCGTCGGTGTCGGCGGGGTCGATGGGCTGATATTCGCCAAACCCGTTGGCGGCCAGGCGCTCGGGCGGGAAGCCCTGGGCGTCGGCGAGATAGCGGACCACAGACAGGGCGCGGGCCTGGCTGAGCTCCCAGTTGTCGCGGTAGCGGCCCGAGCCGGTCAGCGGCACGTCGTCGGTGTGGCCGTCGACGCGCAGCACCCAGGGCAGCTCGTTGGGCAGGGCGTCCTGCACCTCGCGGAACAGGCCGGCGAAGTCGTCCAGCGCCGCGCGGCCGTCGGCGCCGAGTTCGGCCGAGCCGGGGCCGAACAGCACCTCGGACTGGAACACGAAGCGGTCGCCGACCACCTCGACGCCCTCGCGGCCCTCGATCGCCTCGCGGATGCGGCCGAAGAATTCCGAGCGGCGGGCCTCGAGCGACTTCTTCTCGGCCTCGAGGCGCGCGACCTCCTGGGCGTTGCGCTCGGCCTCGCGACGCTTGAGCTGCAGTTCGCGCGCGAGCGCCGAGTTCAGCTGCTGGCCAAGGTTGGAGACCTGCACCTTCAGCGTGTCGTTGCGCGATTCCTCGGCGTCGAGCAGTTCCTGCAGGCCCGAGAGCTGGCGGCGCAGCTCCTGGGCCTGGGAATTCAGCAGCGCCACGCGGCGCGCCTCGTCGGCGGCGGCGGTCTGCTCCTCGGTCAGGCGGCGCTGGGCGGCCGACAGCAGCGCCTCGCGCTCGGTCATCTGGGCGCGCGCGGCGGCGAGCTCCTCCTCCGTGGCATCGACCCGGCCTTCCAGCTCGGCCTTCGCGGAGTTGGCGGCGGCGAGCAGGGTCAGCGTCTCCTCGGCCTTGCGGCGCTGTTCCTCGAGGGCGAGCTCCATGGCGGTCAGCTCGTCCTGGCCCTCGGCGAGGCGCGCGCGCAGGGCCTGGGCTGCGGCGGCCTCGGCAGCCTGCTGGCGCTCGGCCTCGGTCAGGTCCTGCTGGAGGGCGACGAGGAGCTTTTCCTTCTCGGCCTCGGTGACCTGCAATTCCAGAAGTTCGGTCTGCGCGGCCTCGCGGGCGGCCTCCTGCTCGGCGCGGGCCTGTTCGGCGGCCGCCACGTCGGAGGTCAGGGCGGCGATGGTCTCGTCCTTGGCCTCGGCCGCGCGGGTGCGTTCGGCGAGGCTCTGCAGGGTTTCCGACAGGGTGGCCTGGGTGGCCTCGGCCTCGGCGCGCAGCTCGGCGGCCATCGCCTCGAGCGCGTCGGTCTTGGCGGCGGCGAGGCGGGCGGCCTCCTCCTGCTCGGAGATCTCCTCGCGCATTCGGGCGAGCGTCAGCCGCATCGCCTCCTGCTCGGTGATCGCGCGGGTGCGCGCGGCCTCCAGCTCGTCGATCGAGGCGCGGGCCTGGGTCAGGTTCGCGGAGAGGTCCTCGGCGCGGGCGGCCTCGGCGTCGCGCTCGCTCTCCACCGTCTCGACGCGGGCGGTGAGGGTTCCGATGCGGTCGCGGGCCGCGCCGATGTCGTCCAGAAGGGCGGCGACGCGGGCCTCGTAGTCGTCGTTGCGTGCGGCGGCGGCGTCCCGTTCGGCGCGCAGGGAATCGGACAGGGTCGAGAGGCGCTCGATCTCCGAGCGTTCCTGCGCCAGCGTGGCGGTCAGCGTCTCGATCTCGCCCGACAGCCGTTCGCCGCGGGAGCGTTCCAGCGACAGGACCTGCGCCACCTCGGCGAGCTGGGCGGTGAGATTGTCGAGCTCGGCGTCCTTGCCCGTCACCAGGTCGCGCAGCACGAACTGGATGATCATGAAGATCGACAGGACGAAGATCAGCACCAGCAGCAGCGCGGTCATCGCATCGACGAAACCGGGCCAGACATTGCCCTCGTAACGCTGGTTGCGTCGCGACAGCGCCATGGATCAGCCCCGCTCGCCCGAGACGGCGCGGGTCAGGCGGGCGAGGTCCATGCGCAGCTCGGCCGTCGCCTCCTGGCGGCCGGCGGAGACTTCCTCGAGCAGGCGGGTGATCTGGAGGTCGATCGAGCGCAGGCGCTGCCGGCCCTCGTCCGTCTCCTCCTTTTCCTGGGCCTTTTCCAGCAGATGGACCACCCGCTCCTGAGCGGCGGCGAGCCGGTCGAGGCGGCCGGTGAGGTTGGAATCGTCGAAGGCGACGGCGGCCTCGGGCGCGGGGGCGCGGGTCTCGCGCTCCTCCTCCAGGGCGCGGACCAGGCCCGACAGGCCGTTGGCCAGCGTCTCGAGCCGGGCGTCGGCGGCGCGCTGGCGGTCCTCGGCGTCGCGCAGGGCGACGACGAGGGATTCGATCTGCTCGGCGTTGCGCTCCAGCGCCTCGGCGGCGAAGCCGGCGGCCGAGCCGTCGCCCTCGCCCCCGCCCAGCGAGATGCGCGAGATCGAGGAGAGCCACTCCTCCAGCTCGCGGTAGAAGCGGTTCTGTCCGTGGCCCGCAAACAGGTCGAGCAGGCCCACCACCAGGCTGCCCGCAAGCCCCAGCAGCGAGGAGGCGAAGGCGGTGCCCATGCCGTCGAGCTGGCTGTTCAGCCCGGCCATCAGGTTCGAGAACACCTGCATCGAATCGGTGTTCGCGTCCTGGGTTCCCGACAGCGAGCGCATCGTCTCGACAATCCCCGGCACCACCTGGCTGAGGCCCCAGAAGGTGCCCAGCAGGCCCACCAGGATCAGCATGTTGATGATGTAGCGGGTGATGTCGCGCTGTTCGTCGAGCCGCGTGGCGACCGTGTCGAGCAGCGAACGCGAGGAGGTCGCGGTCAGCGCCTCGCGCGCGCGCCTGTCGCGCAGCAGCGAGGCCAGCGAGGTCAGCAGGCGCGGCGGATTGACGAATTCATGCCCCGGCCGGTCGATGGCGAAGCCTTCCAGCCAGTTCACGGCGCGCACCAGCGACAGCGCCTGCCAGAAGCAGGTCAGCACGCCGATGACGAAGACCGCGGCGATGAAGCCGTTGAGCCAGACGTTGGCGCTGAACACGGCCTCGATCGGGCCGAGGAGGAAGAAGATGCCGACCGCCACCAGGGCCAGGACGACGATCATCAGCACGATCTGCCTGACCGGCTGCGAGAACTCGATCTTTCGGTCCTGAACGATGGCCATCCGCGGCTCCGGCCCCCCAGTTGCCCCATGTGGTCGCGCGGTCCGCGCGGGCGGCCGCGGCGCAGGCGTGTCGGCGCCGCGGGCCTCAGTTCAGTTAACAGAGCACGGCAGGCCGGGGAAGCGAAGAGCGTTGCGCGCCCGGGCGAGGTTTCTTCGGCATCCCTCTAAAAACAGAGAGAAGTCGCCCCAGCGTGGGACGGCTCGCTAAGACCTTCTTCAGAGTCGTCGGGCTAATCGGGTGCTGCGGCCCCAAGGGGTGGGCCGGCGCGGCGGGTCGAACGCCCGATGCGCTCCGTCAGAAAGGCGGTTCTCTCCGGCCGGCGGAAATCTCCGGTCGGTCTGTAAACAGCGACGCCTCTGCGTCGCCAGCTTTGGGAAACGGAGCAAATGGCCAGCATCCTCACCAACTCCAGCGCGATGGTTGCGCTGCAGACCCTGAACTCGACCAACAAGAATCTGAACCAGATCCAGGAGCAGATCTCGACCGGCAAGAAGGTCGGGTCCGCCAAGGACAACGCCGCCGTCTGGGCGATCTCCTCGGTCATGCAGTCGGACGTGAAGGGCTTCAAGGGCATCAGCGAATCGCTGTCGCTGGGCGCCTCGACCGTCGAGGTCGGCCGCCAGGCCGCCGAGACCGTCACCGAGCTGCTGACGGACATCAAGGGCAAGATCGTCGCCTCGCAGGAGGAGAACGTCGACCGCGCCAAGATCCAGACCGACATCAAGGCGCTGCGCGACCAGATCAACTCGGTGCTCGGCGCCGCCCAGTTCAACGGCAAGAACCTGGTCGACTCCTACGAGCAGACCTCGGTGCTGTCCTCGCTCGACCGGTCGGGCAACGGCTCGGTCTCCTCGTCCTCGATCTCCTTCAACGGCCAGAACCTGACCTCCGAGGCCGGCACGGTCGAGACCGCGACCGCCATCGACCGCATCGGCACCGTGGCCGATGACGGCACCTACACCGTGGGCGCCGGCGCCACGCTGTCGAACGCGGCCAACGACGCGACGATCACCATCGCCACCGACATGGCGGACGGCGACACGCTGTCGATCGACTTCGGCGACCAGCAGTTCACCTTCACCAACAACACCGGCGCCGCGATCGTGGTTGCCGACCTCGACGACATCGTCGCCGCGGGTCTGGCCAACCTCGGCGTCGAGGGGGTGACCACCGCCGTGAGCGGCGCGGGCGAGGTTACGGTCTCGTCGACCAACTCGTTCGAATCGATCACGATGCAGGGCTCCTCCACCGGCGCCACGACCTTCGTGGTCGACCCTGACGCCGGCGGCGCTCAGGTGGCCGGCGCGGCCGGCGCGGCGGGCACCCTGACGGCCCGTGCCGAGACCGTGTCGCTGGGCGGCGCGGGCAACACCGGCGGCGTGGTCAACGAGGGCGACGGCTTCCGGATCTCGCTGGGCGGTCAGAACTTCGACTACACCGCCAAGGACGGCGACACGCTCAACGACGTGGCGACCGGTCTGAAGCGGGTGATCGACGCCGGTGGCGTCGACGGCATCACGGTGCAGGTGAACCTGTCGGACGATCCGATCTCGCAGCCCCCGACGCTGCAGATCGACAACGACAACGCCTCCACCGTGGCGCTGACCGTCGATGACGGTTCGGGCGGCGTGGCCTCGGGCGGCCTGGTCGGTCTCGACGGCATCGACGTGTCGACCGCCGACGGCGCCGCCAACGCGCTGGCCAACATCGAGTCCCTGATCCAGACCTCGATCGACGCCGCCGCCGAGTTCGGTTCGGTCCAGGGTCGGATCGACATCCAGGCCGACTTCGTGAAGTCGCTGTCGGACTCGCTGACCTCGGGCATCGGCGCCCTGGTCGACGCGGACCTGGAGGAGGCCTCGGCCCGCCTGCAGGCCCTGCAGGTGCAGCAGCAGCTGGGCATCCAGGCGCTGTCGATCGCGAACCAGGCGCCGCAGAGCGTGCTGTCGCTCTTCCGCTAAGGAAGACGAGGGGGAGGCCGGGAACCCGGCCTCCCCCGCCACCGCCCCGCGCCCCGTGCGGAAGGCGCGCATTTGTTGCGCGCCGCTGCAGGGGAAGGGGGCGCACGGGATTACACGGCGAGACGCGCAGCCAGGCCCTGAATCGCCGGCGCCGGCCCTCGCCAGACCCAGGAGCCGCCATGACCGCCGCCGCGCTCTCTCCCTCCCGTTCCGGTCTCGGCCGCGGCGCCGACCGCCGTCCGGCCTACGGCGACGCCGCCCACGCGGCGCTGACGCCTCGACAGGCCGAGTACCGGGTCTTCGCCCGCGTCACCCATCGCCTGAGCGAGGCCCAGGCCGCCATCGAGGCCGGCGAAACCGGCGCCTACGGCCGCCTCGCCTCGGCCGCCCACGACAACCTCCGCCTCTGGCTGACCCTTGCCGCCGATCTGGCGGTGGCGGACAACGGCCTGCCCGACGCGCTGCGCGCGGGCCTTCTGTCGCTGGCCGCCTATGTCGAGCGCGAGACGCCTCGCCTCGTGCGGCGCGAGATCTCCTCGGCTTCGCTTGTGGACATCAACGCATCGGTGATGAAGGGCCTTCGCGGCCAGGTCGAGGGCGTCTGAGATGCCGGGCCTGATCCTCAAGCTCGGCCCCGGCGAGCGGGTGATGGTGAACGGCGTGGTGATGGAGAACGGGCCGCGCCGCACGCGGATCAATATCCTGACCCCTGAGGCCAACGTCCTGCGCCTGCGTGACGCCATCCACCCGCACGAGGTCACCACGCCGGTGCGCCGCGTCTGCTACGTCGCCCAACTGGTGCTGGCCGGCGAAGCGCAGCCCGCCGAGGCCCGTCGCCAGATCCTCGCGGGGATCGAGCAGCTGTCCCAGGTCTTCGAAGATCCCGACAGCCGCGCCCGCCTGACCGAGGCGACCGAACATGCGATCGCCGAGCGTTTCTACCAGTCCCTGAAAACCCTGCGCACGCTGTTGCCGAGGGAGGAACGGCTGCTGGCCGTCTCCTCCGCCGCGACAGCCGCGCAATAGAGGCCTCCTGGCCATGGCTTTTGCACCCCTCCTGCCCATCGGCGGCGTTGCAGGCTGGTCTCTCCTTCAGCGGATCGAGGAGCAGCAACGCCAGACCTTCGCGAAATCGCCCGAGATCACTCGGGCGACGACGCATTTCGAGGTGGCGATCAACACCGCCGTCACGGCGGAGGACCTGGTCAACGATCGTCGCCTGCTGCAGGTCGCACTGGGCGCTTTCGGCCTGGAGGATGAGCTCGACAAGCGCGCCTTCATCCAGAAAGTGCTCGAGAGCGATCCGCTCGACTCGAAGTCGTTCGCCAATCGCCTCGTGGACCCCCGCTATGGGGAAATGGCCAACGCCTTTGGCTACGGCAGCGTCCTCGGGCCCCGTGTGGCCGACGTCGGTTTCGCAGGCGAGATCACCAGCGCCTATAAGGAACGACAGTTCGAGGTCGCGGTCGGCGACGCGGACTCGGACCTGCGCCTGGCCCTGAACGCCCGGCGCGAGCTTGCCAAGCATGCCGCCACCGCGGAAGCGTCCGGCCGCGACGGATCCGCCTGGTTCGAAGCGCTGGGAGACCGGCCGCTGCGGTCGGTAATCGAGAAAGCCTATGGTCTGCCGACCGCCTTCGGGCAGATCGATCTCGACCAGCAGCGCGACACGCTGCGCACCAAGACCCGCGAATTGTTCGGTGACGAGTCGATCGCCGTCTTTAGCGATCCCGAGAACGTCGAGACGATGATCCGCCGCTTCCTTGCCCGTTCCGCGGCGGAGCAGGGCGCGAGCGGATATGTTCGCGGGCAGGGCGCGATCACGCTTCTCCAGGCCGGCGCGGCTGGTTTCGCAAGTCTTGTGCAGTCCCGCTTCGGCTGACAGCGAGTGGCTTCTGTTTCCGTGCGGCTGGCAAGAGACGCTCGGTCGATAGTTCCCAGTCGCTGGTGACATGCAGCGCAGAGAGCAGCCTTCCGCTGTTCGCCGCAGGAAATGCGCGAATAGCGGAAGGCTGCTCTCTGCAGGAAGCGCGCGATCATATTTCAGCCACCAAGGCGGCGTCCTCACCCTCCGATAGCAATATTGAACTTTCCCGCCTTCACCGGAGGCCCGAGCTGTCAAAGGATCGGACCTCGTGAACAGAAAGATTCACAGGACGAGGCCATAGCCGGCCAGTTTCGCGGGCGGGCGGTGCAGATGGTCGCCGACCATCTCGAGGGCTACAGCAGTCTGACGGCGGCGGTGCGAGATATCGCGCAGAAGCTGGGGTGGTCCCCGGACAGTCTGCGGGTCTGGTACAAGCAGGCCCGGCGTGACGCCGGCCAGGAAGCGGGGCCGACGAGCGCGGAGAAGGCGCGCATCCGGGAGCTGGAGCGCGAAGTGCGCGAACTGCGCCAGGCGAACGAGATCCTGAAGAAGGCCAGCGCCTATTTCGCCCAGGCGGAGCTCGACCGCCCGTTCCGCAAATGACCGCCTTCATCGACGAGTTCCGAGGGGAGTTCGGGGTCCAGCCGATCTGCCGCGTGCTGCCGATCGCCCCGTCCACCTGCCCCCAGCGCAAAGCCGCCGAGCGGAACCCCTCCCGCGCGTCCGACCGCGCGCGGCGCGAAGACGGGCTGCGAGAGAAGATCCGCAAGCTGTGGTCGGACAACCGCGGGCTCTACGGGGCCCGCAAGGTCTGGCATGCCCTGCGGCGCGACGGCGTCGATGTCGCGCGCTGCACCGTGGAGCGGCTGAAGCGCGAGATGGGGCTGCAGGGCGCGGTGCGCGGCCGGAAGATTGTCACGACGGCTCCCGACGCCGCGCGGCCCTGCCCTGACGACAAGGTCAACCGCGTCTTTCATGCCGAGCGGCCGAACCGGCTTGGGTGTCGGACTTCACCTACGTCGCGACCTGGTCCGGGACGATCTACGTCGCCTTCGTGATCGATGTCTTCGCGCGCGTTCGACATGGCCTCGAACCAGTGGCGGCTCATGCCTCACCGTCGGCTGGTGGATGTCGACCTCGATGACGACGCAGTTCGTCCTCGACGCGCTGGAGCAGGCGCCCTGGAGGAGAAAGCCTCTTGGGACCAAGAGTTTGATACATCACTCCGACCGCGGGTCTCAGAGCGGTCTCAACCGGTCGTCGCAACGCCCTGTCATGGGAGATTGCGATGACGACGAGAAAGAGGCGGTCGGACAGATCCGGACGTGCCAAACTCCATTCTCCCGGTCGCCCCGGTGCGTCGCGACGTGAGGCTTTGACGACGTTCTGGGCGGCGATCGCGACCGGCGCATCCAGCGAAGCTGCGGCGTCTGCGGCAAGCGTGTCGCAAGCGGTCGGCTCCCGATGGTTCCGGAGGTCTGGCGCCATGGCGCCGACGCATCTGGCGGTTTCGGCGCCGCAGCCGACGGGTCGACACCTGTCCTTCGCTGAGCGCGAGGATATCGCGCTTGGATGTGCGAAGGGGCTCGGCGTGCGCGCCATCGCGAGGCGGCTGAGCCGCGCGCCCTCGACGATCTCGCGGGAGATCCGGCGCAACGCCGCGACGCGCAGCGGCGGCCTGGAATACAGGGCGACCTCCGCGCAATGGCACGCCGACCGCGCGGCACGGCGGCCCAAACCTGCGAAGCTGGCGACGAATCCGGCCTTGCGCGCCTATGTCGAGGATCGACTCTCAGGCAAGATCTCGCCGCTGGAAGGCCCCTCACTCGACGGCCCGGCGACGACATGGACGGGTCGTCGCCA
>TARA_R110000751_G_scaffold110711_3_pt1 | contig 12441 bp, 13 predicted proteins | sample TARA_R110000751 | Tara Oceans TARA_R110000751 (sample SAMEA4398001) | marine metagenome | biome: Polar Biome; feature: [MES] marine water layer (ENVO:01000295) within the mesopelagic zone...; material: water (ENVO:00002006), including particulate matter (ENVO:01000060) such... | reverse complement strand
AAGTACATTCCCACAGCGATAACTACAAAAAATAAAAAAACATAAGCCTTACTTGGCTCTACAGACCAGATTCTATATGCTTCAAATAAAAAAAGTGCAGCAAATATTAAGTAAGCGTATTCGAAGTATTTAAAGTATTTGGACATTATTGTATGCTATCGTTTTGTGCTGAATTCGGTTTTTCTTTAACGTACATTCGGCTTTGGTTATCTAAAGATATAAAATTTTTGAAGTCCTCACTGCTATCAAATAAATCTCCTCCATTAAAAGAATTATCAGGAAATTTGATAGTATAAGGTTTATCTGTGAAGACCCACTTATTTTTTTGATCCCAAAATAATTGAGATGCGTCTAATCGTGTAGAATCACTTGTTATTAAAACTACATTTTTACGCATATCGATAAGACTCGTGCGTGTATATCTAATTGCGTAATCTGCAGTTATGTAGTTTTCCTTTTGGTCATCATCTATAAAAGTAACTTCGACTCCATTAGGAAATTCTTGATACGGAAAATTCAACAACCCGTAATCAATGAGCAATGGTGTTTTTAAAGTCGCCACCACTTTACCAGAATCTGTATATTTTAAAAGCACACCCTCTCCTTCTGCCGAAGGCCCATCTGTGCGCTGTGTGAATTTCTGCAGATCTTCTGAGCTGTTACCACAGCTAAAAAACAAAGTCACAGCTACTGCTGTGACTAAGTTTAAAATTATATGTTTATGAGATTTACTCACTTACAAATTAGGTACCGTAACACTACCACCTATCCAGCAATTAAAGCTTATACGTTGTCCAGCGTTACCTGCATTAAATATCATTGTACGATCTGGAGCTAAACCTCTGTAAGCTGCAGCAGTTTTATCTGCTACTCCAGATAATGAAGGATCTATTCGCCCTGCACGAGAAGCCATATCTGCAGCTAACCAGTATACTGCACGTTTGTTGAATACACTATCTCCACAGCTGTTTGCACTACTCGCATACATATCTGCTATTTTTAAGTACACAATACCCATTGATGGTTTTGCAGCTACTGCTTTTTGGTAATAGCTACGTGCATTGCTTAAACTTCCCTTTTTTCTAAAGTTTTCAGCTAATTGATAGAAAACCTTTGCTTTTTTAGCAGGATCTGTTTGACGATTTGCAGACTCTTCGTAATATTTTAAAGCATTTGCATTTTCACCACGTTGTTCAGCAAGACGACCTAAGTAATAAGAGGTCTCTGCAGATGGTTCTAATGTGTTTAATTGCTCAACTAGTTTTACAAATAAAGGACTATCTGTACATTCTTTAGAAACTAAACGACCTGCAGCACCTTTTACCCAAGCAACATCACTTTTCTTAGCTTCCCAAGCAGACTCATAAAAAGGAACTAAACGATCACAATCTGCTAAAACTCCTAATTTTTGATTAATACCAGCAGAAACTTTAGAGTAGTTGTCTAAGTTAACTTCCGCTACTTGCTCTAATCTCTTTTCTTGAGCAGTTAAATCTGTACCAGCTTCTTTCTTTTCTAAGATAGTTTCCATACGCTTAGCATAACCATCTTGCTCTTCAGTGATTTTTTCTTGTACTTTATCGTACATATCAAAAACTTCTTGAAGTTCAATTTCGCCAGCTTCTTGTAATTCTACAGCAACTACAAAATACTCATATAAACCTTTTGCATTTGTAAACGTTGCTCTATCTGTATCCCAAGCTTTATTAAACTGCGCGTATTGCTCTGATGCAGTTCCTATTTTGCTGTCATACATAATAGTTGCAACATCTGCGATATCTTCACCTTCATTAGTTTTAGCCGCAAAATGAGTTTTCTTTTCTTGGTACATTTTTTTCAAATCTTCAAGAAAAGCCACTTGCTCAGCTCCAGTAGAATTATCGATCTTATGTTTTAAGATACGCTCACCATATTGATAAAGAGCAAAAGATGTAGTAGGACATTCTTTACGTAATTTCATAAATGGTTCATAAGCTGCATCGTAATTTTTTACTTTAGCGTGCTCAGAAAATATAGACATTGTGGTAACACATTCTTCGGTAGCTTGTGCGCTAACGAAATTTACTGCTCCTACAAGGGCTATAAAAAGTAATGTTAATTTAGTTTTCATCATTAAATGGTTTTAAAGCAATATTAAGAATTTTAGTTGTATTTGTTAGGAACAAACCACGGTCTAAGTGGGTTTAAAGATAAACTAAGACCAACTTTGAAAATATCTTCTTTTACAAGGCCTGCATTGGTTGTACCACGCTGTCCATATTCAAAAGTTATGTTGGCATTACTAAATCCACGTCCTAACGGTAAACCAAGACCAAAAGATATGCCAAACTCATCAATTGATTCATTTTGTATCATTAAACCTGTTTCTTCAAATCGAGCTCCCAACCTATAAGTTACTCTACTCCAATAGCTTGTTATAGAATTATAATCTGGAACAAAATATCCTCCTAGACGATATTTAAAAGAATCATCGTAGGTAGCATCTGGTGTCACAAAAGCTCGGTTAGTCATCTTACTACTTTCAAGATATTCTACTTGCCCACCTGCAAACCATTTATTTACCTCTCCTAAGCCTAATCCAAAGGAATACATATTAGGTACAATTGTCTCTGTATCTTCTAGGCTAAAGTCTTGAGAATCTATAACACTAACAACCGCATTATCTGTTTGTGAATAAACCACAGATTGTAAAGACCTGTCATTTTCTAATGTTAAACTTCTTTCTGGCTGAAAACTTACTGAAGAGTATAATTTATATTTTTTAGCAAAAGCCTTTTCAAACTGAGCTCCAAAATTATAGGTAAGTCCTTTTATATCAGATCTGTCAATTTCTCTCACACTGTATTGTTGATCTGAATCAACTTGTATAACTTCATTTCTGATATTTCCGAAATTATAACTTCCCTCTGCTCCTATTCTAAACCCTTTGAACAACTCAACACCTGCAGCTAAAAATGCTCGATTTACCCCTCCTCTACCTGAATACTGAGTTAAGCTTGTTTCTCCAGCATTTAAAATTTCATAATCCACAGATGTTTCTGGTATTAAACCAAAACCCACACCTACTTTTTTAGATACAGGAAATGCAAGAGCTAAATAATCTATAGTTGTTGAAGTATTATGCCCTTCTCTACCATCTGCAGATAAATCAATCTCATTGTGACTTGCCGCGATTGTGAAGTTAGTTAGTTTTAAAGATCCATATCCTGCAGCATTTCTAAAATTGATATGCGTACTGTCACCTAAAATACTCAACCCACCCATTGCTTGATTTTCGATCGAACCCTTAAAGCTTGAAATACCTAAACCATAAAATGAATAAGGTGAAGAGTTACCTTCCTGAGCAATTGCAGAAGCCGATATAAAAACCAAAACAACTACTAAAAATCTTTTTATCATTAACTTTTATTAAATACTGTTATATAATTCAGTCCTTCCAGAAGAAAATTTGAGTTGGCAAAGATGCCATTTTTTAACCTACCAGACAAAAATTGCCCGTCTCCTCCTGTTAAAATAATCTTTAAATCTTCAAATTCAGATTTATACCAGTCAATAAGACCATCAATTTCTTGAGTAATACCATTAATAACCCCAGAATGCATAGCTCCTTCTGTGTCTTTTCCTATCACGGCAGCTTCAGCTTCAATAGCTTTTAAATGAGGCAATTTTGCGGTAAATTCATGCATCGCCTTGTAACGCATTTGTAAGCCGGGTGATATGGAACCTCCCTGATAGACCTCTTTACAATCTTTAAAATCATAAGTTATACAAGTACCAGCATCAATAACTAAAACATTTTCTTTAGGGAATAAAAATTGACTACCTGCAACAAGAACCATTCTATCTATTCCTAATGTCTGCGGTGTTTTATAACCATTGGTAAAAGGCATCGGGGTATCTGATGTTATTAGTTCATATGAAAGACCTTTTTTTTCTATAAACGTGACAAAATCTTTTGAATTGCCTGTCGCACAAATTGTAATATGATTTATAGGATATTCTTTGAGATAGTCTTCTAGCTTATCTTCTGCTAATTCAATATCACCTGCCCAATTACTTCTCAGTATATTTTTCTCATAGACTCCAAATTTGAGCCGTGTATTTCCTAAATCTATTACCAGATTTATCATTTGAATTTTTTTTTGCAATAATACAAATACTCAATGCCTCGTGCTCACGTATTTAGCAAAAGCTTGAAAAAAAATTCAATAATTTTCCTCAATTTATGTTGTGCAATCTAAAAATTGATTTTATATTTGCAGCCGCTTAGGCGAGGTACCTTAGCTCAGTTGGTAGAGCAACGGACTGAAAATCCGTGTGTCCCTGGTTCGATTCCTGGAGGTACCACAAACAAATCCGCACATTACTTGTTATCAGGTGATTGCGGATTTTTTGTTTTGTAACAGCGTGTTTTACAGCGGAATATACAGGCATAAAAAAAGGAGCGATCGCTCCTTTTTTCTATTGTCCTAACTTTTTGGCTATGTAAATAGGGCAGTATCTTTTTTTATTTCCTATTTTCCTGTGAATCTTAATAATACCTTCCTTTTCATATTTTATTAAGGTTGTATCACTTTTAATACCAAAAAGCTCTTTTACCTCAGCTGAGGTTAACAGTCTTTGCATTTTACTATAAATATATCTTTCCGCACAAACTTTAGAGGGGAACACTATGGGTTATTGCTTGTACGTCCCGCTTTTTTACCCCCTAATCCAATAATAGTAAATAAAATTCTCAAAATCAAGTCGATTTCCGTAAAAGAATGAAATGTATTGAAACTTAGCTATTGACTTTTTTAAGCAACACCCCTATTATTTATAAAATATTTATTTCCGACAGGTTTTTTCTAAATGTTGAGAGTATTTATAAATGAATAAGAAATCAAAGTAGGGTTTTATAAACTTTTGCTAATGGTTTCGCCATATAAAAAGAGAAATGGAAAAAAGAGAAAAAGAATATTACAGAGTATACGAAATAAGTAAAATGAACAATATTACTTCACGATATGTTCGTTCCAAAGTAAAAGAGTTAAGCGATACTAATAACTATAAAAATAGAATTACAAAAGACAGTGAAGGTCAATGGCTAGTTCATCACCTTGCTTTAGAAAATTTTAAAAGGAAAAGAAAACAAAAAAATCCATTTTATGCACTAACTGTGGATTTCACCCATGAGTATTCAATTAAGGATATAGAGCAAATTATTCAATTCGTTTGTGCCCAAAGCTCCATGGATAATTTTGAATTCCACTACACCATCGAAAAAGGCGACCTTAAAGAAAAAAATCATTTACATGCCTTTACCAACAGCAAAAGCAAAACAGAGCTAATTAAAAATTTAAGGCTGGGCTTTTCGGAAATTAGCTACAAAATACTTCCTGTATATGACATTGAAGGCTGGAGGAATTACATGACAAAACAAGATAATAAGATTAAGACAATAAAAAATAAAGCATGAGAACATTAGAGAATAACCCAAGATTAGAGTATTTGTTAAAACAATACATTAAGATAAATTACGAAGCTAACGCAGACTTTTCAGAAGAATCCCTATTAAGAGAATATAACTGGCTAATAAGACAAAATCAATTAGAGGCTCTTTTTGAAGTTGAAAAGTTGTTGACCATCTGGAACAACGACAAATTAGAAGATGAGATTAGGACTACCTGTCTACAAAATTTAAGAAGTGACCGCCGTAACCTTTCTTATATTCCTTAAAACAGGCTAGCAATTTTTAAGTACTCAAAGTGCTTCAAAAAAATTAGCAAAAAATAGTTCCAAAATGTACCTCAGCGTACGGGTAAATAGGAACCGAATATTACAATAAACCATTCTGGAGTGATCCGCAACGCGGATCATCTCAGAGCGGTAAAAAAAGAGAATGAAAATTATGAATACAAATGAAAAAATACAACTAAAGCAAAAGGAGCTGGCATTAGAAAACAATCCCGAGAAAAGCAACGCTATCCAACTAGAAATAAAAAAACTTCAACTGAAACTAGAAATTGAAAATATCCAAAGAAAAATTGAACAGCTAGGTTAAACAGCTTTTAGATACTTCTTAACCTTCTGGACTGTTCCTAAGCTGACATCTGATAATTTAGCTGTTTCTCGAAGTGAGTTATTCTTATTAAGAAATTTCACAACATGTTTATTTCTTGCAAGAAAAGTTTCTTTAGACTCAACGGAACCACGAACACGACCCTTGTAAACCCCTTTTGCCTTAGCGATGGCAATTCCTTCTTTCTGCCTCTCTAATAAAGTATCTCGCTCCATCTCAGCAACGTTAGCCATAACCGAAATGATAAGCTTAAAAGTTGCGTTGGGCTTACCATCAATTAGGCTATTCACACCCAGATTATCAACGCTGAGGTTCACCCCATTTTTAGTGAAAATAGAAATTGTACTTAAAATATCCATTAAATTTCTACCGAGACGGTCTATGGAAGCTACACTCACATTAGTTACTTCACCAACCTCAATCGCTTTCATGAGTTTGTTAGCTTCCGGACGTTCAATAAAAGGGATAGAGCCACTAATAACATCATTGTAGATTACCTCCCCTTTACATTGCTTAGCAAGTTGTCTCTCCAAATTTTGATTAGCAGTACTTATTCTATTGTATCTCGTTCTCATAATGTTCGTTCTAAATTCAATACAAATAACCAGGTTTAATTTCAATGTACCAAATTTAGGGTGGTATTATTTGATACGATTTAAAATCAGCAAACATGTATTTCAAACTAAAAAAAGTGTACTACGACATAGGTATAGTCTAAAATTGAACTCAACAACTCTCTTAAAACTCGCTAAAATCTAGAATGAAATCTTTTTCGTGAGTAGCTTCAATGTTTACAGAAGTAACATGGTATTTATCTACTGCTATACATTCAAATTTTTCTTCTGTAAAAACAACATAATTAATCCCCCCTTCATGTAGGGAACTATCAAACACTATTCCGTCCGCACCTGTTATATAGCGTATGAATTCACAGATAAATTGCGTTGGAAGGTATTCTAAGTGTGAATCATACCGCCTGATAGGTCTTGATAAGTCTATACTTATTTTTTCCTGTAGCAGCCTTGACTTTGCATTTTCTACTATATCCCCCATATTTAAAAAAGGACTTGTATAGTTTGTGAAATCAACTAATTTAACTTCTTCGTCTTTAATAAGCCTGAAACTACCCACACTTACTTCATCTAAATACGTAACCCGAGTTTCGTATAGCGTAGTCTCATAGTTTTCACTCAAATATAGGTAAGGGATACCTTCTGGATTCGCTCTTCCATTAGTAGCATATTGTTTATCCGGACTCCCCATTTCAATTAGAGGATATGGGTATTGATTTTCATTCTTATGAATTCTGGCTCTATAAAGAATTTTATCTTTGGAAAACTCCTTGATAGAATCAAAGAAGGTATCCCAACCTAAACCGAAAATTGTATCGATGTCCAATAAGAATCTTCGTCTCCATTTTAAGTCATCCTTTAATATTTCCCAATAATCAACACACTCATTAATATCTTCTATATACAGAACCCTTTCAGTATCATTTTTAATATTTGAGCCAATAGAATTCAATATGTCATTAAGAAGACTAGATGAACTTGTCGTTGGATTGAAAATTTCCCAATCTTGATTAATCAGCTCTAATATTGGCTGACCTAGCTCATCATCAGGAATGAAAATATCAATAAACTCTGAGAAAAAATCTAACAACTCCTCTAGGTCTATTACTTTACTTTCTGGGTTATCACAATAGCTACAATTAGAGGATTCTTTTGAATTACTTTCAATGAAATTCCTAATTTCCAAATCATTAAAACAGTTACCGCAAACCTTCATCTCAAATTAAATCTTTATGGAGTCATTAATAATTTCGAGGTGGTGTTTTATGGAGATTTTCTTAGATGTGCCAAGACCAGGATACTTTGCCTCTTTATAATAATTTCTTAATTCCTCAGAAGCATTAGTATGAATATTATACTCATCAAGGAAACCAACTGCCTTGCTAGCAGCTTGTGCAAATTTACCTTGAATATTAGCTCTATCAGTATTACTGGTTGAGGTAAAATGCCTAATCCATATCTCTTCATCTGTTTTAGGATAAGTTAGGTGTATCGCCACTGCATAGGGAGCGCTACCACCAGTTACAAATTCACTCACCAAAGGCGTATAGTCTGAGAAACCATCATAGTTGTCTTCGGAATAGTAGTAATGCTCCTCAGTGAACTTCTCTTCGTCCATATCCAAATACTCACTGTTCCGCTTAACTCCTTTAAATTTATCGTCTAATCTAATTATATACTTTCCTAAATTACGAACAAAAGTCTTCAAGGATCTGTTGTCTTCAGAGACAACAGATCCGACTTTTGCAGAAGATATTAGTTGTTTAAAGTTTTCATCATTTGTATCTGTCTGGTCAGTACAAATTATCATTATATTGGTGAATTGCAATTCTTCTATAAATTCACTTAATTCATCGTAATCATTTGTAACTATTAGGGCAGGAATCCAAATCCTGTTGCCTGTTAGAATGTCGCTCAACTCATCATAGACGTCCATGGCGCTTTTAATTTCGCCAACTTTTGGGTTCAATATAAGTGCGAATCTAACGTTATTGTCTATAAGCTTAGGAAGGGCTAATCTCATACTATTGAATGTCTTCTTCACTGGTTCAATAATAGGTATGATATTATTATTGTTGCCTTTGCACTCAGCATATTCCCGTAATGCAATGAGTTCAAATTGACGACCTCGTAAATAAGGATAGTACATGGATTTCTAATATTTAATAGGTTGATTCAATGCTTCTACTAATTTAGAATATTTTTTCTCACCTAGATTCATAGCTAAGCTTAGCTGCGTTAGTTCTTTTTGATATACTTTAAGATTTTTAGTATTAGTCTTACGCTTTTTTAGTTCTTCAATAAATAATTTGTTGAGTAAATCGTTTGGTATTTTAGTGATGAGTTTCTCGCACACTTCAAACATATTAAAGCTATTCATCTTCGGTAAATAACCATAATAGCTTATAACAATATTTTTATACTCTTGGGTTCTCACTATTCGCATGAGTGTTCTAGGGCAAATGGTTTTATTAACTTTAGCAGGCCTAACCTCTTCCATTTTCAAAGACCTTGGATTCTCTTTCAGAATTATAATGCCTGCGTCTGCATCTTCTTCAAGATACTTGTCTTTCAAATGTTCGTGAGTTATTATATAAGATTGCTTAAAAATCTTCTTATAGTCAAGAAGTTGGTTGCTCAGTCGTTTGTTAGAGTCTAATTCAGTCTTGATTTCAAACGCCTTACTTGTCCCATTAAACATAACTAAATCTGCGATAGAATTGCCTACACGAAATTCATTTATGACATTACTATCTTTAAGACCGTAGTTTTTTATTATTATCTCATTTAGAAACGTGTTTTTATAAACATACTCGTTACGGTATGTTTTTCTTAGCTCTTTGTAAATGTATTTAATATAATCATTGTAAGTTAAAATCGTACCTCCCCTCAAATCAATGTCATATTCTAAGATTTTATCATTTATGAACTTATAGTCATTCAATCTAATAAGATTCGAGAAATAAGTACTCGAAAAGATAGATGAATAGCTTCTCATTCTATTTAAATGATTATTTTGTTGCGTCATTGATACTTATTTATATTCCTCAAAGATATCTAAAGTAATCTAAATGGACTGTCCTTCTAGAGCACTAGTGTATTCTGAAATTTATAAACTTCAGAATCTATTTTATTAATCTCATCCACAAACTGTTTTGCCTTATCTAACATGTTCCGGTTATCGTAGACCTGAAACATTTTATTTTGAGAAGGTTTATCTGGATGGGTTATACTAGAAATAATTGACTCAGGTAATTGATAGCCTGCTAATATGGTTGTAAAAGTCTTTTTTGCATCATGTGTTGACACTAGCTTATGCATAGGTATTTCTTTAGTCAATTTTCCACTTCTATAAGTATCTAAGGTTTCTACAACAGGTCTCTCAATCTCTAAAAACTTAAAGAGGCTCTTTAAATTAGCATTAGTTTTTGCGTTAGAATAAAATTTAGGGAATTGACAATTATGAGAGTTTACAATATCCTGAACTGGCTTAAGTAAAGGGATAAAAACCTCTGTTTGGGTTTTATTATGCCTGCTTCGCACATATGAAAAATTATATCCATCATCTTTATTATGATGTATCGGCTCATTATACAGTTCCATCATAGATTCATTCCTCGCACCTGTCAGACAACCTATTATAATATACTCCTTAGCAATCTGAAGTGATGGTGAATGACTACAATCTGAGCTTATTATTTGTTTTAATTCGTTCTCTGTTATATATAAGCTTTTAGAACTACCTTTTCGCGAAACAAGCAAACCATCTTGATCAGGCTGAAAGCCTGATCGTATACCTTCTTTTTTTAGAGCTTGTTTAAAAACCTTCAAAAAGGACACTTGAATTTTCCTGAGAGATGACTTTAAGAATCCATAATCCTGCTTTCTCTTCTTTTTAGGCTGATTGGGATTATGAACTTCAATTTTTCCTTTTAAGATATCATCCAGCACTTCAAAAAATCTCCAATAAATCTGTTCATTAAATGTTTCAAATAAAAGTTTTTCTCCAGTAGCTAGTTCATAATTTTCAACATGTTTCGCAACGGTATTATAGGTTTTAATAGTATTAGCCTTTCTAGCACCCTCTACCTCTATTTTAAGCTTCTCATTATCTTCTGCTATACTTTTATATATGTATTCTAAAATAGTTGGCTGAGGTCTTTCTAAATCAGACTTTCTATCAAGGCTAACTTCAACAGCATTTTTGAAATCTGCAGGAATAGGCATCAAACCTTTTTTATCATACTCCTTATATAATTCAAAAACAGCATCCTCTAATTTCATCATGACTCTTCTTATGGTAGAATCATTTTTTTGAGACTTTGAAAAAATCAACTCATCAAATTTGTAATTTTCGTCTCTCCTTCCAAACTGTTCTGGTTTGATAGATTTTTTAATTGAGATTCTAAATGGCTTATAAGACTTAGAGCCATTTGATTTAATTATAACATTACGGTAATTAACCTCTGCCATAATTATGTATTTACTGCCTTTTGCTAAGCCTTCCCCTCTTTTTGGCTCTAGGTAATACCTTATCTTTGGTTCTTCCATAAAGTAAAGATAATATTCCAGCGGAATTTACAGCGGAATATTATGTTATTGAATGGATAAAAATGAAATAGATTGACACACTAAGCTTTTAAAAATGCCGATACGATTGCTTTTAGTGAAAGGGTTTGGATAATATTGAAAAGAACTGAAATGTGATATTGTAGTTCTGGAGGTACCACAAAAAAACCCTGAAACTTTCGTTTCGGGGTTTTTTGTTTTTATAACCTTTCCTTATAAATATTCAAATCTCTTTTCGGTGCATATTTCAATTCTTCAGAAAGAATATCCATCTATTTTTCAACGATTTAAATTAACTATAAATCATAATTTATAGAAATTCAATCCTGAAGAAAACAAAGAAATGGATTAAACGTTACAAGTAAATCAATAGAAAAGCTATTCCCATTTAAAGATTTTTAAATTTGTATTAATTCAAGATTAATTAAAATTACCAATGACACATTTAGTTCAATTAGATAAGATCTCATTAGAAGATTTAGTCCTCATCAAGAAATCTAAAAAAAATCTTGATGAAGTCTCATTTTTAATGCGAGCTCTAAATAGTATTGGTACACCTATAGATAGCGGGTTAGAATTACTTCCAGAAAAATATCAAGGAAAAATTAGTAGTACAATTCAAAAAGCCTTGCAATTATCTGTAAAAGCTAATTTGAAAACACTGGATAAAGAAAAACAATTTACACCTTCGTCAAATATTACTTATAAAGTGGTCACCGGCCTTTCTGGTGCAACCGGAGGTTTTTTTGGAGTTGCAGGCTTTACTGCAGATTTACTACTATCTACTAAATTTATGATGCGTTCTATAATGGATATAGCACGCAGCCAAGGTGAAGATATTCATGATATCAATACGCAGCTTTCTTGCTTACAGGTCTTTGCTTTAGGGGGGAATTCTGATCAAGATGACGAATTGGATACAAGTTATTATGCTACACGAGCGGCACTTCATACTACAATGAATCAAACAAGTGCGTATATAGCAGAAAATGGTACTAAAAAAATTATTGAATCTTTAGCTTCGCAAACTGCTGCGCCCATCGCAAAATTAATAAATCAAGTAGCTGCTCGTTTTAGTGTACAGGTTACTGAAAAGTTTGCCGCACAAACAATACCGGTTATAGGAGCTGCAGCGGGAGCTTCTATTAACATACTCTTTATTACACATTTTCAGAAAATTGCCACTGCTCATTTTGCATTGAGACGTTTAGAGCGTAAATATTCTAAAGATTTAATTCA
>TARA_R110000751_G_scaffold10821_11_pt1 | contig 12475 bp, 8 predicted proteins | sample TARA_R110000751 | Tara Oceans TARA_R110000751 (sample SAMEA4398001) | marine metagenome | biome: Polar Biome; feature: [MES] marine water layer (ENVO:01000295) within the mesopelagic zone...; material: water (ENVO:00002006), including particulate matter (ENVO:01000060) such as...... | reverse complement strand
TCGGGAGACGGCCTTATAGGGACGAAAGAAATGGCGCGCAACCATACAAAACGCCGAAACGCACCCGGCCCGGCCGGACAGGACGGATCGCCGCGCCCACGGCAGGATCGCCCGCGCGAACGCAGTGGCGGCGGTGATGGCGAAGGCTGGCTCTGGGGCACGCATGCTGTTGCGGCGGCGCTGGCCAACCCGTCGCGTACCATCCACAAGCTGCTGGCCACCGAAAATGCCGCTGCGCGTCTCGGCCCGGCCCGGATCACGCCGGAAATCATCCTCGGCAAGGATCTCGACAACCGCCTGCCGCCCGGCGCCGTCCACCAGGGCCTAGCCCTCAAGGTCGCCCCGCTGAATCCGACCAGCCTGGAAGACCTGATAGACCGGGGCATTTCCCGCATTTGCGTGCTCGACCAGGTGTCGGATCCCCACAATCTCGGCGCCATCTACCGGTCCGCCGCCGCCTTCGGTTTCAACGGAATTGTCCTGCAAACCCGGCATGCGCCGCCCATTACAGGCGTGGTCGCCAAAGCTGCCGTGGGCGCCATTGAAACCGTGGCCGAAGCCCGCGTCGTCAACATTGCCCGCGCGCTCGAACAGCTCGCCGACGCGGGCTATCACACGGTCGGCCTCGACGGCGGAGGCCGGCGTATCCTGGCCGATGCTGTCGCCGGCGCGCCGAAAATCGCCATCGTGATGGGCGCCGAAGGCTCCGGCCTGCGCCCCGCCGTCGCCAAGGCCTGCGCCGAGCTGGCGCGCATCCCGATGACCGAGGCCATGGAAAGCCTGAACGTTTCCAATGCTGCCGCAATTGCGTTCTACGAAGCCAGTCGGGAAGGTTTCCCACCACACTGAACCTCTGCTAAGGTTAATGTGAGGAATCGTCAGACGGGAGCCCCTGCGATGCTAAGATTTATCTCCATTCTTCTCGTTCTGGCGGGCTTGGCCGTTGCCGGTATCGGCGCCGCCGCCCTGCTTGAGGAATACCGTCCCCATGAGACCGCGGTCATGGACTCCATGCCTGAGGCCGTAGAGGCCATGCCCGCCCCCGAGGCCGCAATGGAGATGCCGCCAGAGACGGCTGCGATGGAAGCGGCATCTGCACCAGAGGCAGTCATGTCCGCCCCGGCTCCCGAAGCCCGGTCGACGATGAGAACGCGGTCGCTTTCCGGCGGCTCTGGCACCGACGACATGGCGTCTGCCGAAGGCGCGCTGGATACCGCTGAAAACTTCTCCATAGAGACCGCCGACGAATTCGACGCCCTCTCGGACGCCCTTGCCGAGACAGCAGGCGTCGCCGCCACAGAGCTGAGGCGCTCGCATGCCGAAGCCTTCCTGGAATCCCTGCAGACGGTTCCGGTTGCGCACGAGACGCCGAAATCGGCCGAATACAAGCGCGCCTTCGACGTGACGCTCGCGATTGACGCAACAGGCGATGACACGGCCGTCGACGCCCTGCCCGGACGCGGTAATGTCGTGACTGGCGAAGCCCAGGTCTCAGATCGCGTCGAAGCGCGCGTCAGCGGCGCCAATTTCGAAATCGTGCCCATGTCGCCCGCCGTACAGTCGCTGTCGCCGCTGACTGAAAATGTCTGGCGCTGGTCGGTCATGCCATTGTCGGCTGGCGACCATGACCTTGTGTTCGAGATATACGCCATCGACCAGGACTCGGTCGTTCCGCTGCGCACGTTCCGCGACACGGTCACGGTTCAGGTCTCCGGCATCAACCGCGCCATCGCCTTTGCCGACCAAGCCAATCCGCTGTTCGTTCTGCTGGGCGGGCTCGGGTCTGCCATTGCCGGCCTTCTGGGCGCGGTGAAATTCTTCGGGCGGCGCTAGGGCAGCGTCCCGGCCCGTTCAGCAATTCCCGCTTAGGCATTGCTGCAGGTCTGTCGCACAGCCGCGGGCCTGCCGCTCCTGCATATCCGACATGTCATCGCGCACCCTCACGATCGCCGGCGCTCCTTCGCGGCTCAGGGCGACTGTGTAGAGCCCGCCAATGCTGCGCGCCTTGAGACAGGCGACAGCGGCATGATGGCATTCATCATCAGACCGGATGTGACAGACGGGAGGCGGGGACATCACATTGTGGCTGGGCGCAGACCCGTGCGTCGTGACCGAAGCGGGCGCTGGCTCGACCACGGACGTACCCGGACTGCCGGGTTCCAGCACCTGTTCCATGGCGCTGGCGGCTGGTTGCGCCGAGGCTGGAGACATCGCCACCGCGACACTGGCCGCCATCGCCATGAGCGTCGCTATCGCATCAATCTGCATCTACACACGCCCCTCTACCGGCCCGTTATTGATACGACATATCAGTGGCATATGCCACATATGACGGATAACCTGACGGTGAAACCTGCAGTCCGCCTTGACAATATGCAGGCCTCGTCTGCTTTGACTTCGCAATCAAAGGCGTCTTTGTGGTGAACAGATGACAAATGCCAACCCAACCCCGCTGACAGTCGCTGCCGTACAGGACTTCCTGCGGGCGCAATCGACACGCATTGCCGTCGATCCGATGACCAATTCGGTCTTTGCACTGGCCCAGTCCCTGTTCCAGGATGTCGAGGCCAGCAAGGCAAGCGTCGCCGACCTGGCAAAATTTGCGGGTGACCTTCACCTCACCATGATCGAGGAACGCGCGGACCGTTTTCGCGAACAACATTATGACGCCGCGCCCAAGGCAGGCTGGTCGCTGGTGCGCGCCGCCCTCGACGCCCTCGCCCGTAAGGGGTTCGATGCTTTCAGGACCGGCATCGAGCAGAACACCGGCGGCATCGTCTTCACCGCCCACCCGACCTTCGCGCTCTCACGCGCGCTCAGGCAGGCATTCACCGCGCACGTAACCCGGCCCAACAAATCCAGCCGCGCCACACTCCTCAAGCATATCCGAGAGGACAGTCGACCGTGGAACAAGTCGATCAATCTGGTGGGAGAGCATGACGAGGTCCAGGACGCGCTGCTCAACGCAGCCGGCGCCCAGCAGGCCTATGCCGCGTTGGTTCTGGACGTGGCCCGCAACGCCTTTCCTGATGGCTGGCGTGGCCTGCGGCCTTACCTGCCGACGCTTGCCAGCTGGGTTGGCTATGACCTTGACGGGCGGACCGACATTCACTGGTCCCAATCCCTGACCTTCCGCCTGCGCGAAAAGGCCGACCAGCTCGCCCGCTATGCTGACCGGCTGGAAGCGATGTCCGGCGCCAGCAAGATTGCCGTGCTTGCCCGCCTGACGGCGCGCCTGCACGCTGCCGCCAGGGATACCGAGGCCGACGCGCGCCTCTTCGCCGACGACCTGACCGATCCGGAGAACCTTGTCCGCGCCGCCAATGCACTGACGTCCCACAGCCAACGCATGGTCCTCGACGCGACCGAGATCACCACCGTTCTGGACGATGCGATCCCCGCCGCTGATGACAGCCTGGCGGCCGCGCTGATCGCCTTCCGCGCCGAAGTGGAGTCGCTGCAGCTTGGCACCGCGCGCATCCACCTCCGGGTCAACGCCGCGCAGGTGCGTACCGTTATCAATCGCGACCTCGGCCTAGAAACCGAAGACCGCGAACTTGGCCGCCTTGCGCTTGCCGAGCTATCCCAGAAGGCGCGCCAGTCGAAACCGGTCCAGGTCAATTTCGCCGACCTCTTCCTTGAGCAATCCACCGCCCGGCGCCAGTTCATGATGTGCGCGCAAATCCTCAAGCACATCGATTCCGGCTCGGTTATCCGTTTCCTCATCGCCGAGAGCGAGAACCCCGCCACCGTGATGGGCGCGCTTTATCTTGCCCGTCAGTATGGCGTCGCCGAGAAGCTCGACATCTCGCCCCTGTTCGAAACGCCGGAAGCCCTCGAGACAGGTGGCCGTTTCATCGAACGCCTGCTCGAGGAGCCTGAATTCCTGCGTTACATTCAAGAGCGCGGCTACCTCTCGATCCAGCTCGGCTTCTCGGATGCCGGCCGCTTCATTGGCCAGGTCGCCGCCGACATGGCGATCGAGCGCATCCACAATCTCATTGCCCGCGCCCTCGCAGCGAAGACGGACGATGTCGCCCTGCTGATCTTCAACACGCACGGCGAGTCCATGGGACGCGGCGCCTGGCCCGGCAGTTTCGGCCAGCGCTTCGACCATGTCCTGACACCCTGGACCCGCAATGGCGCCCGAACGCGCGACCTGCGCCTCATGCATGAGGTCAGTTTCCAGGGCGGCGACGGCTTTCTCCACTTCGCCAGCCAGCCCATCGCCGAGACAACCTATGCCGCATGGTGCCACCGGGCTCTTTCCGCCCCGCCGGACACGTCGAAAGACCCGTTCTATACGCGCACGGACCTGGTCTGGGATTTCTATCGTGCGCTGCGCGCCTGGCACGAACGCCTGTTCGCCAATCCCGACTATGGCCGCCTTCTGGGCGACTTTTCAGCCGGCCTCGTGGTCAAGGCCGGCTCCCGCCAGAAGCGCCGCACCGGCGGCCCGACCGGCCCCCGGTCCCTGCGCGCCATCTCGCACAACGCGACGCTGCAGCAGCTCGGCATCCCCGCCAACACGGCGTCTGGCATTGGCTCGTCGCTACAGCGCGAGAATGACCGGCTCGTCGAGCTGATCAATGCCAGCCCCCGCATGCACGGCCTGATCCTGCTCGCGCTCAAGGCCCGCGTGGTCACCAGCCTGCCGGCGCTTCGCGCCTATGCCAACGTGTTCGACCCGAGCGTCTGGATCGCCCACGCGCGCCTCGCCGAACCTGACAAAGCCGCCGCCTATCGCAGCGTCTATTATGGCCTGCGCGACGATGAGACCGCCGTCTCGATCAACCGGATCGCCAACTTCCTGTCGATCGACCTTGGCAAGTTCGACAGGCTTCTTGCGCGGCTTGATGATGCCCCGTCTGCCGAGGAACGTCACGAAGGCCGGCTTGACCTGCACGCCCTGCATGCCATCCGGCAGGCCCTGATGATGCGCGCCTTCGCGCTGGTCGGCCGGTTGCCCCGTATTTCCCAGCGTCACGACACGGATGCGCGCGATCTCCTGCGTATGGTGCTCGACATGCGTATCGCCGAGACTGTCGACCTGCTCGTGGAAATCTTCCCCCGCGCAAGCGATGAGGAAACGCCTTTCACGGCGCTGACCGAACCAGGAAGCGAGACCAAATCCGCTGCCAGCTATGGTTATGACAGCATTCACCGGGACATTATCGGACCGCTGGATGAGATCGACCGCGCCCTGCATGGCATCAGCCTGGCGATCACGCACGCCTATGGGGCTTTCGGCTAAGATCGATCCGGTCGCCCGCCGTTTCCCCGCAAGGATGATCCATAGGCTCGTTGGCCTCTCCCAACGTCATGCCTTCCTATGACGCTTACGTGCGCGTAAACCTCTTTCATCAACCAATTTGATGCGAACCGGGAGAAACCCTCATGGCTGAAGCCTATATCATTGACGCCTGCCGCACGCCGCGCGGCATCGGCAAAGTAGGAAAGGGCGCCCTCGCCCATATCCACCCACAACAACTGGCAGCGACCGTCCTGAAGGCACTGGCCGAACGCAACAAGCTCGACACAGCCACCGTCGACGACATTATCTGGGGCACCAGCAGCCAGCGCGGCGCTCAGGGCGCTGACCTTGGCCGCATGGCCGCGCTCGATGCCGGCTATGATATCAAGGCCTCCGGCGTCACGCTCGACCGCTTCTGCGGCTCGGGCATTACATCCGTCGCGCTCGCCGCAGCCCAGGTCATGTCCGGCATGGAAGATTGTGTCATCGCCGGCGGCACGGAAATGATGAGCTACACCTCCTCCACCGCCGACCCGAAAACGCCGCCTGTCATGGACGCTGGCAACACACGCCTGCGCGCCTCGCACCCGCAAACCCAGCAAGGCATCTGCGCCGATGCCATCGCTACGCTGGAAGGCATCGACCGCGAAGCGGTTGATCGCCTCGCATTTACGAGCCAGCAGCGCGCCGCCAAGGCCATCGAAGAAGGCCGTTTCGACAAGTCGCTCGTGCCGGTCTACAATGAAGACGGCACGCTCGCGCTCGACCATGAAGAATTCCCGCGTCCGGGCACAACCATGGAAACACTGGCTGGCCTGCGCACCGTGTTCCCGGCCTATATGGACATCCCCGTGGATGACAAAGGCAACACGTACGGCAACCTGCTCACCAAGAAATACCCACAGCTCGAAGGCAAGGTGAACCATGTCCACCATGCCGGTAACTCGTCGGGCGTTGTCGATGGTGCCGCCGCCATCCTGATCACTTCGAAAGAGTATGCTGACAAGCACGGCCTCAAACCGCGCGGCCGTATCGTTGCCACGGCGAACATGGGTGATTGCCCGACGCTGATGCTCAACGCGCCGGTTCCGGCGGCGAAGAAAGTTCTCGAAAAAGCCGGCCTCACCAAGGACGATATCGACGTCTACGAAATCAACGAAGCCTTCTCGGTTGTTGCCGAAAAGTTCATCCGCGATCTCGATCTCGACCGCGAAAAGGTCAACATCAATGGCGGCGCCATGGCCCTCGGCCACCCGATTGGCGCCACCGGTTCGATCCTGATCGGTACCGCGCTTGACGAACTTGAACGTTCCGGCGGCCGTTACGGCCTGATCACCATGTGCGCCGCTGGCGGCATGGCGCCGGCGATCATCATCGAGCGTATCTAAGCTCGCGGCGACAGCCGGACAACCAGCCCGCTCCCGGCCTCCGGGGGCGGGTTTTTTCATGGCGCCGCTACGTGTCCCGTCTTAGAGTAGCGAAGAGAAAAAAGGGGGCACACATGAAAACCACCATCTCGACAGCCGCATCGCTGAGCGCGCTCATGTTCATGGCAGCCTGCGCGACCGCGCCGCTGAGCACGGTTGATCCCGTAAAGGTCGACGCCGACTTCCCACCCTCGCTCGTAGAGCTGAATTTCGAAAGCCACGGCGACCGCCTGAACGGCCACGCATACCTTGCCGAGGGCGAAGGCCCGCACCCGACGGTGGTCCTGCTGCATGGCTTCCCTGGCAATGAACGCAATCTCGACCTCGCGCAGGACCTGCGCAGTGACGGGTTCAATGTCCTCTTCTTCCACTATCGGGGCGCCTGGGGCAGCGAGGGCACTTACAGCTTCACTCACGTCATCGAAGACGTCGCCTCAGCCACCGACATGCTCCGCGCCAATACCGAAACCTATCGCACCGATCCGGAGAAACTGATCCTGATCGGCCACTCCATGGGCGGATTCGCAGCCCTGCAAGCTGCGGCCCGTGACGAGCACATCACCTGCGTCGCCGGTATTGCACCTGCAGACCTTGGTGCGATCGCCAACGCGTTTGATACCGATCCGGCCAGCGCTGAGAGCTTTGCTGCGTACTCAGACACCATGCAAATGCTGGCCGGCCTGGCCGGCGAGGCCGCGGTCACAGAGATAATGTCCAACCGCGAAGCCTTTGACGTAGGGGCGCTGGCGCCGAAATTGTCCGGCAAGTCTGTCCTGCTCATCGCTGGCGACAAGGACACTTCGGTACCGCCGGACCGCGTCCATGCCCCGATGGTCGCCGCCTATGAAGCCGAACCCGGCATCGACCTGACAGCCAAAGTCCTACCGGGCGACCATTCCTTCTCCTGGTCACGCCAGGAACTGATCGACGAAGTGCTGGACTGGGCCGAAACCTGCCGTTGACACCGTGCAACTGGCCAAGCTTTCGGATTGGATCTAACCTTTTGTTCCCAACAAAACAGAAACTGACACGGAGGGCCGGATGTATAAAGTCAATCTCACGGAATCCTATTTTCCGGCACAGGGCGGCACCGAACCTGCACCGCTGACAATCGGCGCAATGCTGCGCGCCTCAGTTGCCCGCGCGCCGGATTTCCCGGCCCTCAAGGCCCTCGACTATGACGGTACAATCCTGCGCACCTGGACCTATTCCCAGCTCCTGGACGACAGCGAACGCCTCGCCCGCGCCCTTGCCAGCCGGCACGCCGAAGGGGTGCGGATCGCCGTCTACGCCAATAACGTGCCGGAATGGATCCTGCTCGAACTCGCGTGCGGCCTCGCGGGCGTCACGCTCGTCACGGTCAACCCGGCCTACCAGAAACGCGAACTCAAATTCGTGCTCGAACAGTCCCGCGCCGAAGCGATCTATTATGTGAAGGATTTCCGCGGGAACCCGATGCAGGACATCGCCGATTCCGTCTGCGACGAGATCCCGGCGATCCGGCACCGCATCCTGCTCACAGACCACGAGGCGTTGTTTGCCGGAGAAAATGACGGAGCGTTGCGTGATCCGAAACCTTCCGACCCTGTGCAGATCCAGTACACCTCCGGAACGACCGGCTTTCCAAAAGGCGCGCTGTTGCACCATAACGGCCTTGTGCGGAACGGCGTCGATGCGATGACCCGGGCCGGCATGACTGCGGGCAAGTCCTTCGTCCACAACATGCCGCTTTTCCACACGACCGGCTGTGCAATACTCGTGCTCGGCGGCCTCGGCGTGGGGGCAACCATGCTGCTGGCGCCCATGTTTGATCCGGAAATGATCGTGAAAGTGATAGAGCGAGAAAAGACCGACTTCATTCTCGGTGTGCCGACCATGCTCGTGGCGCTGATCGATGAAGTGCAGAAATCCGGGCGCGACGTCTCGTCAATCTCGCGCATCATGTCTGGCGGCGCGATGGTGGCACCGGAACTGTGCAAGCAGGCGCGCGCCGTTCTGGGTGCGCCCATCCAGATCGTCTACGGGCAGACCGAAACATCGCCCGTCATCACGCAGGCCTGGTTCGAGGATTCGCTTGAAGACCTGACGCAGACAATCGGCCAACCCGCCGCACATGTCGAAGTCTCGATCCGGCACCCGCAAACCAACACCGTCGTGCCAGTGGGCGAACAGGGCGAAATCTGTTGCCGCGGCTATCTCGTCATGACCGGCTACAATGACAATCCGGAAGCGACCGCCGCCGCCATCGATTCCGACGGCTGGCTCCATACCGGCGATCTCGGGCGCATGGATGCGCGCGGCTATGTCAGGATCACAGGCCGCGTGAAGGAAATGATCATTCGTGGTGGTGAGAATCTCTTCCCGGTGGAGATCGAGAACGCCATGCTGGAACATGTCGCCGTTGCCGAAGTGGCCGTCGTGGGTATCCCGGACGAGAAATGGGGCGAGCAGGTCGCCTGTTTCCTCCGCAGCAAGGGCCAGACGAAAGCGGACGGCGTTGAGCTGAAGGCTTTCATCCGCGAACGCCTGTCACCCCAGAAGACACCGGCTTACTGGATCTGGGTCGAGGAATGGCCCCTGACCGGATCCGGCAAGATCCAGAAGTTCAAGCTGCGCGAAGCCTATGAGGCGGGCGAATTCGAGGGAAAGCTGGTCTGAGCGCGCCTAGTTCGCCCGCTTTTCATCCTCGTGGCCGCTCCAGAAGCGCTTGATGCGGCCGAGGAAGCCTTCGCTTTCCGGGTGGCAATCGGCGCCCGAGCATTCGCAGAACTCGCGCAGGATGTCCTTCTGGCGCGCCGTCATGTTTTGCGGCGTCTCGACGAACATTTCGACATAGAGGTCGCCGGTCTGGCCGGACGACCGCACGCTCGGCATGCCCTTGCCGCGCAGGCGCAGCTTGCGACCCGTCTGGGCCCCTTCGGGAATCGCGACCTTGGCGCGACCGCCATCGATCGTCGGAATCTCGATTTCGCCACCTAGGGCGGCTGTGGCCATCGGCACAGGCGCACGGCAATAGAGGTTCGGTCCGTCGCGCTCGAAGATATCGTGCTCCACGACATCGACGAAGATATAGAGGTCGCCCTTGGCGCCGCCTGCCGTGCCGCTTTCGCCCTCACCTGACAGACGGATGCGCATGCCGCTCTCGACGCCTGCCGGAATTTTCACTGACAGCTTGCGTTCTTCGCGAACTTGCCCCGCGCCGCCGCATTCCTTGCAGGGCTTGCGAATGACTTTGCCCTTGCCCGAACAGCGCGGACAGGTGCGCTCCATGGTGAAAAAGCCCTGCTGGGCGCGCACACGGCCGTGACCGTCGCACATGTCACATTTCTCGGGCGTGCTGCCCTGCGCAGCGCCGCTGCCTGAGCAGGGCTCACATGGCACGGCCTGGGGCACATGGATTTCTTCATCCTTGCCGAAATAGGCTTCGGCCAGGGTAATCTCGAGATCGTAGCGCAGGTCCGACCCGCGCTGCGGACCGCCTCGGCGGCGACCGCCAAAGCCGCCTGCACCGAAGACCTGGCTGAACAGGTCCTGGAATATGTCTTCAGGATTGGCCCCTGCCCCGAAAGGGCTGCCACCGCCACCACCATTTTCGAACGCCGCATGGCCGTAGCGGTCATAGGCGGCGCGCTTGTCAGCGTCGCAGAGCACCGCATAGGCCTCGCCGACTTCCTTGAACTGTTCTTCAGCTTCACCGTTTCCGGAGTTCTGGTCCGGATGGTACTTCATGGCGAGCTTGCGATAAGCCGATTTCAGCTGCTTGTCGTCTGCATCGCGAGCGACACCGAGCACTTCATAATAGTCGCGTTTGCTCATGATTTATTGCCGTCTTCCCGAATTCCCTGATGTGCGCAGTCATGTGGGGCGAACTGCCCCTGCCCGCAAGGGATAGCTGCAGAAAGCACGGTGCTCAGCTGGGGCCGGGACCAAAGGCGGTGATGCCTTTTTCCACGACAGATACGCCGGACGACTGGATCTGCATCACGGCAAGGCCGCGCTGCGATGTGCCGTCAATCCGGAACCGGAACAGGCCATTAACGCCCATGAACCCATCGGGATCGGTAACGCCGTTATAGCGTATGTTGTTATCCGCCCCGAGCCGCACCGAAAGCGCGGCCGCGTCATAGGCGACCGCTGCCAGGTCCGTCGGGTTGCGGCCGTAGATGCGGTTATAGGTCTGCTTGAAGCCCGCCAGGTTTGACGGGTCCGGCGCGGCATAAACCCCGCCGGCCAGCGTCGGCTCGCGCCAGATGCTGGAATCATCCCACAGGCTGGTGCCCATCAGCATGACCTGGCGCATGTCGACCCCATTATAAGGCAGCAAGGGCGCCACCGAGAGCAGCTTCACGCCACGCTCGGGGATCATCACGGCCACCTTGCCGCGCGCAATCTCCCCTTGCAGAACAGTCGCAATCTGGCGCGACTCCGCCGCCGCCCCGGATCCGGGATCATAAAAGGCCGACGCGACAACCACGCCGCCCTGCTGCGAGGCCTGGAAGCGCATCGCTGCCTCGACCTGGCGCCCGTATGGCGTGCTCGGCCCGAGGAACACAAACGAACGAACGCCGCGAGCTCCGGCATACTGCATCACACGCGCGACTTCCTCTTCGGGCGAGACGGACGCGAGATAGGCTCCGCCACCTGCCGCACTGCGGTCATTCGAAAAGGCGATGATCGGCACCTGTGCGCGGCTGGCTATCGGCGTGATCGCCTTCACATTCGCCCCGAACAGCGGCCCCAGGATGATATCAGCGCCTTCCTTCAGCGACTCGTCCACGCGCGCCTCTGTCACCGACTGCTTGCCAGCCGTATCCTTCGGCATGATCAGGAAATTGTCCCCGGCATACTCAAACAGAGCCAGTTCAATACCCGCCAGCATGCTTTCGGCTTCGGCGCGCACCTGCGCATTCGGATGCGAAAAGGGCAGCAGCACGGCAGCGCGTTTCACGTCGCGGCCTTCCATGAAGGGCGGGATCAGGCCGCCATCGCCGCGAACCGGTTTCTGGTGATCCAGTTCGCCAAGCTGCGTTTCGTCCACTTCGCCGGGCTGCAGCACTTCGCCGGTCACCGGGTCAACCCGCGGCTCGCCGGTGCCGATCTGGACTGGCGGGCGGGCGGGCGCTGTGGCACAGGCCGTGGCCAGGAGGAGGGAAGCCAGAACAAGGCTTGGCGCTTTGAGCTTCCTGAGCAATGGTTGAAGCAATGTCATCTCCTGATCCTTCTGAGCCCGAAGCGATTCACGCGTCGGGCGACTCTACGGGCAGCCGCCTTGCCGGGCAACCGGCGCAGACACTTGGCCCAGGGCTTTATGTCGTCTCCACTCCGATCGGCAACCTGCGGGACATCACACTGCGTGCGCTGGATGTTTTCAAGGCCGTCGAGGAAGTGCTGGCAGAAGACACCCGCGTCGCCGGGAAACTGATGTCGGCTTATGGGCTTAAAGTCCGGCTGAGCCCCTACCATGACCACAATGGGGCGGAACGGCGGCCTGACCTGATTTCCCGCATGCAGGCGGGTGCGAAAATCGCCCTCATTTCCGATGCCGGCACACCGCTTGTCTCCGATCCAGGCTGGAAACTCGCCCACGACGCCCTCGAAGCGGGTGTGAAAGTGTACCCGATCCCCGGAGCGTCCGCGATGCTCGCTGGGCTCGTTGCCAGCGGCCTGCCGAGCGATCACTTTATGTTTGCGGGCTTCCTGCCGCCAAAAAGCGGTGCCCGCCGCGCCGCTGCTGAAGCCCTGAAAGGCGTACCGGGCACGCTGATTTTCTACGAAAGCGGTCCGCGCCTTGCCG
>TARA_R110000751_G_scaffold55153_1_pt1 | contig 12480 bp, 8 predicted proteins | sample TARA_R110000751 | Tara Oceans TARA_R110000751 (sample SAMEA4398001) | marine metagenome | biome: Polar Biome; feature: [MES] marine water layer (ENVO:01000295) within the mesopelagic zone...; material: water (ENVO:00002006), including particulate matter (ENVO:01000060) such as...... | reverse complement strand
TCAGGATCAACATCAAAATATGCGGCTTCGTGATGCAGGATGTCGAGGATCGTGCGTAGGGACGTTACACCTTCCCTGCTTGCGGCATCGGCCTGTATTTCGACAAAGATCAAAACCGATTGCGTGACTTCTGCGAATTTCAACGCGGCCAAACCATGGGTTTCCCAATTGCCGGTGCCGTCTGGTTGATTGCGGCAGACATAGAAAACAAAGGGATTTTTGGTGCCCTGCAGGCCCGCAGGGTGCACATAGCGCCAGCTTGCATGTGTTGCTTCGCGCCTTTCTACCGACAGGCAGCTTTTTGTATCGGGCGGGCAACCCACAAATTCCTTTAGGGCAACAGGACTGTTTTCTTCAACCCGGTCAAGGAAATCGCGGATTGTCGGGTCAAGCTGACGGTGTTTGTTTGCCGCGATAATGTGAACGGGGCGGAAGGTGAAATCACCACAGGGTGCCATTATATCCTCCCGGTTTTGAAAGTGTGTGCCGGTTGGTGCTGGTCATTGGCATGTTTGCACGAACGGCGCCAAATACCGGGCGATACACCAAACGCCGCCTTGAACCGGTTATTCAGATGTGCCTGATCGGTAAATCCACATGAAAATGCAATTTCATTAATCGCAAGATACGGTTCGGTTGCCAGCAACTGCTTTGCGCGCATCAGGCGCTGTTGCATGATATAGGCCTGTGGTGTCAGGCCAACGGCATTCTTGAAGGCGGCCAGAAAATAACCGGCACTTAACCCAACCAGATCCGCCATTGCCTGTGTCGATATCCGGTCTTCCAGTTTGCTTTCGACATAGGCTTTGATTTTTTGCAGCCGCCACCCGGATAAGCCCCGGGTCGATTTTGGCGGGTTCTCCAAAGCCTTGGGTGGCGTGGAAAATGCCTGCCAGTTCGCACTGTATCGGGCGATGATGTCATCACTGGAAAACAGGGCATCGATTTTGCCAAAAGACACCGGCAGGGTGAAATGCCAATTGCCAATTTGTGCAGCGAGCTGATCGGAAAGCATTTGACGTATCTCCATCATGCGACGTTCGCGTTTGATGAAGAGAGCTTGCCTGTACCGGCCTGAAAATGTGAGTTATGCGTTGTTAAAAGTTGTTAAGCTGTGCAAACGACTTTGAAATCCATTTTATATCAGATGGTTGGCAGTTTTCCCCTGCGACGGATTGCTGCGCAACCATAAACATTTCGCGCTGCATTGTGCTGGAATTTAACGGAATATCGCGTCGCCCCTCAAGGGCGGCTTCGTACCCGTCGGCGAAATGCCCCCAGTGATCCAGTCCCTTGGCAGTGGTCCGCGCCCTAAGGGCTTTAATCCACTGTCGGGCCAGATCATATTCCTTGTTGGCAATTGCAACCGGAATACATCCAACGCCAAGCCCGTAACATATGGAAAGGGTATGACCGAGATCGAAGGCATCCGCAGCGCAGATGGTCGCCATTTGCAGGGCGTCTTTTGGGGTGCCGGTAAGCCACTTGATCCGCATGAGCAAACTCATCACGGCAATCTTGCCGTCCACCTGGGCGTGGTTCGCATGGTCAATACGTACCGGGGCCTTGTCTGCTTCAATGACCCGTTCAAGGAGCATTAATGCCGTGGCATGGTCGCCGTCAAAATGCGATGAAAGTGCCTGCATATGCAGGCCCGTTGCCCGATTTGCGACGCTGTCGTCGGGCAGAAGCTGTGCCATAAATTCATTCGCAGTCACAAGGCTTTGCGCATAGGCACCAAACAGAATTTGTTGCGCCCATATGCCCCATATTGCGCGCAAAACAAGGGCTTTGTCATTGCGCGCCTGGGCTATCAACAATGCCTTTTCAAAGGCATCGCGCATTTCATCAAAGGGTCCCTCTTTGTGCCAAAGAGCGTGCCCATAAGCTGCCAGAAGTTCAAAAGATCGATCACATGCGCCGTCATACCTGATCTCGGAGAGGAAACGGCGGGTATGGCTGATGAATTCACCGGGAAGGGACATGTGAAACCAAAGCGACGAACTTGCCGCAAGCACATCCTGGCCCAGCGAGATGTCGCCGTCCTCGCTCAGTCCCCAATCAATGGCGGCACGAACGTCGTCGATATACCGGCTTCGGATATCAATGCGCGCACGGGCTGTTTTCCCTTCCCATGCTTCCTTTGTATCGGAAAAATGCGATGTGATATGTTCAGCGTGTTTTCGACGTACATTGTTGGCCTCGCCTGACGAAACCAGCTTTTCCATGGCATATTGCCGGGTGGTTTCGAGCAGGCGGTAATACATCTCACCGCCGACAGATTGCGTCATCAACATCGATTTTTCGACCAGATCGACCAGTTCGTCGAAAACAGTAAGATCATCAATATCGCGGCCAGACGCGACGGCCTGGGCATCGGCAACCGTAAAGGAACTGCGAAAAACGGATAAGCGGTTTAACACTTTCCGAGCACTCTCGCATAGCTGGTCATAGCTCCAGTCCAGGGTCGCCCGCAGGGTTTTGTGACGTGGAATGGCCGTTCTGCGACCCTTTGATAACAGGTCGAACCGTTCTTTCAGGCCTGCAGCAATTGCGACAGCGGTTAATGCATTCATTCGGGCAGCGGCAAATTCGATGGCAAGGGGGATGCCATCAAGCCGATTGCAAATATCCGCAACGGCAACATGGTTTTCCGGGCCCAGAACAAAATCGTTCCGAACCGACTGTGCCCGCTCGCAAAATAACTGCACAGACGGGAATGTGCCGATAAATTCCGGCGTGTTTTCGGCACCAACCGGCGGTAGTTTCAAAGGGGCCAGACGATGAATCCACTCGCCTTGTGCGCCCAGCGGTTCCCGGCTGGTGCACAGGATCATCATGTCGGGCAAGGCAAACAAAAGGCTTTCGACAATCCGTGATACTTCCTCAAGAACATGTTCGCAATTATCGAACACCATCACGCCGGGTTTCCCCTGAAAAGCACCGATCAATGTTTCGATCAAGTCCGCCGTGGATGCCGTCACGCCCAGCGTTGTTGCGATGGTTGATGCAACACGGCCATAATTATCAATCGGCGAAAAATCGATGAAAAAGGTGGCGCTGCCGGTTCTTTGCGCGGTGACCCGCCCGACAGCGACACTAACAGTTGTTTTGCCGATGCCGCCGGGGCCGGCGATTGTGATAAGTCGACGTTTGATCAGTTCGTCAGACAAAGACGCAATGGTTTCATCGCGACCGATGATGCCCTCAATGCGCGCGGGCAAATTGATATTGGCGTGATCCCTGGTGGAGGGCGGATTTGAGGTAAAGCTATCTGCGCGGCTGACAGTCAGCGCCAGGCGGTATCCGCGGCCGGCTTCATTAACAATCAGGTGGTTCCCGTCGTTTGTCGGGCCCAGAACTTTTCGCAAGGCAGAAAGATGCACCCGGATGGCACTGTCATCGATGGTTTGATCGGGCCAGACCTGGCTTAGCAGTTCTTCGCGCGATACCAGTTCACCATTGGCGTCGGCCAAAACAGCAAGCAAACTCGCCGCCCGACCCCCCAGTTTTAATCGGACCCCGTCACGGTTCAGCAACTTGTGCGGCATTTCAAGTTCGAAGTCACCGAACTTCAGCACATAATGTTTACAATGTTCCATTTACCAAAGTCCGCCTTGCCCTGGTGCCCGAATTGCGTGCTTTTTTCATCATACCAAAAAAGCGTTCCATATTTGAGCAATTATAAAGCAATTGATTATTTTGTAACAGAGCAACAGTAAGAGACTGTTTTATTTGTTAAAATGATGTCGTTCCTGGTTCAGGGCGGTCATTGCCAATCGTCGATTTCTCCCTTATGGGGGGAATGATGCGACGGCATGAGAAGCTGGCCCTTTGGTTGGTGATCTGGTCATGCAGATTGGTATGGTCCATGTCGGATCGGCATTGGTGAAGGAGGATCGAGAGGCACTATTCTTGTTCACAATTTCAATACAAAGCAGGAGGCTGGAACGTGCGGATTTTTATATCTGTCGATATTGAAGGTGTTGCCGGGGTTTGCGAAACCTTGCAGGGGCGGCGTGGAAATCCGGAATATGAGGTTGCACGTCGGCTGATGACCCAAGAGGCCAATGCCGCGATTGCGGGTGCCTTTGAGGGGGGCGCGACCGAGGTAACGGTGGCGGATTCCCATGGGCCGATGCGTAATATCATTGCCGAAGATCTTGATGAGCGCGCACGCCTGGTTTCCGGCAAGCCCCGACCTTTGTCGATGATACAGGGGATTGAGGCGGACCATGATGGCGTGCTGTTGATCGGTTATCATGGTGCGGCATCCAGTTATGGGGTGCTGGCGCATACGGTAAGCGGCATGGCGTTTCACTCAATCGAGATTAATGGCGTGCGGGCCGGTGAGCCAACCCTGTTTGGCGGGTATGCCGCGGAAATTGGCGTACCATTGCTTGCCGTTAGCGGTGATGATTGCCTGGCAAAGGAAATTGCCGATCAGTTTCCCGCTGCCCGCAACATTATCGTTAAACAGGCATTGGGGGCATCTGCAATTAACAGCCTGTCACCCCAAAAATCTCGCGAACTGATTACCCGCAATGTCAGCGAGGTTGTGGCAAGTGCAAAATCAGCACCTGTGCAAAGCCCGTGCAAAGCGCCACTTACAGTATCAATCCGGTTCCACAAACAGCTTTATGCCGATGGCGCAGGGCTTTTGCCCATGATGGAACGGTGTGATGCCCATACGGTAAAATTTGTTACCGACAACCATGCCGATGCGATTAGCACGATTTCGGCATTGTCGCTGATCGTCAACGGTTTGCAATAACCGGTTTTACGACGAATGAAATGCCGAATTCCCCATCCAGGTTATGGGGAATTCGGTTCCATCTTCAGGCCGTTTTCTGTGTGAAAAAGGCCGCGAATTCGGGTAGAATTTTGCCGCTATAGGCTGGTGTTGCCCGCCCATGCCACATGGCATTCAGCACCGCTTCCTCAACGGCTTCAACCGTGCAGTGGAAAAAGGCGTTCATACAGCTTTCAGATAAAAGCTGTGCATCATATACAACCTCACCGGATCGCGATTTTACATTCTGTGTGGAAAAGGCAACGGCAATGTCGCCGCTTTGATTTCCTAAATAACTACCAAGCCGACCCAGGGCGGCGGATGATCTTTTGCAAATTCGCGTCAGTTGCCGGGAATCAAGCGGGGCGTCGGTTGCCAGAACAATAATGATCGATCCTTTATCGGCGGGCTCAGCCTGTGCCGGGTTAAAGGATATCGGTTTTTGCCCCATGATCCGCAATTCGGATTTTTGACCAAAATTGGACAGAACAAGTGCGCCAAGGTGATAGCTGTGCTTGCTGCCTTTGCCGTTTTTACCTGGCAACCTGACCATGCGTGAGGCCGAGCCGACCCCGCCTGCATAGCCAAATGTTTTCATACCCGTTCCGGCCCCCACCGTTCCTTGGTCGAACTGGCTATTGGCAGCGTCAATTGCCTTGTCAACCATGGCTTCGGAAACATGAAAGGCCTGAATGTCGTTTACAACCCCGTCATTGCATTCCAGCACAAGGGGATTGATGGTGGGCAGTTTGCGCCCAACCTCGGGGTTTTGGGCAATCGTGCGTTTGATTATGGCCTTGGTGCAATCGGCCACGGCGAATGTGTTGGTCAGAATAATCGGGCTTTCAATTTCGCCCAGTTCGGCCACCTGTACCAGGCCCGCACTTTTACCAAAGCCGTTTAAAACAGCGGCCCCGGCATGAACCGGTTGTTCAAACAAATTGCCACTATGGGGCAGGATGGCCGTTACACCGGTGCGGGCCGTTTCGCCGCTATTATGGGTGAAATGACCGACGGTCACACCGGGAATATCGGTAATCAGGTTGGTCGGGCCGGTGGGATGCACCCACCAGTCCGACGCGCTGGCTATGTTTCGGAATTTTTCTGTCATGTTTTTACGGTGCAAAAGCAGGCTTATTCTTTGTCAAGTTTGGGATCGAGCGCATCATGCAAGCCATCGCCCAAGATGTTGAACGACAAAACAGTAATGAAAATTGCGATCCCGGGGAACAGGGTCAGATGCCATTCACCTGCCATCATGTAATCGCGACCGGTCGCTAGCATCGCACCCCATTCTGCGGTCGAGGGTTCGACACCGAGACCAAGGAATGACAGGCTGGTCGCCGTAATGATCGATGTTCCGATCCGCATGGTGAAATAGACGATAACGGCCCCCAGAACACCTGGCAGGATATGACGGAACATAATGATCATGTCCGATGCCCCGGCGGCACGGGCCGCTTCGACATAGGTGCTTTCCTTATGTGCAAGGGTGCCGGAACGCACAATACGGGCAAAGGCAGGGACACTGAAAATCGCCACTGCAATGATCACGTTGGTCAGGCCCGGGCCGAGAATGGCAACAATGCCAATGGCCAGCAACATACCGGGAAAAGCGAACAGAACGTCGGATACCCGCATGGTGCAGGCATCAAGCCAGCCGCCATAATACCCGGCAAAAAGGCCCGCCAGAACGCCGATCACGGCCCCGACAGAAACCGAGGTAAAGCCGATAAACATCGACAGTTTGGCCCCGTTCATCAGGCGGGCAAAAATATCGCGGCCAAATTCGTCGGTTCCGGCCCAATGCAGCGCGGTTGGCGTTTGCAGGGTGTTCATATAGTCAAAGCCATCGGGCCCGAAGGGTAAAATAACCGGCGCAAGGAAGGCAACGACATACATCAGCAGCAGGAAAAGCCCCGCCGCCACAGCAACCTTGCGTTTGGAAAAGCGTTTCCAGAATTCTTTTAATGGGCTGGTTGCCGCTTCGTCAAGGGCCGGGGCCGCATCAATGACGATATCGGTTTGTTGCGTCATGACGGTATCCTAGCTATAGCGAATTTTAGGATTGATCAGCCCGTAAAGGACATCAACCAGAAGATTGATCAGCAAAAATTCAAGCGAGAAGATCATGATCTCTGCCTGAACGACGGTGTAATCGCGAAAGCGGATCGCATCGAGCAGCAGCGACCCCATACCGGGCCAGCGAAAAACCTGTTCAATGACAATGGAACCGCCCAGCAAAAAGCCGAACTGAAGGCCTGCCATGGTGACAACCGGGATCAGGGCGTTGCGCAGGGCATGTTTCCAAATGACGATTTTTTCCGTCAGTCCTTTGGCCCGCGCAGTACGGATATAATCTTCACGGACAACTTCAATCACAGCCGAGCGGGTAAAGCGCGCCATGATGGCGGCAACACCGGCACCCAGCGTAATCGAGGGCAAAACCAGATCCGACGGGCTGTCAAAGCCACTGGTGCCAAACCAGCCCAACTGAACCGAGAAAAACTGCATGAGCAGCAGGCCAAGCCAGAAGGGCGGCATGGAAATACCCGATACAGCGGCAAACATACCGGCATGGTCGCCAATACTGCCGCGTTTAACCGCCGAAACGACACCGGAAATCAACCCGAACAGAACCGACCAGCCAAGCGAGCAAAGGGCCAGCCATACGGTTGGCATAAAGGCCCGACCGATCATGGTGGTGACAGGTTCGTGGGTGCGCAGCGATACGCCCAGATTGCCGGTCAGGATATTGCCAATAAACTGAAAGTATTGCTGATATAATGGCGCATCCAGGTTAAGGGTACGGCGAACGGTTTCGACCTCTTCCAATGTGGCAGTGTCGCCTGCAAGCACGCGGGCAGGATCGCCCGGCAGGGCGTGCACAAATAGAAAAACGAATATCGAAATTAGAAAAAGAACCGGGATAAGGGCAAAAAGCCGTCGCAGAAAATATTGAACCATTGGATGCTCTTGGTATCAGCGGTCCGGTATCACACAAAGGCGATACCGGACCCGTTGTTTCAGTCAGGCTTATTTGTCGAAGGCAGCATGAGCGTACTGCATGGTGCCATCAGGCATCGGGAATGCACCGGTCAGGCCTTTTTTGCGACCTGCCAGGGCATTGTCCACTGCCAGCCAGACAACAGGTTTGTCTTTCCAGATTTGTTTCTGGGCAACTTCATATGCCGCAGCACGTTTTGCCGGATCGGCGGTTTCGAGGGCATCATTGATGGCCTTGTCGACAACCGGGTTGGAATAGAACGCTTCGTTATACATGTTCGGAATCCAGCCTTCGGTCGCATAAACCGGGCGCAAGTGCCAGTCGGCATCACCGGTTGAGGGCGACCAGCCGCCAATAACCGTGTCAAACTCGGCGGTTTCCGGGGTCAAGCTTGACCCAAACAGTTTCTCGGCGCGGGTTGCGCCTTCCAGGGGAACGATTTCAACGTCAACATTGATTTGCGAAAGCTGCTGTTTGATGAACTGAAGCATGCGCACTTCGGTCGAGTTGTTACGCGCCCAAAGATTGATCTTGAAGCCATTCTCATAACCGGCTTCTTTCATCAGTTCTTTGGCCTTGGCAACGTCGGTTGACAGTGCCGGGGTCTGGGTTGCATGGAATTGCGTTGCCGGGGCAAGCGGTGAGTCCGGCACAATGGCATGGCCGCCATAAACAACCTGGGTAAAGGCCTTCTGGTCGATGGCAAGGTTAAAGGCTTCGCGGACGCGAACATCCTTGAATTCTTTGCGCATCATGTTCATGGCCATGACCCAAACTGAAATACCCGGTTTTTCAAGCACTTCGTATTTGTCGGATTCACTGACACGCTTCATCAGTTCGGCCGGAAGGATCGGCACAAACTGCACTTCGTCAGACATCAGCATGGAAACGCGGGTGCCGTTTTCAGCGACCGGATAGAAAGTCACTTTATCGACTTTCGGCCATTCGGAATCCCAGTAATTTTCGTTCTTTACAACAATCAGCTTTTCGCCCGGAACCCATTCCTGGAACTTGAACGGACCTGTGCCAACCGGATGTTTTGAAATGTCTTTGCCATATTTTTCAATCGCAGCGGGGCTTTCCATCACAACTGACGGATGGGCAAGCGTGTTGATCATGGCGCCAAACGGTTTGCTCAGCTTGATCACAACCGTGTATTCATCCGGTGTTTCAACGGACTCAACCAGTTTGAACAGGCTGTGCTTTTTCAGGTTCAGGCTGGCATCTGCCAGACGGTCAAGGTTAACTTTGACGGCGGCAGCATTAAAATCGGTGCCGTCCTGAAATTTGACGCCGTGGCGCAGCTTAAGGGTGAAGGTCCTGGCATCGGTGCTGCCTTCCCAACTGGTGGCCAGCTGCGGGACCAGTTTCATATCGCCATCAAATGCGATCAGGCGTTCAAAAATGCCATTCGCGACCGAATAATCGACATTATAGTTCGAATCCTGCGGGTTCAAGCCCTGGATGATCTGGTTCAGCGCGATGGACAGGTCAGCTGCCTGCGCAGCCTGATAGGTGCCAAAGGTGCCTGCGATCATGGTTGCACCAAGGATTGCGGTCTTCAAAAGTTTCATGTTTAATGCCTCTTTGCTGATCTATGGGATTGTTATTGTTGTTATAACCATCTTGTTTTGGATGGCTTGGACGTTTATTCCGCTGCGACAAAATGCTGTGGGGAGATTTCCTGAAGGGCAAGCCGTGCGGGCGGGTTGTTAATCGACCGCACCGGGCTTGGAACTTCGCCGGTAATCAGGGGCCGGTTTTCAATCCGAAATGCCGGATCAGGGATGGGGGCTGCATCCATCAGGCGTTGCGTATAGGCATGGCCGGGATTTTCAAAAACGTTGCGGCGGCTGCCGGTTTCAACAATTTGCCCCAGATACATCACGGCAATGCGATGGCTCACGCGCTCGACCACGGCCATGTCATGGGAAATGAACAACCATGCCAGGCCGAATTTTTCCTGCAAATCCATCATCAGGTTAATAACCTGTGCCTGCACCGATACATCAAGTGCCGAGACGGCTTCGTCGGCAATGATCAGTTTCGGGTTGGTGCCAAGGGCCCGGGCAATGGCAATGCGCTGGCGCTGGCCACCGGAAAAGGCATGGGGATAGCGCTTGGCATGTTCGGCTGAAAGACCAACCTGTTCAAGCAGCCAGACCGCCCGGTCCATGGCGTTTTTCGGGGTTTCCAGCCGGTGGATCAACATTGGCTCGCAAATGGAATAACCGACAGTCAGGCGCGGGTTAAGCGATGCATACGGGTCCTGGAAAACAAACTGGATCTGACGGCGCAGTTTTTGCAAATCGCTGTTTGACATGGCGGACATGTCCTGACCATCGAAATACAGCCGCGAAGATTGCGATTCAACAAGCTTCAATATGGATCGACCGGTTGTTGATTTGCCACAACCCGATTCTCCGACCAGACCCAGCGTTTCGCCGGGCCAGATATCAAGATCAATGCCTTCAACCGCGTGGACCCGTTTGGTGGTACGGCCTAACAAGCCTTCTTTGATGTCAAACCTTGTGGTCAGGTCGCGCACGGAAAGCAGCGGGGGGGTGCTGTAATCAATTTCCCGGGTTGCTGCATCGGGTTTGCGCGCCAGCGAGGCTGCCACTTTTTCACCGGGAATGACAAAGCGGGCAGGTTGGTCAAGGCCCGTCATCGATCCAAGTCGGGGGACGGCTTGTAAAAGGGACTTGGTATAGGGATGTTGCGGGTTGGCAAACAGCGATTTCACATCGCCTTCTTCAACCTTTTCGCCGCGATACATAACGATCACGCGATCCGCAATTTCGGAAACAACCCCCATGTCGTGGGTAATAAACAAAACCGACATGTTGTTTTCGACCTGAAGATCGCGGATCAGGCGTAAAATTTGCGCCTGAATGGTCACATCCAGGGCGGTGGTTGGTTCATCGGCCAGCAACAATTGCGGGCGGCAAGACAATGCCATCGCAATCATTACCCGCTGGCGCATGCCGCCAGAAAGATGATGGGGATAACGCTTTAACAGGTTGCGGGCATCGGGAATACGCACCTTTTCAAGCATGGCAAGCGCGATTTCGGTGGCTTCCGCACGGCGTTTTTTCTGATGGGTGATAATGGGTTCAATCAGCTGTTCGCCAATGGTGAAAACGGGGTTCAGCGACGTCATCGGCTCTTGAAAAATCATCGAAATTTCATCGCCGCGCAGGGTCCGCACGCTTTCATCATCAAGCTGGCAAATGTCGTCAAACGCGCCATTGCGACGGCGCAGTTTAATCGAACCGCTTGAGATTGAACCATTGCCAAATTCGATCAGACGCATCATCGACAGGGCTGTAACAGACTTCCCCGACCCGGATTCCCCAACAATGGCAACGGTTTCACCCTTATAGACGTCAAGATCAAGGCTTTTGACGGCTTTAACGGGATCGTCGTCATTGCCAAATTCGACAGTTAGATCGCGCACCGATAAGAGGGGGGATTTCGTCTGTTCTGCCATGCAAATTTCCCTGAAGTGTTACTGGCATCATTTGGCCAAATTTGTATTGCAGGTAACGTTACTGTTTTAAAACACGTCGGGCTAAAGCTGTTTTGGCAACATGTATGCCAATTTTGCATAGTTCGGCACAGTTCCGAATATGCGGTTTTTTATCCCCGCATGATCAGGTCATTCCGGTTTGGCTGTCTGCGGATGTATCGGTTTGTGTGTTAGCAAGTGCTTATAATTATGCCCAGCCTGTATGACTCTGCCCATGCGGCGAAAACGCGGCCTTGTTTCGTTTGAAGGCTCAGGACAATAGTGTCGGCAAATATGACACCTTTTTCCGGATTTTTGGTCGGAGTATCCTGATGACAAACCGTTTTTCTCTGGCATTGCATGGTGGTGCAGGCACCATCTTGCGGTCAAACATGACGCCTGAAAAGGAAGCCGATTATCGTGCGGGAATTCGCTATGCCCTTGCCGCCGGGTATGCCGTTTTGGAAAAACACGGTACTGCGATGGATGCGGTTGTGGCAACGGTATGCGCGCTTGAAGACAATTCGCTGTTTAATGCCGGGCGCGGAGCGGTTTTTACATCAGAAGGCAAACAGGAAATGGACGCGGCCGTGATGGACGGCGCGACGCGCAAGGTTGGGGCGATTGCAGGTGTGTTTGGCCCGCGTAATCCGGTTCGGGCGGCGCGTGCCGTTATGGATCATACCGATCATGTTTTCTTTAATGGTGCTGCGGCGGTTGAAATTGCGAAAAAGGCCGGTTTACCTTTTGAAAATGAAGACTATTTTCATACCGATGCGCGCTGGCAGGCATTGCAGGAAACCCTGCATTTACGGGCGCAAGGCAAGGAAAGCGATGATCCCGCCCGCCGACATGGCACGGTCGGGGCGGTTGCCCGCGACATGGACGGCAATTTGGCGGCGGCCACCTCAACCGGCGGCATGACGGCAAAGGCACCGGGCCGCATTGGCGATACACCGGTGATCGGGGCCGGGACATTTGCCGATAATGCAAGCTGTGCCGTTTCCGCAACCGGCCATGGCGAGGTATTTATTCGGTATTGTGCGGCGCATGAAATTTCCGCGCGGATGCGCTTTGCGGGTCAGTCACTGGCAGATGCAGCAGAATATGTCGTGATGGAAGATTTGGCCAAAAATGACGGATCTGGCGGGTTGATTGCGGTTGATAAAC
>TARA_R110000751_G_scaffold152166_3_pt1 | contig 12484 bp, 10 predicted proteins | sample TARA_R110000751 | Tara Oceans TARA_R110000751 (sample SAMEA4398001) | marine metagenome | biome: Polar Biome; feature: [MES] marine water layer (ENVO:01000295) within the mesopelagic zone...; material: water (ENVO:00002006), including particulate matter (ENVO:01000060) such... | reverse complement strand
TCCTTTGCGTCAGGACTCGCCGGTGACGCGCGCGTCACCTATAGTTACACTAGAAGTACAGACATCAAAGGGAGGCTCCGGCCCATGAAAGATTATCTCAAATTCTACATCAATGGTGAGTGGGTCGATCCGGTAGAGCCTCGCACGCTCGAGGTCGAAAACCCGGCCACGGAAGAGCCCTTTGCGCGCATCTCGCTCGGCTCGAAAGCCGATGTCGACAAGGCCGTGGCTGCTGCCAAGGCCGCCTTCCCGTCCTTTTCGCAGACCAGCGTGGAATTCCGCGCAGACCTGCTCGACAAGATCACCGCCGGCATCCAGAAGCGCCTGCCGGATCTGGCCAGTGCCATTTCCGACGAAATGGGCGCGCCGATGTGGCTCGCCAACGCTGCTCAGGTGCCTGCCGGCATGGGTCATTTCGCCACCGCCGCCGCCATCCTGCGCGGTTATGAATGGGAAGAGCTCAAAGGCACGACCCTGCTGCGCAAGGAGCCGATCGGCGTCTGCGGCTTCATCACGCCATGGAACTGGCCGCTCAACCAGATCGCCTGCAAGGTCGCCCCGGCCCTCGCCGCCGGTTGCACCATGGTGCTCAAGCCCTCCGAAATCGCCCCGCTCGACGCGCTGATCTTTGCAGAAATCCTGCATGAAGCTGGCGTCCCGAAAGGCGTGTTCAACCTCGTCAACGGCGACGGCCCGAATGTCGGCGCCGTTCTCTCGGCCCACCCTGATGTCGACATGATGAGCTTCACCGGCTCGACCCGCGCCGGCGTGCTCGTCGCGCAGGCTGCGGCCCCGACCGTCAAGCGCGTTGCCCAGGAACTCGGCGGCAAGTCGCCGAACATCGTCCTGCCAACCGCTGACCTGAAAAAGGCCGTCGCTGGCGGCGTCATGCAGATGATGACCAATACAGGCCAGTCCTGTAACGCCCCGTCGCGCATGTTCGTGCAGAAGGACCAGCAGGACGAAGCCATCGCGATCGCCAAGGCGGCCGCTGAATCGGTCAAGGTCATGATGCCCGGCGAAGCAACGCCTGGCGCCATCGGCCCGATCTCGAATGGCAGCCAGTTCCAGAAGGTGCAGGATCTTATCGAGACCGGCATCAAGGAAGGCGCAACGCTCGTCGCCGGCGGCCCCGGTCGCCCTGAAGGCTTCAACAAGGGCTACTTCACCCGCCCCACCGTCTTCGCGAACGTCACCAACCAGATGACCATCGCGCGCGAGGAAATCTTCGGCCCCGTCCTTTGCATCCTGCCTTACGACACGGTCGAAGACGCCATCGAGATGGCGAACGACACGGTCTACGGTCTCGCAGGTTACGTTCAGGGCCCGGACAAGGAAGCCCAGGCCGTGGCCAACCGTATCCGCGCCGGCCAGATTCTCGTCAATGGCGCCAGCCCTGACTTCTCGGCACCGTTCGGCGGCTACGGCCAGTCCGGCAATGGCCGCGAATGGGGAGAGCTGGGCTTCGAGGAATTCCTCGAAACCAAGGCGGTCATCGGCTACAAGGCCGCCTGATCCGGACATCCGGACGGCCAACAGGAACAGGGCGGCCTCACAGGCCGCCCTTTTTCATTTGCGCGGAACGTTTCAGGGACGGCTGTCGATCCGGAACACGTCGCCGAGAACGGAGACGATGTAGAGATTGCGGTCGTTGTCTTCGCCGAAGCTGGCAATGCTCGCCAATGTGCCCGCATCGGGCACGAGCGACGCATTCAGCTGGTCGAAGTTGCCCGCAGACACGGTCTGGCCGATGATCAGGTCGTCCACCGGGAAAGCCCAGATATTGCCAATCACGAAATCGGCAAAAACATAGGTGTCTTTGATCCGTTCGATATTGCCGCGATAAACATAACCGCCGGTGATCGACTCGCCCCGCGCCGGCCCGTCCCCATGGAAATATTCGGCAACCGGGTCGGTCAGGCCCGCCCTGTCCGGCGCTTCGAAATCCTGCGTCCCTTCCTGGTCGTCCCAGCCAAAATTGGTGCCGGAATCGCTCATGCGCAGGCGGTCGATTTCCTCGACGGCGTCCTGCCCCACATCGCCGATGAACAGGTCGCCCGTCACCCGGTCAAAGCTCGCCCGCCAAGGATTGCGCAGGCCGAGCGCAAAAATTTCCTCACGCCCGGCGGGGGCCGAAAAGGCATTGCCCGGCGGGATCGCATAGTCTCGCGCCGGGTCGGCAGGATAGTCGTCGCCGCTGACATCGATCCGGAGCATCTTTCCGAGCAGGGAATTCGGGTCCTGCGCATTCTCGTTCGGGTCGCCGCTTCCGCCGCCATCCCCTGTTGCCACGAACAGCAGCCCGTCGGCGGCAAAGCCGATCCAGCCGCCATTGTGGTTGGCCGCTGGCTGGGCAATGGTCAGGATTATATCTGCCGTAGACGGATCGGCTTGCGTCGCCGACCCGGAGAACATCTCGTAACGCCGGATTTCAGTATCGCCCGACAGGTTCGTCATGTTGATGCAGAAGGTGCCGTCGGTGGCGAAATCCGGCGAAAAGGCAATGCCCAGCAAGCCGCCTTCACCCGCCGCAGCCGTCTCGCCCGAGACGTCGAGAAAATCGACCGGGTCGATTGTGCCGGCCTGCGGATCCAGGATGCGAATGCGGCCCTGTTTTTCCAGGACAATCACGCGGTTCGTGCCCGGCAGTCCGGCAAGGTAAAGCGGCTGGGAAAACCCGGCGCCGACCCGCGTCAGCATCATGTCCTCGAACACGTCTCGCACCATGATCTGCAGGTTCAGCTGCGCTGCCAGCCCGCCGGGATCGCGCGCCTCCAGCGCAATTTCGTAGGTATTGTCACCGTTTGCGTCGGCGGGCGCCTCGAAATCGAGCGGCGTCAAGGTCCGAATGGTGCGCGCTGGAATATCGATATCGAACGCAGCCTCGTCGCCGCCCGGAACGACCGAGACCGACAGGCTGTTCCCGTCAGGATCGGAGACCGCAAACGTGTAGAGCAAGCCAGCCGAATTCTCGTCGACCGTGACCTGCGCCGATGACGTGAAGACCGGCGCCAGGTTGACGGGGGGCGGTCCGCTGTCGTCGCTTCCGCCACACCCGGCCAGAACAATCGGCGCCCAGGCAAGCGCCTGCCTGAATAGTCGAATACCGTGAGTCTTCATGTCTGGCCGCCACCTCGCTGCGTTGGCGATTGGTCTCTTGCCGAAGGCTAGTTCGCGAAAACGTGATTGTCATATGACAAAAGGGACACTCGGAAACCGCGCTATTCAATTGGCGTTCCATCACGGTGGACGTAAATAGAGTAGCGCAGATGTCCTCAGGAGGAATGTCCCATGCCCATATCCAAGATTGCCGCCGGTTTTGCAGCCCTCTCGCTGCTCGTGGCGTGCACAACTGCAACGCCTTATCAGGCTGCGCTCGACACCGAACGCGGCTATTCCGAGCAGCAGATCGAATCCAACCGGTTTCATGTGCAGTTTGCGGGCAACAGCCTGACAGATCGCAAGACGGTGGAGACCTACATGCTCTATCGCGCGGCGGAGCTGACCAAGCAGAACGGTTTTGACCATTTCCGCGTCGTCCAGCGCGCCACCGATGCCGACAGCCGCGTCGTGCCGACCAGCTCGGGCTATTCGCCCTTCTACGACCACTTCTATCTCGACTATAGCTATTACGGGCCGCGCGCGGGATATTTCTATGACCCCTACCGGCGCTGGGCCTATCCGCGGTCTTTCTACGCGTCCCGCTTCGGCTATTACGACCCCTTCTGGGACGGCCCGCAGGAATATCGCGAAATCACCTCCTATGTGGCCTCAGCCGAAATCATCATGGGCAAAGGTCCGAAACCCGATGACCCGGCCTATTTCGACGCCGACCAGGTGATCTTCAATCTAGGCAGCCAGATCCAGCGCCCCGAATCCTGATCCGGTTGCCCGTCGCCTTCGAACGCCGCCTCGCAAGGGCGGCGTTTTTGCATCCTGCGCATTATTCCCGGCGTCACCTCTAGGCAAGCGGCAAGGCTTGGCCCAGATAGGAAGGCTTCTCCCCCCAAACCGCACCAGACAGGAAAGGCGGGCCCATGGCCGACACCGAACCCTCCGCCATTCCGTCCTCGGGCATCCTGCCGGGCGCCAAACGCCCGGTCCCCGGGCGCAGCGAACTTGTCGTGATGATTGCCGGCCTGATGGCGCTCAACGCCTTCGGCATCGACATCATGTTGCCGGCGCTCAATGAGATTGCCCATGCTGTAGGTCTCACCGCGCCGGGCATGGAAAGCGACAACCGCCAGCAGATGATCATCTTCTCCTACGTGCTGGGCTTTGGCGCGCCGCAAATCATCTGGGGGCCCATCTCCGACCGGTTTGGCCGGCGCGGTCCCCTCTTCGTCGCCCTCGTCGGCTATATTGTCACCGCCTTTGCCTGCATCGTCATGCGCGACTTCATGGCCCTTCTGATCATGCGCTTCCTGCAGGGCGTGTTTGCCTCCGGCGGACGGCTCGTCGCCGTGTCGGTCGTGCGAGACCTGTTTGCTGGCCGCCAGATGGCGCGCTTCATGTCGCTGGTGATGACCATTTTCATGGTCGTGCCGATCCTCGCGCCGGGCATCGGCCAGATCGTGCTGCTGGTCGCGCCATGGGAAGCCATCTTCGTGGTCCTCGCCATTTTCGGTATCATCATGCTCGTCTGGACATGGTACCGCCTGCCCGAGACCCTGCCGGAACCCGCTCGGCAACCGCTCAATCTCGGTGCCGCCCTCAGCGCCTACGGCCAGATCGTCAAGTCGCGCGTCACGTTCGGATACATGTGCGCCTCCGGCGTCATCTTCGGCGCGCTGTTCGCGTTCATCGCCTCGTCGGAGCAGATCTTCCGCGAAGTCTTCGCGCAGACGGAAACCTTCGCGCTCTGGTTCGCCGGGATCGCGGGAACGCTCGCGTGTGCCAACTTCCTCAACTCGCGCATTGTCGAGAGAATAGGCATGCGCCGGATCAGCCAGGTGGCCCTCTTCACCTTCACGGCTGTTGCGGCGATCCTGGCCCTGGTTACCCATTTCGCGGGCGACCACCTTTATATCTTCTTCCCATTGTTCGCGCTTTGCTTTGGCTGCTTCGGCCTGATGGGATCGAACTTCAGCGCGCTCGCTATGGAACCCCTCGGCAAGATTGCCGGCACAGCCTCGGCTGCCTATGGCTTTGCCACGACGACCGTTTCCAGCCTCATCGGCATGGCCATCGCCAGCCAGTACAATGGCTCGACCGTACCGATCACGCTCGGCTTCGTCTGCCTCGGCCTGACGTCCCTCGGGATCATCCTGATCACCGAGAAGGGCAAGCTGTTCAGCTCACGTTGATCCGCCGGCGCGGCTTCACGCCTGTCTCGCGCACCTTGGCAAGCGGGCGCACCTGACGTTCGAGATGCTCTATGATCATGCCGGCAATGTCCTTGCCAGTCGCGCCCTCGATGCCCTGAAGCCCGGGGGACGAATTCACCTCCAGCACTTTCGGGCCTTCATCCGTCTGCAGCAGGTCCACCCCCGCCACGCGCAGGCCGAGCACCCTGGCCGCGTCGCGCGCAACGTCACGTTCGGCCCGCGTCAGCTTCACCGCGCTCGCCGTGCCGCCACGGTGCAGGTTCGACCGGAACTCGCCCTTGGCTGCCTGCCGCTTCATGCCGCCGACCACCTTGTTGCCGATCACGAAACACCGCGTGTCGGCACCGGCGGCCTCGTTCACGAATTCCTGCACCAGGAAGTTCGCGTCCAGCCCCCGGAACGCATCGACAAGGCTCTCGGCGGCTTTGCGCGTTTCGGCCAGCACCACGCCCTTGCCCTGCGTCGAGGACAACAGCTTCACAACCACGGGCGCGCCGCCCGCCAGCGAAATCAGGTCCTTGGTGTCCTTCGGGCTGTGCGCAAACGCCGTGATCGGCATGCCGATCTTGGCGCGGGCGAGCAACTGGTGCGCCAACAGTTTATCACGTGACCGTCCGATCGCCCCTGCCCCGTTCAGGCAGAATGCGCCGGTATTGGTGAACTGGCGCAGCACCGCCATGCCGTAATCCGTGATGGACGCACCGATACGCGGGATCACCGCGTCGAACCGCGCCAGCGCCTTGCCGTCATAATGCACTTCCGGGTCCAGCGTACCGATCTGCATATAGCAGCGGGCGGTATCGATCATCTCCATCACATGGCCGCGCGCCTCAGCGGCTTCCACCAGGCGCTTCGAGGAATAATTGTTCGGCTCGCGCGTCAGCAGGGCAATCCGCAAGGGCCGTTTGACCGGCGTCCGTTTCGGCAGGCCGCTATAGCGCGTAAAATCCAGCAAGGGCTGGCTGAACGAGACATTCGGATTGACGATCATGTCCGGCTGGATCGCGCCACGACCAAACAGCATCCGGTAGGTCATATTCTCGCGGTTGGTCAGCGTCAGCTGGATCGGCCAGCGCCGTCCGCCCATTTCCGCCTCGGTCTCGATCACATAGCGCAACTCGGTGTCGCCGTTCGAACTCGTCACTTCGCGCCGGTCAATCACCTGCGCCGAGCAGGTGATTTCCAGGTTCGGGTCCGACGGGTCCGGCTGGATCAGGAAGCGCACCTGCGGCTTGGTGTTCGGCCCGAACGGCTCGATCACGCTGGCATGCAGCGCCGAAGTCTTGGCCCCGGTATCCACCTTGGCCTTGATTGCCGGCAAGCCCAGGTCCGGCAGCGCCAGCCACTCTTCCCAACCGAGTTCAAACTGTCCCATGCCGGCTCCGGTCAGGCTGAATTGTAAGTGATCGCCGCCCTTAAACGCCTTGTCCCGGCCCTGCAAGAAGAAGAAAGCTGTAAGCCTAGGTCGTGGCCAGCCAGGCCTTCTCGACCACTTTCACCACGTCGCCCATGATGCCGGTAATCTTGAAGTCCTTGGGCGTATAGATGCGGGTCACACCCATCTGGCCGAGGGCGCGCGCGTCCTCCGGGGGGATGATGCCGCCAACCACCAGCGGCACGTTTTCCAGCCCTGCCTTGCGCAGTTCGGCAATCGTCTCGCGCACCAGGTCCAGGTGGCTGCCCGACAGGATCGACAGGCCGACAACATGCGCATTGGCCGCTTTCGCCTGCGCCGCAATCTCGGCTGGCGTGAAGCGAATGCCTTCATAGACGACATCCATGCCGACTTCCCGCCCGCGCGCCGCAATCTGCTCGGCGCCGTTCGAATGGCCATCCAGGCCCGGCTTGCCCAGCACATAGGTCAGCCGCCGGCCCAGCGCCTCGGACACGCGATCGACATCGGCTTTCACCGCCGCGATCTCTTCGTCGCCGTCGCCGCTGATAACCATGGCCACGCCCGTCGGTGCTCGGAATTCGCCGAACACTTCGCGCATCGCCGTGCCCCATTCGCCGGTCGTCACGCCTGCCTTGGCACAGGCAATCGACGGCTCCATGATGTTCACATCGCTCGCCGCCGCCGCCTTCAGGTTCGCCAGTGCGGCCTCGACGGCTGCATTGTCGCGTTTCGCCCGCCACGCTTTCAGGTCGCGCACCTGCGCGGCTTCTTCAGCCGGGTCGATCGTCATGATCGCGCCGTCGCCCGTGCCCAGCGGGCTTTTCTCGGTCGAGGTGTACTTGTTGACGCCGACAACGCTCATCGAGCCGTTCTCGATCGCCTTGATCCGGTCGATATGCGCGCCGACAAGGCTTTCCTTCATATGGGTGATGGCATTTGTCGCGCCGCCCAGCGCATCAATCTCTGCCAGCGTCGCGCGGGCCTTGTCCTTCAATTCCTCGGTCTTGCCGTCGATCACGTGGCTGCCGTCGAAAATGTCCTCGAATTCCAGCAGGTCCGTCTCATAGGCCAGGATCTGCTGCAGGCGCAGGCTCCATTGCTGGTCCCACGGGCGCGGCAGGCCCATGGCCTCGTTCCAGGCCGGCAGCTGCAGCGCCCGGCACCGGGCCCGTTTCGACAGGGTCACGGCCAGCGCCTCGATCAGGATGCGATAGACATTGTTTTCCGGCTGCGGCTCGGTCAGGCCCAGCGAGTTGACCTGCACGCCATAGCGGAACAGCAGCGCTTTCGGGTCATTCACGCCATAGCGCTCGCGGCCGATTTCTTCCCACAGGTCGACGAAGGCCCGCATCTTGCAGAGTTCCGTAACGAAACGCACACCCGCATTCACGAAAAAGGAAATCCGCCCGAACACGGTTTCAAAGTCTGATTCCGGAACTTGCCCGCCGGCCTTCACACGGTCCAGCACGGCAATCGCCGTCGCCAGCGCATAGGCCAGCTCCTGTTCCGGCGTCGCGCCCGCTTCCTGCAGGTGATAGGAGCAGACATTCATCGGGTTCCATTTTGGAACTTCCGTATAGCACCAGCTCACCATGTCCGAAATCAGCCGCATCGACGGCTCCGGCGGGAACACATAAGTGCCGCGCGACAGGTATTCCTTGACGATATCGTTCTGCGTCGTGCCGCGCAGCTTGTGCCGGTCATCGCCGCGCTCGTCGGCCAGCGCCACATACATGGCCAGCATCCAGGCCGCTGGCGCATTGATCGTCATCGACGTGTTCATCTCTTCCAGCGGCAGCTGGTCGAACAGTTTCGCCATGTCGCCCATATGCTTGACCGGCACGCCGACCTTGCCGACTTCGCCGCGCGCCAGGATATGGTCGGCGTCATAGGCGGTCTGCGTCGGCAGGTCGAAGGCGATGGACAGGCCCGTCTGGCCCTTGGCCAGGTTGCCCCGATACAGCTCATTGGATTTCTGCGCCGTCGAATGGCCCGCATAGGTGCGGAAAATCCACGGCCGGTCAGGCGCGTGCTGGATCGGTTTTTGTGTGTCGGCCATGCCGGGGCTCCCCAATTGTATTGTTGCGGCGCAACATGCCGTGTGGCGTTCGCCAGCGCAAGCGTCAGACCGCGCCCTTGTGCTGGCGTGTCTTCATGGCCACATCGAAACGGACCCGCCACACTATTGCCCCCACCGGATACCCCCGCCCTGACCCAGCCGTCCTCCCCCCTCCAGACAGCGCTCGGCCTGCGCCTCGCCACCCTGCTCGCCTTCCCGTTCGGCGTGGTCCTTGTGGCTCTGATGCAGCGCAGCGCCCTGATGATCGTCTTGCTGGCCGCTGCCATGGTCGGCGTCAGCCTGGTCGAGCGCATTCGCCTCGCCCGGCTCACCGGAACGGCGGCACCGGTCACACTGGCCGGCCTGCTGCCCGGTTTCGCCGTGCGCCTCGGCGGCCTTGCCGGCCTGTTCATTGTCCTCTTGGGATTCCTCGCTTTGTTCCGCGACACATCCCTGGCGCGCGGCCTCGGCCTTGAAGATGCGGCCATCTTGCTCGGCGTCACCGGTTTTGCCCTCGCCGCCAACGCGATCAGCGCCCGGCTCGCCACGACCGAGGTCAGCAGCGTGCTGTCGACCCTGAATGCATCGTTCCGTGAGGCCAATCCCGGCGCAGGCAGTGCAGATGGCGAGATCATCGAAGGCGAATTCTACGACCCCGCAAACGGGCCTGAATCTTCGCCTCGCCGCTGAAACGGACTTGATGTATACACCGCTGAAACGGCGGCGGAAAATACATCAAATGACTGAATTTATTGGATTTTTTGCCGCCATCCTGACCACGGTCTCGTTCGTGCCCCAGGCCGTCCAGATTCTGCGCACCCGCGAAACCGGCGGCATTTCCCTCATCATGTACGTGCTGTTCACCATCGGTATCGCCGCCTGGCTCGTCTACGGCATCATGATCGCGAGCGTGCCGGTCATCCTGGCGAACATGGTGACCATCGTGCTCGCCGGAACCATCCTCACCCTCAAGGCCCGCGCCGTCATTGCCGCCCGCCGGCCGGTGCGTCAGCCCAGCGTCCAGGGCGCCACGGAGGCGACGTCCGCCCCCATCGCCTGATAATACAGGCGCTGGACCTGCCGCGTCACCGGCCCCGGTTTGCCCGTGCCGATCGCCTGCCCGTCTATCGCGATCACGGGCGCGATCATCGCGCCTGCAGACGTCGTGAACGCCTCCTTCGCGCCCAGCGCCTCGTCCGGCGTGAAGGCCCGTTCCACGAGGTGCAGGCCTGACCCTTCCAGCAGGTCCAGCACACCGGCCCGCGTGATGCCCGGCAGGATGGACGGCGACAGGTCCCGCGTCACCAGCTGCCCTTCGGCGTCGACAATCCAGGCATTGGCCGAGGCCGCCTCGGTCACACGCCCGTCCTCCACCATGAAGGCCGTGTCCGCCCCCGCTTGCCGCGCCGCCCGGTAGGCCAGCGCCTGCGACAGCAGCTGCGTGGTCTTCATGTCGCGCCGCTTCCAGCGCGTATCGTCCAGGAAGATCGCCCTGATCCCGTCCCGCGCCGTCGCGCCGATCAGAGGTCGGGCGTCCGCGTACAGGAAAACGGTCGGCTCGAATTCTTCCGGCCCGGCAAAATCGCGCAAGCCGTAGGCGCCCGCCGTGACCTGCAAATAGATCAGGCCCTCCGTGAGGTTGTTATAATCGATCAGGTCGCGGTGAACCTTGCCCCAGCCGTCTCCCTTCAGGGGGTCCGGAATGCCAATCCCGGCCAGGGTGCGGCCGAGGCGCGACATATGGCCTCCGAAATCGACGAGGTGCCCGCCATACACGGCGGTCACCTCATACGCGGCATGGGCAAACAGGAAGCCCCGGTCAAAGGGCGATATCCTAGCGTCCGCTGCAGAACAGAAGGCGCCGTTGAGGTAGGCCGTGGTGCATATTGTCATTTTTGTCACGCTTGTGAGGTTGCGTTATTGTGCGCCGCAACAAATGCCTTGCATCCGGGCTGACGTGAAGCCAAGGTGCCGCGACCCGGGGGCTTTGTGAAGACACGCAATAAACGTGCGCACGCGGTCCCCTGAAGAGAATTTGGAGGATTGGAATTTCAATTATGGGCAGAGAACAGAAAGACATTTACGCAGTGGGCGAGATTCCACCGGAATTCCACGTGCCGAAATTCATGCACGCGTGGGCCATCCGCCGCGAGCGCCACGGTCGTCCGTCGACCGCGATGCAGCTCGAGCAGGTCCCCGTGCCAGACATCGATTCCGACGAAGTGCTCGTCCTCGTGATGGCCGCAGGCGTCAATTATAATGGCATCTGGGCTGGTCTCGGCGAGCCGGTCTCGCCCTTCGACATCCACAAGCAGGACTATCATATTGCCGGCAGTGATGCCGCCGGCATCGTCTGGGCCGTTGGCCGCAAGGTGAAGCGCGTGAAGCCCGGCGACGAAGTCGTCATCCACTGCAACCAGGATGATGGCGACGACGAAGAGTGCAATGGCGGCGACCCGATGTTCTCGCCGTCCCAGCGCATCTGGGGCTACGAGACACCTGACGGCTCCTTCGCCCAGTTCGCCCGCGTCCAGGCCCGCCAGTGCATGCCGCGTCCGAAACACCTGACCTGGGAAGAAAGCGCCTGCTACATGCTGACGCTGGCAACCGCCTATCGCATGCTGTTCGGCCATCGCCCCCACATCGTGAAACCGGCCGACAACGTGCTCGTCTGGGGCGCGTCCGGCGGCCTTGGCAGTTTCGGCGTCCAGCTCTGCGCTGTCACCGGTGCCAATGCGATCGGTGTGGTCAGTTCCGACGACAAGAAGGATCACGTCCTCGGCCTCGGCGCCAAGGCCGTGCTCAACCGCAAGGATTTCAATTGCTGGGGCCAGCTGCCCACGGTCAACGGGCCTGAATTCAACGATTACATGAAAGAATCCCGCAAGTTCGGCAAAGCCATCTGGGAACATACCGGCAAGAAGGATGTCGACATCGTGTTCGAACATCCGGGTGAATCCACCTTCCCCGTTTCCGTCTTCGTGGTGAAGCGCGGCGGCATGGTCGTCATCTGCGCCGGCACGACCGGCTTCAACCTCACCATGGACGCCCGCTTCCTGTGGATGCGCCAGAAGCGCGTACAGGGCAGCCACTTTGCCCACCTCAAGCAGGCCAGCGCCGCCAATGACCTCGTCATCAACCGGCGCATCGATCCCGGCATGTCGGAAGTCTTCCCCTGGGACCAGATCCCGGCGGCCCATGACAAGATGCTCGACAACAAGCACCTGCCCGGCAACATGGCCGTCCTCGTCACCAGCCCGAAACCCGGCCTGCGCACGGTCGAAGACGTGCTGGAAGTGACGGGGCAGATCTAGGGCTAGTCACCCCCCCAAATCCGAAGTCCCGGCGAAAGCCGGGACCTCATGCCATCAGGGACTAGACGTGCCGCACAAGACCCCGGCCTGCGCCGGGGACACGGATTGAGTTGGTCTTGTGATCGCCTGACCGGCGAAAGCAGACACAGTTATTCCCGGAATGCGGCGGATGTGCCGGACCCCTCTTTCCGCCCCCTTATCCAACCCATACCCTGCCCGCGCTATACTACCCGCATGACCGGCAGCAGCGATCTCATCTCTCATGGCCTCCGCGAAGCCAGCCTCGCGCTGACCAGCATCATCGGCCTGACCAACATCCACCTGAAGCCGCTGACCCTGCCGCGCAGCCTCATGCGGCGCGCGTCGGGGCGGTTGAAACAACTCGAAA
>TARA_R110000751_G_scaffold24594_5_pt1 | contig 12487 bp, 9 predicted proteins | sample TARA_R110000751 | Tara Oceans TARA_R110000751 (sample SAMEA4398001) | marine metagenome | biome: Polar Biome; feature: [MES] marine water layer (ENVO:01000295) within the mesopelagic zone...; material: water (ENVO:00002006), including particulate matter (ENVO:01000060) such as...... | reverse complement strand
GATGTGGAAGACCTCGCCGCCCCGTCCGTCGCCGGCGGCCATGGCGGCGCGGGCCAGCCCCGCATCCTCGGCCGCGCCCAGCAGCAGCGCCCGGCCCAGCGCGGGGCGCACCCGCGGATCGGCCAGCGCCTGCAGCGCCACCCGCGCGCCCAGCGAATGGGCGAAGAGGTCCACCTTCAGATCCGGCCGCAGGACGTGGAGATGGGCGATCAGCGCCGCGAGGCTTTCGCCCGCCGCCGCCGCGCGGTCGTAGACCTCGGCGAAACCGTTGCGCCGGCCGCGCGCCAAGCTGGCGCCGTGGGCCGCCCAGGCGTCCCAGCCAAAGCCGATGCACAGCCCGTCGGCGGGATCGAGCCGCGAGAACCCCAGCTGCGCGGGCCAGTCCGCCCCGCTCGGCCCCTCGCCCGGCAGGCCATACAGCCAGGCGTGCGGGTCGCGGCCCCTCTCGAACGGGCGATACTTGTAGCCATGCGCCAGGATCGCCACCGGGGCGCCGGGGGGGATCGCCTCGACCGCGGGGGCAAGCGGCGCCGGCCGGCCACGCGCATCACGAACCAGGAGCTCCTCAGCCCTCGTCGTGACGTGCATCAGCGTCATGTCAGGGTTCCTGCTCGGCCGGGTGCGGACTGACGCCGCGTTGCTGGCCGGATACAGCCAGTCTGCAACACCGCGGTTTCCGTTTCGTGACCGATGCGCGACGCAGCGCGCGCTGCCCCCCGCGCGCCTCGCCGCCGCCCGGTTCCACACCCCACGCTTGTGGTCCAGCCAATCGCCCTTGACGGCTTGCCAAGGAGCGCCTAGGCCAAGGGCGTGGCGATTTGGCAGACCGGATTGCGGGCCACGTTAAAGAAACCGCTAAAGAGGTCGGGCGACGCCGCACCGCACGCATCGCGCCCCGATTTCCGAACACCGGTCGGGGCCGTCGGCAAGGGGCCGGGCGTTCGCCCGGGAGATGCATGACCGAACTCGACAAGACCGCGCGGGCGCTTTCGCCCCGCACCCGCCTCGTTCACGCCGGGACCTGGCGCAGCCAGCATGGCGAGATGTCCGAGGCGCTGTTCCTGACCCAGGGCTTCGTCTACGACACCGCCGCGGCGGCCGAGGCGCGCTTCCTGGGCGAGGACGAGGGCTTCATCTACGCCCGCTACGGCAACCCCACCGTGCGCATGTTCGAAGAGCGGATGATGGCGCTGGAGGGGGCCGAGGACGCCTTCGCCACCGCGAGCGGAATGGCCGCCGTCAACGCCGCCCTGTTCTGCCAGGTGAAGGCCGGCGACCACGTGATCGCGGCCAAGGCGCTGTTCGGCTCCTGCCTCTACATCCTCGAGACCCTGCTGCCCCGCTTCGGCGTCGAGGTGACGCTGGTCGAGGGCACGGACCCCGACGCCTGGCGCGCCGCCCTGCGCCCGGAGACGAAGGTGGCCTTCCTCGAGAGCCCCTCGAACCCGACGCTGGAGCTGATCGACATCGCCCAGGTCGCCGAGATCGTGCACTCGGTCGGCGCGCGCCTGGTGATCGACAACGTCTTCGCGACGCCGATGTACCAGCGCCCGCTGGAGCTGGGGGCGGACGTGGTCCTCTACTCCGCCACCAAGCACATCGACGGCCAGGGCCGCTGCCTCGGCGGCGTGGTGCTGGGGACGCAGGACTTCATCCGCAACGAGCTTGAGGGCTACATGCGCCACACCGGCGGCGCGCTGAGCCCGTTCAACGCCTGGGTGATGCTCAAGGGGCTCGAGACGCTGGACCTGCGCTGCCGCGCCCAGGCCGACAGCGCCGCCCATATCGCCGACATGCTGGCCGCCCATCCCCGCGTGACCAGGGTCCTCTACCCCGGCCGCGCCGACCACCCCCAGCACGAGCTGGCCCGGCGGCAGATGAGCTCGGGCGGGACCATGGTCGCCTTCGAGATCGAGGGCGGGCAGGAGGCGGCCTACCGCGTCCAGGACGCGCTGGAGATCATCAAGATCTCCAACAACCTGGGCGACTCCAAGAGCATCATCACCCACCCCTCGACCACCACCCACCAGCGCCTGAGCGAGGCGCAGCGTGAGGATCTGGGCATCTCCCGCGGGCTGCTGCGCCTGTCCTGCGGGCTGGAGGCGCCCGAGGACCTGGCCGCAGACCTCGAGCAGGCGCTGAGCCGCATCTGATCCGGCCTCGGCGCTCCATCGCCTCGAACGCCTCGGGTCCGTCCCGGGGCGTTCCGCGTCTCGGGGGCGGCGCTCCCCCCTCGGCCTGAGCGCGGCGCATTGAAATGCGCCCTACGGCCGGGGGACGGGGCGCCGCGGCGGGGCGGATGGCGCGGCGCCGGACGCTCCGCCCGCGGCCTGCCTCGCCCCGGGGCCGCCTCCCGCTCCGGCCTTTCCGCGCCACGCCGGCAGGGGTTTCGCATCACGACCGACGCTGCGCGTTGACAGGCGTGGGGGGCCGGGCGATGCAGGCTCGATGCCGGACCTGCGCGCCGCCCTACACCTGATCGGCTTGCTGGTCGCCGCCCTCGGCGCGACCATGGCGGCGCCGATGCTGGCGGACCTGCTCGAGGGCGACCCCAACTGGCGCGCCTTCGGCCTGGCGGGGTTCTTCACCGTGCTCTCGGGCGCCCTGGTCGCCGCGGCCGGAGGCGCCGACCGGACCTCGCTGACCAAGCAGGAGACCTTCCTGCTGACCACCCTGTGCTGGCTCCTGCTGCCGATCTTCGGCGCCCTGCCCTTCGTGCTGGGCGTGCCGCAGGCCACCCCGACCGACGCCTTCTTCGAGGCGATGTCGGGGTTCACCACCACCGGCTCGACCGTGTTCGTGGGGCTCGACGACATGCCGCCGGGGGTGCTGCTGTGGCGAGGCATGCTGCAGTGGTTCGGCGGCGTCGGCATCGTGGTCATGGCCATGGCCTTCCTGCCCGCGCTGCGCGTCGGCGGCATGCAGATCTTCCGCTCCGAGGCCTTCGACACCTTCGGCAAGATCCTGCCCCGCGCCGGCGAGATCGCGATGTCGATATCCTGGGTCTACGCCGGGCTGACGCTGCTGTGCATCCTTGCCTACGCCGCCTGCGGGATGAGCGTGTTCGACGCGGTGGTCCACGCCATGACCACCATCTCGACCGGGGGGTTCGCCAACTACGACGCCTCGCTGGGGCATTTCTCGGGCGTGGTCGAGTATGTCTCGGCGCTGTTCATGATGCTCGCCTCCCTGCCCTTCGTGCGGCTGGTGCAGCTCGCCTCCGGCGAGGCGCGCCCGATCTGGCGCGACCCTCAGGTGCGCGGCTTCATGGCGGTGATCTTCGGCTTCGCCGGCGCCGTCCTGCTGTATCGCATGGCGACCGACCCCGTTCCCCACGCCTGGGGGTTCGAGCAGCACCTGCGCGAGACGCTGTTCAACACCGTCTCGATCCTGACCGGCACCGGCTACGCGTCCGAGAACTACAACGAATGGGGCCCCTTCGCCGCCGCCGCCTTCTTCCTGATGGGCCTGGTGGGCGGCTGCGCGGGGTCGACCTGCTGCTCGGTGAAGATCTTCCGCTACCAGATCCTGCTGGCGGCGGTCGCCAGCCAGGTCCGCCGCATCCACTCCCCCCACGGGGTGTTCCAGACCCGCTGGGCCGGGCGGCCGGTGGACGAGGAGGTGATCTCCTCGGTGATGGGCTTCCTGTTCCTGTTCTTCATGACGCTGGCGGTGCTGGCGGTGGCGATGGGGATGCTGGGCCACGACATCGTCACCTCGGTCTCGGGCGCGGCGACGGCGCTGGCCAACGTGGGGCCGGGGCTGGGGCCGATCATCGGGCCCGCGGGGAATTTCGCCCCGCTCTCGGACGAGGCGAAGTGGATCCTCTCGCTGGGGATGCTTCTGGGGCGGCTCGAGCTGATGGCGGTCTACGTGATGTTCGTCTCGGCCTTCTGGCGGAACTGACCTGCGCGTAGGCGGGCGCGGGACGAAGACCGTCCCGATCCGCTCGGCGGGCCGCCGTCGGGACGTCGGCGCCGGCATGGCGAGAACGCGCGCGCATCCCGTCTCGACAGGGCGCGCGGGCCGTGGCCTCTTGCGGACACCCCCCTGCCAAAGCCTCCGGAGCCCGCCATGTCCCTCGATCCGCTGCGCCGCCATTCCGCCGTCGCGCTTCGCACGATGCTGCTGGCCCGCGAGATCTCGGCCGTCGAGTTGATGGAGGCGGTGCTCGCCGCCGCCGAGCGTCTGCAGCCCGGCCATAACGCCTTCATCACCCTGGCGCCCGAGGCGGCCATGGACGGCGCCCGCGCCGCCGACGCGGCCCTCGCGGCGGGCGAGGCGCCGGGCCTGCTGCACGGCCTGCCCTGCGCGGTGAAGGACATCGTCAACACGGCCGGGATGCGCACGACCTTCGGCTCCCTCCTGCACGCCGACAACGTGCCGACGCAGGACGCCGCGGCCGTGGCGCGGCTGCGGGGCGCCGGCGCGGTGATCTTCGGCAAGACCACGACCCCGGAGTTCGGGGCCAAGTGCCTGACCGACGCCCCCCTCTTCGGCAGGACCCCCAACGCCTGGAGCCTCGCGCATTCCTCGGGCGGCTCCTCGGGCGGGTCGGCGGTGTCGACGGCGCTGGGGATCGGGCCGATCGCGGTGGCGACCGACGGCGGCGGCTCGACCCGGATCCCGGCGGCCTGCAACGGCGTGGTGGGGCTCAAGCAGAGCCTGGGCGCCATCGCCCACAGCCAGGCGCCCGACGCTTTTGGCAACTACACCTACGTGACCCCGATGACCCGCGACGTCGCCGGCACGGCGCTGATGCTTCAGGCGATGGCCGGCCCGCACCCCAGCGACCCCTGGTCGGTGGGCGTGCCGGTCCCCGACTACCTCGCCGCCGCGCGGCCCGAGGGCGACCTCGCGGGCAAGCGCATCCTGTTCTGCGCCGCGCCTCCGGGCAAACCGATCTCGGACGCGATGCAGGCCGCCTTCGACGCCGCGCTGGGCCGCCTTGCCGATCTCGGCGCAGAGCTGATTCCCTTCGACGGCGCCGGCCTCGACGTCGAGCCGATCTGGCGGGCGATCAACCACACCACCTGGCGCGCCCGCTTCGGGCCCATGGCCGAGGCCGACGGCGACCGCATGACCCCCTCGCTGCTGCGACAACTGGCGCTGGCCGGGGACGTCTCGGGCGTCGACTATCAGCAGGCGATGTTCGACCGCGCCGCCCTGTTCCGCCGGGTCCAGGAGCTGTTCGAGCGGGCGGATTTCCTCGTCACCCCCACGCTCTCGCGCGCCGCGCCGGGCATCGGCCAGGACCTGTTCGACCCGCTCGAGATCGACGGCGTCGCCTATCCCGACATGCGCCCGAACTGGTTCCCCTGGTGCATGCCCTTCAATCTGACCGGCCATCCCGCGATCAGCCTGCCCTGCGGCTTCACCCCGGAGGGCCTGCCCCTGGGCCTGCAGATCGTGGGGCCATTCCGCCAGGACGCCGCCCTCCTGCGCGCCGCGGCCCTGTTCGAGGCCGCTTCGGCCCTCCTCGACCGCTGGCCCGAGGCCGCCTTCGCCTGAGCGTCGTTCACAACATCGGCGGCCGTCGTCAGCTCCGCTGAATTGCGGACTGCGGGCAAGGGACGTCGCGACGCTCCTGCCAGGGAAAGCGCGGCGCGGGTGGGTCCGGATGGGGATCGGTTGGAGCGGGCAGCGGGAATCGAACCCGCAACAAGAGCTTGGAAGGCTCGTGTGATACCTTTTCACCATGCCCGCGAACCGCCCCACGGGTTAGCCCCGCGCGCGGTCGACGTCAACAGGCCGCGCAGGTCAGCCGCGACGCCGAGCCGGGCCGACCGCGACCGCGACGGACGGCAGCGCGAGACCGGCGCGGACTCCGCCCGGCCGAGGGGCGAGGTCCGCGCGCGTCATTCCGGACCGGCCTTGCCGCCATGGGCGGCGGACCAGCCGTAGGGGTCGTTCAGGAAGGCCTCGACAGCGTCCAGGGTCTTGGCGTCGAAGGTCCGGCCCAGGTGGGCGCCGGTGCGGGCCACGGCGAGCACGTCGCGCCAGGTGGTCAGCTGGTGCAGGGCCAGGCCGTGGGCGGCGAGGTTTGCGCGCGCGTCCGGAAAGATGTCGTAGTAAAAGATCACCAGCGTGTCGGTGCAGGCCGCGCCGGCCTCGCGCAGGGCGTTGGCGAAGGTGAACTTCGAGCCGCCGTCAGTGGTCAGGTCCTCGACCAGGAGGACGTTGGCGCCCTCCTCGAAATGGCCCTCGATCTGGGCCCCGCGGCCGAACCCCTTGGGCTTCTTGCGCACGTAGAGCATCGGCAGGCCCAGTCGCTCGGCGATCATCGCGGCCCAGGGAATGCCGGCGGTCTCGCCCCCCGCCACCGCGTCGAACTTCTCGAACCCGCCGTCCGACAGCGCGCGGGCCGCGGCCATGTCCATCAGCGCCGAGCGTACGCGGGGGAACGAGATCGGCTTGCGGCAGTCGACATAGACCGGGGCCGCGAGGCCGGAGGTGAAGATGTAGGGCTCGTCGGCGCGGAAGTTCACCGCCTCGATCTCCAGCAGCATGCGCGCGGCCAGCGCGGCGGCCGTCTCGGGGTCCTGGAAGGCGAAGCTCATGGGGCGGTCTCCTGCGCGAGCGGGGCGGATCGGACGCGGGCCGGCGGGGCCCGAAACCCGATTACCCCGTCGCCGGAGCGGAGGGAAGCGGGGGCGAGGAGGCGCGGTCAGCGGGCGATCGTGTCGGCGCCGGCGGGCTCGGCGCGCTCGGCCACGGTCAGCAGGTGGGCGCGCATCGTGGCGGCGGCGGTCTCGGGGTCGCCGGCGGCGATCGCTCCGATCACCGCATCGTGGTCGCAGCGGCCGTGGAGCCCCGAGACGTCGCGCCAGTCCGCGGCCTCGATCGCGCCGCGCCAGGCGTCGCCGGCGCGGGCGGCGTCCAGCGCCTCGTAGGCGGCCAGCAGGCCCGGATTGGCGGCCGCCACGGCGATCAGCCGGTGCAGGGCGCCGCCCCAGAGTTCGGTCGCGTCCACGTCGCCGGCCGCCAGTTCGCGCTGCGAGCACAGGCGCATCAGTCGGATGTCCTCGGGCCGGGCGCGCAGGGCGGCGAGGGCGGCGAGCTCGGGCTCCAGCCTCAGGCGCGCCTCGAGCAGGCCGCCGACCGGGGTCAGCGGAGCGGGGCGCCGGTCCGGCAGATTGACGAACAGCGCGTCGCCGCGATTGCGCCAGACGACGCCCTCGGCCTCCAGCACCTCGAGCGCGCGGCGCAGGGGCTGGCGGCCGACGCCGAGGCGACGGGCCAGCGAGGGTTCGGAAGGCAGGCGCCCGTCGGGACGCTCGATCCCCGCGGCCAGCAGGGCCCGCAGGGCGGCGAGCGCGCGGCCGGAGTGCATCGGCTCGCCGCCAGCGTCCGTGGTGCTCACCGTGATCCGCCCCTCTTCCGCGCGCTCGCACGATTCTCGTGTGAGCTGGCGAAATGTGGCGCGCTGCAACGAACGGCGAAACCGCCGCGTGCCGCTGTGCGGTTTTCAGCCGTCGTATTGTGACGGTGAAGACACGTTCATGAATGCGGCGCGTCCATCATGCGGAATGCCGGAGACCCCGGCGGCGGGGGTCCGCGGCCCTGTGTCGGCCGGACAGACGGCGCGGGCGCCTGCGGCGCGTCGCGATCGGAGGTCGGAGGGCCGGGCGCCCCCTCCACAGCGGGCGCGCCCGAGAACGAGCCGGGCGACCGCCCCGGAGCCAGGGCGGGATCGACGGAGGCGATCGCGGGCGCAGACGGCCCCGGATGGCGGACGTTGCCCGATGCGATCGGGGCGTCCCTCGCTCCGCCCGCCCCCATGCCCGGCAAGAAGGCGGCCTCGACGCCAAGCGGCGCCGCGATCAGAGCCAGAACCAGGGCCAGCGTCAGACGCGCCCTGAACCATCCGCCCGCCCAGGGGCGGCGGCGCGGCGACAGGTCGGGCCGAGGCATCGCGATCCTCCTCGTCGGTCGGAGCGAATCCAAAGCCGAGGATGAGAACGAATGCTTTGCGAAGGGTTTACGCCCCGCGCCAGCCCCGCCCCGCTACCGCGCGCCGGCGGCGAAGGCCCGGCACAGCGCCGCAACCGCGCAGGAGGCGAGCCGCGCCTTGGGCCCGTCGGCCCGCGAGGTCAGCACGATCGGCGCCCGCGCCCCCATCACCACGCCGGCGGCCTCGGCATGGGCGATGTAGCTGAGCTCCTTGGCGATCATGTTGCCGGCGTCGAGGTTGGGGGCGATCAGCACCTCGGCCTGACCGGCCACCAGCGACTTGATCCCCTTGGTGCGCGCGGCCCCGAGATCCACGGCGTTGTCCATCGCCAGCGGCCCGTCCACCAGCCCGCCGGTGATCTGGCCCCGCTCGGCCATCTTCGAGAGCAGCGCCGCGTCGATCGAGGACGGGATCGCGGGGTTCACGATCTCGACCGCCGAGAGCACCCCGACTTTCGGCACCTCGATGCCGATGGCGCGGGCCACGTCGATGGCGTTGCGCACGATGTCGGCCTTGGTCTCGAGGTCAGGGGCGATGTTGATCGCGGCGTCCGAGATCAGCAGCGGGTGCGGCAGGCCGGGCACGTCCATCACGAAGACATGGGTCAGCCGCCGCCCCGCCCGCAGCCCCCGGTCGCGGTCCAGCACCGCGCGCAGCAGGTCGTCGGTGTGCAGCGCGCCCTTCATCAGCGCGGCCGCCCGACCCTCGCGCACCAGCATCGCCGCGGTCTCGGCGGCGGCTTCGTGGTCCATCGCCGCGACGATCTCGAACTCGTCGAGCGAGGCGCCCAGCTCCTGGGCCGCGGCGGCGATCTTGTCGGGGTCCCCGACCAGGATCGGGATCGCCAGCCCCTCGTCGGCCGCCTCCAGCGCGCCGGCGAGAGAGACGGCGTTCTCCGGCGCCGCCACCGCCATCACCACGGGGCCAAGCGCGCGGGCCTGCGCAATCAGGCGATCGAAATGCAGGTGACGCTGGACGATCAGGCCGGGGATCTCGTCCTCGGCGAAGCTCATCTTCACGAGGGGGGCGCGGACCACGGCCTCGCCGCCCATCAGGGCGACGCCGTCGACGCGGTCGACCTCGACGCGCAGGCGGATGCGGTTCTCGGGCTCCTTGGCGATCACCTCGGCGCGCGCAACCAGCTGGTCGCCGGCCTGGGCCACGCCCATCCAGCGAACCGAGAGGGACTCCATCGCCACGCCCGGGCCCGGCAGCTCCCACCCCAGCAAGCCCGAGATCAGCGAGGCGACCCACATCTGGGGGGCCTGCGCCTCGTTCACCCCGTCGCCGTCGCCGTCGCGGTCGGCAAGATGCATCGGGTTGTGGTTGCCCGAGCAGTGGGCGAAGGCGAACAGGTCGTCGGCCGCGCACAGGCGGGGCGTCTCGGCCCGGTCGCCCACGCGGATCTCGTCGTAGGTGCGGTTCTCGTGCATGGGGGCTTCCTTGGGGGACGTCGCGGCGCACCCTAGGCGAAGATCGGCGGCGGGTCCTTGACGGCGATCAAGGGGCGGAGACCGCGCCGTTACCCGCAGTTTGCGTCGGGATGCAGGCGGATCAGGTTGGAGAGCCGCTCAAGCCCCTGCCGGTCGAGGAACCCGCAGGAGTAGGAGGCCCCGCGCACGCCGTCGCCGGCCGCGGCGCTCTGGGCGCCCGTCCGCTCACAGAAATCGTAGCTGCCCATGTCGAGGTTCATCGCCATCGCCGGGGCGTGCAGGCGGGCGAGCTCCTCGGCGGCCTCGTGCAGGGTCAGGGCGCGGGCGCCGCTCTGCCAGATCGCCAAAGCGCCGTCGCTGTCCTGGAACAGGATCCGGCGGATGGCGGCGGGCGCGCTCTCGACCGGGCGCAGGTCCAGTTCTCCGTCGCGGATCAGAAGGTGCGACTGCAGGGCCGAGGCGCCGGCGGTCTTCGCCGCGGCGACGAAGGCGCGGCGGCCCTCGAGGTCGGTCAGATCGAAGCTGGCGCCCGCGACCTGCGCCGAGGGGGCAGACAGGATGCGGGCCGCGCCGTCGGCCTCGATCACCAGCAGCCCGTCCATACGCCCGTATTCCAGGCTGATCGCCTGGCCGCGATGCAGGAAAAGGCCAACGGGCTTGGGCTTGCCTGCGTCGCGCTTGTCGGTGGCGGTGTAGGCGCCGGTGACGGTGAGGGCGGCGGCCTCGGCGTCCAGCGCCTCGGCCTCCTCGGGCATCAGCAGCAGGTCCATCGCGCCGGGCCCGGGACAGGCCGAGGCCAGCACCCCCTCGCCCTCGGGCGCGGCGGCGGCGTGGGGCGCCGCCAACAGAACGGCGGCGAGGAGACAGGCTCCTCGCCGCACATGGGATCGCATCGCCGCCCGCCCGGCCGGAAACGGAGGCGCCATGGTCAGCCGGGACTCATGCCGCGCAGCCGCTCCGAGCGACGGCGCAGGATCTCCAGCGTCACCAGCAGGATCACGGACACGCTGACCAGCAGCGTCGCCACCGCCAGGATCGTGGGGCTGATCTGCTCGCGCAGGCCGGTGAACATGCGCCAGGGCAGCGTCTGCTCGCCGGCCGAGCCGAGGAACAGGATAACCACCACCTCGTCGAACGAGGTGATGAAGGCGAACAGCCCGCCCGAGATCACGCCCGGCAGGATCAGCGGCATCTGCACCTTGAAGAAGGTGCGCACCGGCCCCGCCCCCATGTTCGCCGCCGCCCGGGTCAGGGAGCGGTCGAAGCCCACCAGCGTGGCGGTGACGGTGATGATCACGAAGGGCGTGCCCAGCGCGGCGTGGGCCAGCACCACGCCGAACCAGGTGCCCTGCAGGCCGATCCGGGAATAGAAGAAATACATCCCCGCCGCCGAGATGATCAGCGGCACGATCATCGGCGAGATCAGGATCGCCATCACCGTGCCGCGGAACGGCATCTTGCCCGAGGAGAGCCCGATCGCCGCCAGCGTGCCGAGCGACACCGACAAGAGCGTCGCCGCCGGGGCGATCGAAAGCGAGTTCCACAGCGCCTGCTGCCAGGCGTCGTTGTAGAAGAAGTCGCGATAGTGCTCGAGCGAGTAGGCGTCCGCCTCCAGCGCCAGCATGCCGGGGGTGAAGGTGAAGTAGGGCAGCGCGTTGAAGCTGAGCGGGATGATGATGATGATCGGGAAGATCAGGAAGAACAGGATCAATCCGCAGATCACCCGGAAGCTGTAATACCAGATCCGCTGACCCGTCGTCGCATAGGGCTGAAGCGCCATTGTCGTGTCTCCCTCAGCCCAGCTTCACGTTGTCGATGCCCACGATCTTGTCGTAGAGCCAGTAGAGCCCCATCACCAGGATCAGCAGCAACGATCCCAGCGCCGCCGCCAGTCCCCAGTTCAGCGAGGTGGAGATGTGGAAGGCGATGCGGTTCGAGATGAAGGTGCCGTCGGTGCCGCCCACCAGCTCGGGCGTGATGTAGTAGCCGATGGCCAGGATGAAGACGAGGATCGCCCCCGCGCCGATGCCGGGCACCGACTGCGGGAAGTAGACCCGCCAGAAGGCGGTCCAGTCCGTCGCGCCCAGCGATTTCGCGGCGCGCAGATACGACGGCGGGATCGTCTTCATCACCGAATACAGCGGCAGCACCATGAACGGCAGCAGGATATGCGTCATCGCGATGATGGTGCCGGTCTGGTTGTTGATCATCACCAGGCGACTGCTGTCGGAGATCAATCCGATCCCGACCAGGATGTCGTTGATCACCCCCTGCTCCTGCAGCAGCACCTTCCAGGCCGAGGTGCGCACCAGCAACGAGGTCCAGAACGGCAGCAGCACCAGGATCATCAGCAGGTTGGCGCTGCGCGCGGGCAGGTTGGCGAGCAGCCAGGCCACCGGATAGCCCAGCAGCAGGCACGACAGGGTGATGGTGCAGGACAGCAGGATCGTGCGCCAGAACAGCTTGAGGTAGATCTGCTCGAACTCCGGCGCCATCTCGACCCCGCCGGGGGTCAGGCGCATGTCGGCGGCCTGCAGGAAGTAGCCCCAGGTGTAGCGGGGCGCGAAGGTCTTGATCACCGCCCAGGGCTCGACCTCGCCCCAGTCCTCGTCGAGATCCACGAACTGCGGCTTCAGCGGCTGGTCGAGGTCGAACCGGCCCAACCGTCGCTCGTTGGTCTTGCGGAACAGCGACGACATCCCCGATTCCTCATAGTTGAGGCGGGAGCCGAGGCGGGTGTGAATCTTGAGGTCGGTGGCGACGAGCATGTCGTCGTAAAAGGCGCGGTAGACCGGCTCGCCGGGGGCGCCGGTCTCGGGATCCCAGTCGTCGAGCGCCTCGACGGTCTTGGGCAGGGTGTCGGCCACAATCTCGTTCTGGACCGAGCGGAACAGCATGTCCGCGATCGGCGCGATGAACGACAGCAGCACGAAAATCAGCAGCGGCGCCACCAGCAGGAAGGCGCGCAGGCGGGCGCGGGCCTCGGAGCGGCGGATGGATTTCTTCAGCGGTGTGCCGTCGGCGGCCAGAAGCTGTCCGGAGGCGCTCCGGTGCTCCTCGGGCGCGATATCCCCGTTCGCGGTCGCCTCGGCCATGCGTG
>TARA_R110000751_G_scaffold12209_5_pt1 | contig 12515 bp, 13 predicted proteins | sample TARA_R110000751 | Tara Oceans TARA_R110000751 (sample SAMEA4398001) | marine metagenome | biome: Polar Biome; feature: [MES] marine water layer (ENVO:01000295) within the mesopelagic zone...; material: water (ENVO:00002006), including particulate matter (ENVO:01000060) such as...... | reverse complement strand
CGCAGCATCATATCAAGGCCCAGCGATCCGACCTTGGGCATATAATTGCGCATGATGTCGTAGCGGCCTTTGGGCATCCACGGAATATCGTCGCGTGCCCATTTGGGCTGATGCCCAACGCCAAGCATATCAATATCCAGCCCCGAACAAACTTCGCGAATTTCATGAAGGTGCTGGTGCACTTCACCACAGGTCTGGTGAATATTTTTAAGCGGTGCACCCGAAAGTTCGATCTGGCCGCCCGGTTCCAGCGACACCGAACATTTTTCTTTGCTTAAGGCAATCACATTGCCGTTTTCCAAAATCGGGTCCCAGTCAAACCGCTCGGCAAGGGCGGTAAGCAGGGCCTTAACCCCGCGTTCCCCTTCATAGGGGATCGGGCGTAAATCTTCGCGGGTGAAGGCGAATTTTTCGTGTTCGGTTCCAATGGCCCAGTCACGTTTGGGTTTGCACCCGGACTCGAACCATTCAACCAGTTGTGCCCGGTTTTCAATTTCCGGGCTATCCCCGGTGGCGGCACTGACGCTCATCAGACTATTCCTTAATCTCTCGTAACGGGGCGGGCCGACCAGTCGCCGATCCGGTCCTGATAAACCGCCAATGCCGCAATTGCCGCCGTTTCAGCCCGCAAAATGCGCGGGCCAAGGCTGACAGCGGTGGCAAAGGGCTGTTTTCTGATCCGGTCTGTTTCGTCGGGTGCAAAGCCGCCTTCGGGTCCAATCACGAGTATATGGTTAACAACATTGTTGTTGTCGATAGCCGAGCCAGCGGGTTTTGCCAAGGATTCTGTCAGGACATCACCAATCGGTGATCCCGAACCGGTTTCATCACAAAACAGCAAGTGATTGTTTTCAGGCCAGTTTGCCAGCCAATCATACAATTTTACCGGTTGATCAATTTTTGGCACGTCCAGGCGTTCGCTTTGTTCGGCGGCCTCAATCACCTGGGCCTGCAACCGGTCCAGGCGCACCTTGTCGGTAATGCTGTGTGCGGTAATGATCGGCATTAACCGCGACACGCCGAGTTCAACCGACTTTTCGATCAGAAAATCCAGCCGCTGTTTTTTGATCGGCGCAAACGCCAAAGCCGGGCCGTTGCTGTTATGCTGGTCGCGCAAACAGGTTTCAACGCTGACCACGCCTTTCTTTTTGTGCAGTTCGGAAAGGGTCGCCAGCCACTCCCCATCCATGCCATTAAATATTTTTACCGGCGTTCCGGGCTTGAGGCGCATGACATGTTCAAGGTAATGAGACTGTTCGGGTGACAATGCAATTTCCGCCCCGGCGGTGATGGCATCGGCAACGAAAAGTCTTTGGCGGGCGCGTGGTGTATCTTGATGCATCTATCGTCCCCGAACCGGATTGAAAATTTACGATCATTTTGCAGGCGTTAAACAGGGTTATTATGGCACAGGTCAACCAACCGTTACATCAAACGAAAAATGATATGCCCGCCGATAGCTGGGTTGACAAATACATGCCCGCCCCTGTGCGCCCTTACCTGAAGCTGGCCCGCATGGACCGACCGATTGGCACATGGCTGGTGTTGCTGCCCTGCTGGTGGTCCACCGCCATGGCATCGAACGGTGCGCCAGACTGGAAAATGTTTGTGCTGTTTGCCATTGGCGCCCTGGTCATGCGCGGGGCCGGGTGCGTGGTCAATGACCTGGCGGATCGCAATTATGATGGCAAGGTGGAACGCACCGCCACCCGCCCCATTCCATCTGGCCAAATCAAAATATGGCAGGCATTTGCCTTTTTGGGGCTGTTATTGCTGATCGGCCTTGGCGTTCTGCTACAGTTTCGCATCGAGGCCATCATTGTTGGCATTTGTTCGTTGCCGCTGGTCTTTACCTATCCGTTCATGAAACGCATCACCTATTGGCCGCAGGCCTTTTTGGGGCTGACCTTTAACTGGGGGGCGTTTGTGGGCTGGGCCGCCGTCACCGGCACCATCGCCCCTGCCGCCGTCGCCATGTATGTGGCGGGCATTTTCTGGACCCTGGGCTATGACACCATCTATGCCCACCAGGACAAAGACGACGACATTAAAATCGGCGTTAAATCGCTGGCCTTGCGCCTGGGCGATGCCACCCCGCAATGGGCAACGGGGTTTTACATCCTGACAACAACCCTTCTGGCGGTATCGGGCGGGCTTGCAGGATTGCACTGGGTTTATTTCCCGCTGCTGGCCCTTAGCTGCCTGCATCTGGTGTGGCAGGTGCGCACGGTTAATATCAACGATGCGGCCAACTGCCTGAAACGTTTTAAATCCAACCGCGATTTCGCCCTGCTGGTTACTGCATCCATCATCATTGCCAGGACGGTGGGCTAAAGCCCGCTTAACCGACCAACGTAACCGTAACTTCCAATCCCCCATCCAGGGTGGCGCGCCAGCGATCTGGTGCGCAGGCCTTTTCCATGCCGGTCATCGACCCCGTTGCCACCCATTGCCCGGCGCACAGGCCGCCAAACTGGTCTCCCCCGCTATTGGCATAGGCATGCAGGCTTGCAATCGGGTCAATCGGATTGGGCCGGAATGAACAGGGTTGGTCATTCCGGTATAATTCTGGCAGCATTGATGGAATTTGGCCGTCTTTAACAAAGGCCTGCTGCGCCCCGATCACCAGCCCCCGATTGAGCAAACAATCAGCCAGACGTTCCAGAATGGTCTGGTCATCATCGCTAAACCGGCATTGTATCAATTCGAACCCCAAGGCATAAAAATCAATTGCCTGGCAAATCTCGGCACGATCATAGGGATGGGTTGGCCGATACGGCAAGTCGGCCTTCAGATGCAACAAAATTTCGGTTTCAATGCCGGTAACATGGGCAACATCGGCCCCTGATGCAAAAATATCGGCCGCAAAAATAGGCGCGGCAACAGATTTGCCATCGCCATAAGGCGACACTTTCCACCCGGTTTTTTCTACACCCAAAAGGCAGGCAACCTTCTTTTGCAGGATATAGGCTTCCTCAATGGTTGCAGGCCGACTATCGGGGGCAAGCCGCGACGATACCGTTTGCATGATCCGGCTTTGCACCAAAATATGCGCCGCGCGATCAAGTTGCTGTTCCCTGCCCGTCGTCATGCGTCATTCCATCCCTTGATCATTCACCAAAGCAGGCCAAAGGCCTGGTGCCGGATATGCCGTTTCGTAGTGTTTGGCAAGTCGCAAAACAAATCGATCCCGGTTAAAACCGGCAATGATCTGACTGCCAACCGGCAGGCCATTGGTCCCTTGCGGCCCTGGTAAATTCAAGGCCGGACACCCAATCGCATTGACCCAGCCGGTATAAACCGCATGCCCGCGCGGCCCCACATCGGCCCCGTCAATTTTTGGCGGATAATCAAGCCCTATCGCCCAGGGCATTGATGCCGAACTGGGCATCAAAATCACATCCCACTGATTGAAGACGGCGGCGGCAGCACGGCGCAAATTTGCAATTGCATCAAAAATGCCAAAAAGGGTTGCCGATGACAGTTGCGTTCCGTCATCGGCCATGGCCCGGTATTTTTCCGATGCCCGTTCAAATCGCCCCCCGACCTGACGCGCTAAAAAACCCAACCCTGCCCGGCCAATCATGGGCCAGGCTTCGGTCAGAAAACCAATATCGATTGGCATGTCACCTTGTGTCACATCATGGCCCATTTCCTCGAACCGGGTCGCAATTTTGCCCGTCGAAACCAGAACTTCCGGGGCCACAGGTGCATCCCCCAATCGGGGAACATACAAAATTTTCAGCTTTTTCCCCGGCCCGTCATAATCGCATATTTCAGGTGCCAAACATGATCGAGGGTCGGTCAGGCACATGCCCGCAATTGTTTCAAAAACCGTGATCAGCCCGTCAACATCGCGCGAAATCGGGCCGACAACCTCCATATCCGATAAAATCTGCGGCAGGGTTTCTGTCCGGGGAATACGCCCGATACTGGGTTTTAATCCGAAAAGACCGGTATAACCGCACGGCCTGCGGATGGAGCCGCCGCCATCTGTACCCAGGGCAAAAGGTGCCAGTCCCGCCGCCACCCCTGCCACGGCCCCGCCACTTGAACCGCCGGGCGTTTTGGTTTTGTCCCACGGGTTTTTCGTTGGCCCGAATAACGGGTTATCGGTAAATCCTTCAAGCGTAAATTCCGGGACATTGGTTTTACCCATCACAATCGCGCCTGCGGCCTTTAACCGGCGCACACATTCCTCATCCGGGCCAGGCCCCTCATTGGCATAAACCCGGCTGCCCCAGCGCGTGGGCAGATCGCTGGTCAGGATATTATCTTTCACCGTAAAGGGAATACCATCAAGCATCCCCAAAGACATGCCCTTGCGGCGGCGCTCATCGCTGGCCTCGGCGGCCTTTCTGGCCGATGGATTAAGGGCAATAACGGTATTTAAGACCGGGTCATAACGCCCTAACCGATCCAGATAATGGTCCAGCAATTCAACCGCACTGATGTCACGCCGGGCAAGACAATCGGCCAGTTCGCCAAGCGAACATTTCCATAATGTATGCTTCATTATCCGTACATCATCCTTGGTAACCACATCACGATTTGGGGAAAAGCGATCACCAGCACCGTGAAAAACAGCATGATGATGACATAGGGAAGCGCCCCCCGGACAATATCGGAAAAGGGTCCGCTATCGAGACGAATGCCATGCACAATGTACAAATTCATTCCCACAGGCGGCGTAATCAGCCCCAGTTCGCACATCAGAACAACAAAAATGCCAAACCAGACAGGATCAATCCCCGCAGCAATGATCACGGGCACCGCAATCGGAATTGTCAGCACCTGCATGGAAAGAACATCCATGAACATGCCGAGGATCAGGTAAAAAACAATCAATGTCAGCAACAGGCCGGTTTGCGACAACCCGAGGCTGGCAATCCACATCGTCATGCTTTGTGCCACACCGGTCAAAGACAGCGTGACATTCAAAACGAAGGCGGCTGTGACAATCAGTAACACCATACCGGTTGTTTTGGCCGTTTGCACAAAGCAGCGGTTTAGAAATTCCAGCGACATTTTTTTATAGGCGACTACAAATATCAACGCCGTCACCACCCCCAATGCCGCCGATTCCGTCGGGGTTGCAATGCCCAGATAAATACTGCCAATCACAATCGAGAAAATCACAAGCGGCGGAAAAAGGGCTGGCAGTCCGGCAATTTTAACCGACAGCGGCGTTTTTTCCATGACGGTTTCGCCGCGATTGCGCAGGCTGCTAATGGCAATAAAAGCCATAAACAAAAATGTCAGCACAATCCCCGGTATGATCCCGGCAACAAACAGCTCGCCAATCGATTGTTCCGCCATCGCGCCATATACAAGCAAATTAACACTGGGCGGAATAAGAATGCCCAAGGTGCCCCCTGCGGCCAGACTGCCCAGCGAGCGGGAACTATCATATCCGCGCGCCTTAAGGGCGGGCATCGCAACCGTGCCGATGGTTGCCGCCGTTGCAACCGAAGACCCCGAAGTCGCCGAAAAAAGCGCACAGCAGCCGATATTGGTATGCAACAAACCACCGGGCAGCATCCCAAACCACAAGGACAAAGCCCCATACATCCGATCGGCAATGCCGCTGCGCAACAACAATTCACCCAACAAAATGAAAAGCGGAATCGCCGTTAGAATATTTTCGTTCTGAACACCCCAAACCACGGCCCCCATGCTGTCGACCAGCGGCCATCCAAACGCCAGAACCCCGCCAACAATGCCGGTCAGGGCCATAACCGCAGCAATCGGCATTCCCATAAGCATGATCGCCAACATGATCAGGAATGCGATAAAAATCGACGATATTGCCATCTGGCGGCACCCTATCTTTGTTGAATATCCGTTAGTTCGTCCTGAAGCTCTTCCATTGAGCTTTTAGGGCCAAAATGCTGATTGATCTGGTGGTTTTTTCCCTGGCACAACCAGACGGTCACCCAAATAGCCAGCCCCAAACTGGTCAGCGTAAAAATGAGCAAGGCCGCATACCACAAGCTTTGGGGGTAGATCAGCGGCGTTGCCCATGGTGTGGCCGCCGTACTGCCATAAGAAATGGTATCGCGGATCACGACATAGCAATAACGCGCAAAAAACAGCCCCACCGCTGCCATGCACATCACCGACAACCAGTTCAAAACAGACCGGGATTTGCGCGAAAGACGGTCATAAATGAAGTCAATCCGCACATGTCCGCGTTCAAGAAGGGCCAGCGAAAAAGCCAGAGAGCCGCAGACCGCAAGAATATAGCCCCCCAGTTCATCGGCCCCCTGAAACGAAAAATCGAACAGCTTGCGACTGATCGTTTCAAGCGAAACGAAAACAGAGAACCCGATCAACAACAGACCGAAGCTCCAGCTCACAACTTTGATGAATGCATTCATATTGGCTTTTTGATCCTGCATGAAGGAACAAGAAAAACCCCGACATTACAGGCAGGAAATGTCGGGGAAAGACAAATCACATGCCGATTTTTGCGCCGACGGTTGCTTTCCAGTCAGCCGAACAATCGGGGTTGGTTTTGTCGCAAATTTCAGCCCAGTCCGGGAAAGACAATTCCTTGACGGCATTCTTGACGATTACCAGATCGCCATCCGAAATCGGCACTTCGACCAGATTATAAGGCTTGTTCAACTCGCAGGGCTTTTTGCCAACATTGCAGCGCATTGCATCGTCAAACAATTCTTCGGAATAAGACCAGATTTCTTTGGTCAAACCATCAAAGGCGGCCTCAATTTTGGTCTGTTGATCGGGGGAGAATTTATTCCAGGTATCAAGATTAATCGCATACCCGTTCATGGCCACCTGAAAGGCAATCGGCAGAACGTGAGTTGTCACTTCGGGCCAGCCAGATGAATTGGCCGAACTTGGCCCGGTCACCGCACAATCGACCACACCGCGCGCCAATGCCTGTTGCACTTCGGAGAAACCAAGCGGCACCGGAATCCCGCCAACCGATGCAATGAATTTTGCAAGGTTCTGATCATAGACGCGAACCTTGTAGCCCTTCAGATCTGAAAGCTGTTTGATTTCAGGTTTGCAGAACAAAACCTGCGGCCCAAAGGGCCATACTCCCAACAGTTTGGCATTGAATTTTTCCTGAAGGCGCTTGTCCACAACAGATTTATATGCGTCCACCGAGGTTTTGGCATCGGCATAGGTCGGATTCAACCCCACCAGATCCAGACCAAGAACTGTCGGCTCATCGCGGCTGACCTGCGAAAAACGCAGCGACACGATGTCAAACAACCCGCCCTTGAGGATGCGCAGTTCTTCCGTATCCTTGATGCCTGTCACATCAAGCGGTTGAAAATTAACCGACACATCAAGGCCGGTCTTTTTTGCGAAATTTTCAAAGAAAGGCTGTTCGGAATTCTTCTGAATAAGACCGGTACTGGCGGGTTGGCCAAGAACTTTAAGGTCAATCGTCTCGGCATAAGCCGGACCCGCCATGAATGCCGCCACCACGAAAGTTGCCACTATTTTATGCATTTTAGTCTCCCTGCTTTATTTTACAGCAAGACAAAAGCAATCAACGTGCCAAAATGTCGGGTCTCTGCATCGGCGATGCTTAACCTTGCTACTTTAACCGCAAGACAGACTGTTCAACAACCTCTGCCGTGCGCACAACATGCGCCTTCACAAGCAACCCTGCCCGATAACTTTCACCATTTTCAATCGCCGTCATAAAGGCTTCATGCTCAGCCATGGCTTCGTTCCAGCGATCGTTATCGGCCAGGGCCTGATACCGGAACTGCCGGGCGCGGATCATCAATCCCGCATGGGTATCAACCAGAACCAGATTGCCGGAAAGCTCGACAATGCGCAGGTGAATCTGGTGGTTAAGGGCAAAATAGTCTTCCCGCTGATCGGCCAGATGGTGTTTTGCCATGCGATCATGCAGCTTGCGTAAATCCCTAATATCGCGCGGGTTTGCTTTTTCCGTCACCATTTCGGCGGCAAGGCGCTCCAGCGTCGATATAACCTCGAAAAGCTGGCGCATTTCAGGCGCACTCACCTTCGATACACGCGCGCCCCGGCTCGGCAAAAGCTCGATCAACCCCTCGTGAGACAGAACTTTTAACGCTTCGCGCAAAGGGGTCCGCGACACATTCATTTGCAGGCACAATTCGGCCTCCATAATGCGCGATCCCTCTGCCAGCACCCCTTCAATAATCAGCTTTCTAAGATGATCTGCGACAGCGGCGTGCAAGGATTGACGCGGAAGAACAGGAATTTCGCTCAGGGTTGACGGCGAGGCCGTTTTTTTTACAAACGAGGTCATTTTACTCACAATCACTAACGGGTGCTGAACTTTTGTAGTGGGAAGAGTGCCTAGAAATCAATCAATTCGATTAAAAAATATACATAATATAAAATTATGAATTCAAAATGATAAATTTACATCATCGCCACAACCGCCAAAACCATGGAATGTTAAATTTTTTCAAAATGTTAGATGAAGAAACTTTGCCATTTTTCGTTCCGGCACAGCATTTGCTTTTCACTCGAAAAATTCAACACGTCACCCGTTGTACCACCAAAATATCGTTACCATGAACCATGGCTGTGGATTGCGCCACCGCGTCGCGCGCGATCATTCATCGACCCGGCCAAAATTATTTACAGTGCGTCCACAAGACGCACCCGCCTTATAATTTCATCTGAGGAAACCATGAAAACATCAAAAAGACATTTGCTTGGGATGCTGACCCCGTCCTCGAACACGATCCTGGAACCCGTAACATCTGACATGATTGCCCAGGCCAAAAATGTCTCGGCCCATTTCGGGCGCTTTCGCGTCACTGAAATTTCGCTCGGCGATCAGGCCTTGGGACAATTTGAATTTGAACCGATGCTGGCGGCATCGGACCTTCTGGCAGACGCCCTGGTATCGTGCATTTGCTGGAATGGCACCTCGGCGGGGTGGCTTGGTTTTGACAAGGATGAAGCGTTATGTGCGGCCATCACGGCCCATACCGGCATACCGGCCTGTTCATCGGTGTTGGCTCTTAACGAAATATTCGCGCGCACGGGCGTTAAAACCTTTGGGCTGGTCACCCCCTATATCAGCGAAATCCAATCCAGAATTATCAAAAACTATGCCGATCACGGTTATGAATGCACAGCCGAGCAACATCTGGAACAAAAAGTCAATTTCTCGTTTTCCGAGGTAACCGAAGCAGATCTGGAAACCATGATCCGCGATGTTGCCAAAACCAACCCCGATGCCATTGTCATCTTTTGCACCAATCTGCGCGGCGGCCCGATTGTCGACAAACTGGAACGCGAACTGGGCATCCCGATTTATGACACGGTCCAGACGGCGGTTTGGAAATCGATGGTTGTTTCTGGTGCCAATCCGTCCGACATAACGGGCTGGGGGCAACTTTTTTGGAAACTGGCCTGATCCGCCCACCGATCTTGCTTGCCAGCCGGGGCGAAAGACCGTAAGCCCCGGCAGGTCAGGGGGTCCTGATACAATGCCAGAAAGGTGACGGTGACTGTGAATGAATGACAATGTTTTTGCCGATGCCCTGGTCCCCAAGGTTGATGATCCGCAATTTACCGACCTGATTGCCACCTTCACGGTGCCAGCCCGCGTACCCTTAACGCCTGAAATCGAAATGTATCTGGCAACGCACATCACCCCGCTTTGGCAAGCCACCGAAGACATTTTGGGCGTGCTCGACATTCCCCCACCCTATTGGGCCTTTGCCTGGCCCGGCGGGCAGGCCATTACCCGCTATATTCTGGATAATCCCGAACTGGTGCGCGGCAAACGGGTGCTTGATTTTGCCTGTGGCGGCGGCATGCAGGCCATTGCGGCGGTGATGATGGGGGCTGCTGACGTTGTCGCCAACGATATTGACCCGGTCGCCATTACCGCCACACGGTTAAATGCAGCGCGCAACAATGTCGAGTTTGCCACCCTGACCGATAATCTGGTGGGCACAAGCAGCCCGGAAAAACGCTGGGATGTGATTTTTGCCGGCGATGTCTGCTATCAGCAAGATATGGCCAATGCCGTTTTGCAATGGCTGATGGCCGAGGCCCTGCTGGGCACGCGCGTTATTCTGGCCGACCCCGGCCGCACCTATGCCCCGACGCGCAATATCGACGAACTTGAAACCTATGATGTCCCGGTTGATGTGGCGGTAGAGGATACCGACACCAAATTTACCCGCGTGTGGCAATTGCTGCCCGATCGCACGGGAATGTAAAGCGGGTAAACTGTATGCTCATGCTGCGCAAAACGCAGGATCTGGCAGCCTGCGCAATTACGGTTTGCGCAACCCATTTTGGGCGCGGCGAAATTCTTCGTCTTCTATCAGGCGGATGATGAAATCGGGGTGCGGGACATGACCGACACGCTGTGCAACATATTGCAGCATTTCCCATTGGCTGCGCGCGGGAAAGCGCCGGTTTTCGGCCTTGATATCGGCAAGGGCGAAAACATCGCCTGGCGAAAATTCGCAGCCATGGCGTGCCACATAGGCCCCAACCCGCGACACCGTCAGACCGCAATCAAGAACAATGCCCGCCGAGGGGATTTGCACATAATCGTAGTGTTTTCCCAGCGATTCGGTCGCGTGCAGATGGTGAAGCTGATCGGGCAATAGCCAGTTAACAGCAACACGCACTGTGGTTCCAGCACTTTCGGTTACGGTGGCAGGCACGGCCCCATAACCGGTTAAATGCGCGCAATAAACAACATCATGATTGTCCATCCAGCCCATTGTGACGGGAATATCGCCCGCATCAAAGGGCGGAAAATATTTGCGGGCCAGTTGCCGTGGAGACCGGTTGGACCCCGCCGCCAAAACCGGTACCCGGCCATTTAACAAACGCCCGACGGTCTCGGACGAACCGGCATGAAACGTGCTAACCCTCCGATTGCGCAAAATAAAATCGTGATCCGGGGCGGGATAGGGATACAAAAGCGCGCGCAGGAGTTCCTGCGCGCGCGGATGCTGTTCAATTTGTCGACGTAAATCGTCGTCGTCAATCAAACCGGTGTCAGATTGGGCAAACATCTTCTGCAACAATCAGCCTTCGATGACCCGATAACGGCAATTGCAGTTATCAACATTCTGCCACGCCAGTTTCGACCATTCCTTTTCTGCCAGCTCAAAACTGGTGAAGGGGCCGTGGCGTTCTTCTGCACCGCCAACCGGGGTTTCAAAATTGGTGTCTTCATATTCGCCGCCAACAACCCAGTATTCGTCCAGGCGTTCAATGCGATAGCGCGAATTGGCATCGTCAACCGACTGCCAGGCCAGCTTTGACCATTCTTTTTCAGCGTCTTCAAACGTACCGAACGGGCCTACTTTGGTTTCTTCGCCAACGGGTGCGTCAAAACCGGTATCCTGATAGGTGCCCCCGATAACCCAGTAATTGGCCATCTGTGCGTCCTTCGTTTTATAGGTGATGTGAAAATGCCGCATCTGTGGGCAATGCGACCGAATCTGCTCACTGTATAACCAAACAACCCAAGAACCAAAACCGACATTTTCAATAATATTGCCATGCAACCAACGCATGACCGTCGTTTAATTGCCAGGTTTGGCAGCAACCCTTGTTTTCAACGGCGCATTCGGGTGTTCGCCCGCGCCAAAACTTGTTTCAAACAGCAAAACAAGGAGAAGAATGATGCGCGCAAACAAAATGAAGAAAATCGGTCTGGCAGGTATGATCGCGCTCGGATCGGCGCTGGCCCTATCGGCGTGCGGGTCCTCCACAACGGTTAACAGTACGGATATTGACGTTGATAGCACCGACATGACCGAAGCTGGCAACGTGCTGGTTAATCAGGGGTATCAGCCCCTGACCGGAACAGCACTGATTTCTACGATTACGAACCGCACCTTCTCGTATCGCGACGGCGAAGAAGACGCCAATGTCAATATCACCTATTTTGAAAATGGTGCCGCCTCCATGACATGGTCAAACGATGACGGCGACCGCGGGATGAAAAAACGCCTGTGGACGGTCGAACAAAGCAAATATTTATGCATGTGGGACCAAAGCGAAGAAGACGATTGCGCCACAGTCTTTACCAAATCCGGTCAGCTTGCCACCATCAACAATGACGGCACCATTCATTACATGACGCAGTCATAAGCAAGCGGTATCCATCAACCTGTCAGGCACCATGAGTTATCCCGCGCAATCCCGCTCGACTACCGGGGTTGCGCGGGTTTTGGTGGTTTAAATAATAATCCCGCTGTTGAACTGGCCGGTTTGCATCACCGTGATACGCAAGGTCATCACGCCAGATACTGGACAAGACCCGATCCGCGTATTACCACCTGTAACCCTGTTTCATATGCGGTTGGCTTTGTTTAACCGCCCCACAAGATTGCGGTGCCATGCCCTATCAGTCTTTGCGCGATTTCATTGACGATCTGGAAAAGAAAGGCCAACTGGTGCGCGTTAGCGAACCGGTTTCGCCCCATCTGGAAATGACCGAAATTCAAACCCGCCTGCTGGCCGAAGGCGGCCCGGCGGTAATATTT
>TARA_R110000751_G_scaffold137248_3_pt1 | contig 12532 bp, 19 predicted proteins | sample TARA_R110000751 | Tara Oceans TARA_R110000751 (sample SAMEA4398001) | marine metagenome | biome: Polar Biome; feature: [MES] marine water layer (ENVO:01000295) within the mesopelagic zone...; material: water (ENVO:00002006), including particulate matter (ENVO:01000060) such... | reverse complement strand
AATGAATATATTAATGGGTATCATATTAATAATAAGTGGCTTTGTTATATTAGCATGCTTAGCTTGTCTTGCACTATATATAGCAATGCGAGCAAAAGAAAAGGAAAGCAAAAGAAGAGTGTATAGAAAAGAAATTACCTTTAAAGGTAAACATTCTGATAAGACTGATGTGTAGGTGGGGACCTATGCGGTTGATTAGTGGTTAAGGTTGATAAATAGGGAGGACACTCGTTCTCCCTGTTTTTTACTATCTTTACCAACCCAACAATATTTTAACGGAAGACTATCAATCAGCACTATGATACCTATGGTCACTCAGGTCCGTTGTATCTTCCGTTATATGGGGGCGTTTTGGAATTGACAGGTAATGAAAGTATTAAAGACAAGTAACGCGCTGTATGGTTGCGTTTAATAAATGCCGTACAAAAGCTATAACAGGCGAACTTAAAGGTGGACTCCTTCAGTCTAAAGCAGGGTTTAAAGTACTAAGTACTACCTCGCGCCAGATGGCTTATGCAGCCTAGTTTGAGAGATTGAACTAAATGCACATTGCTACGGTGGTAACTGCCTATAACAGTTAACGGTACCTACAGTTTAGGTGATTAGAAACTTGTGATATCTTTAATAGTGAATTTGCGCTGGACGGGAGTTCAACTCTCCCCGCCTCCACAAAATTTAATAATAATGAAATAATTTAAATCTTAAAAAATGAGTATAAAAGTAGGTGAGATCTATTCAGTTGACAATAACGAGGAAGCTGTAATAGAAGTAACAGAGCTGAACTGGGATACAGAAGAAGCAACAGGTCTAGTAATAGACAGTATTAATCTTGATGAAGTAGGTACATATATTACTGTGTATATTGAATCTGTAATTGAACATGTTGATGATACAGATCAGAGTGAATCTAATTTATCTCATGCTGATATTGAAGCAGAGCTTTTAGAATTTGAAGCTGAGCAAAGTGTAACATCAGATACTGTTGAAGAACCAGTTATGACTGATGGTAATGATTGGGATACTGATACAACATTTGTTGGTGAATTTAATATCAGAGTAACCAAAAGTGATAAGAATAATAGCAGGAACATTAAGTTACTGGGACAAATTTAATTAGTAAAAGGAAGTATTATGAGTGAATCAACAAAAGTATTTGATCTAGCTGCGGCTAAAATTACAGGGTCTGATGAAGAGCAGGCTATCAAGAACCTAAGACGTTCAGTACGTGACAACCAACATGCTTGGACTAATTCATGTGTGAATGCTGAAAGAGCACTTGAGGCTGCTGAAGACAGACTTGACAATCTAAAGTGTTGTGTAACAGCATCTGCTGAGCAGGTATTGGATGCACATGATGATCTAGCTCTTGCAGTCCGTAAGGTTGAAAGAATAATGGATCTGACTGATGAGCGTTTCTGAGATAAGGTTATAGGTATTTAAAGGGGCTGGATTAACTTCTGGCCCCTTTTTCATCTAATATAGTGTGATATGAAGTGGCAGAAAGAAGTATATGATATTGAAATATTTTCTAATTTTTTTAGTGCTACATTTAAAAACATAGACACTAGTGAAGTTACTGTATTTGAAGTATCAAGTAGGAAGAATGAGCTAGATGAACTTAAATCTTTCATTAAGAACCAACAATTGTATCTAATTGGATATAATAGTTGTGGTTATGATGACATCATCATTAACTATCTAATGAAAGGTCAAGGTTTTGAAGCTGATAATGTTGCAGATATAACTGCAAAGCTATATGATCTATCACAGGTTATCATTGCTACACCAAATAAGTGGTTGAACTCAAAGCTAAAGCCTTTGTTACGCACTACTGAGTATAGATCTTTGGATCTTATGCTTATACATAGATTCCACAAGCTAGGCATTAGTTTAAAACAAGTGGCAATCTCTATGAAATGGCATAGAATACAGGATTTACCATTGCATTATACAGCATCTATTGTAGATGAGCATGATGCAATACTAGAATACAATCTGAATGATGTAGATATTACTGAAGAGCTGTTTAACTGGTCAATAGATGAAGTTAAATTGCGTCAGAGTATCTCTGAGACATATAATGTTGGTGTAATGAACTCATCTAGACCAAATATTGGTGATAAGTTGATGAATTCATTTTATGCACAGAAGAGTGGTATGGTATACAGAGATTTTAAGGATCTCCGTGATGATAACACTACTGTTCATTTTAAAGACATTATATGGGAGGGTATTACATTTGATACCCCAGTGTTCCAAAAGCTTCTAGAACGCCTTTACAGGACTACTGTAGTAGGTGAGAAAGGCAATAAAGACTTTAAGGAACACGTAGTGCTTAACAATTGTGGTTATGATATGCTGAAAGGTGGATTACACAGTGTTAAACATGCTATTACAGTAGAAGAAGATGATGAATATGAGCTAATTGATCTTGATTTTGGTAGTTTTTACCCAAGTATCATGATTAATCTAGGTGTCTATCCTCCTCATCTTGGTAAAGAATTTCTTGATGTACTAGAAATGGTTACAAAACAGAGACTGGCTGCTAAGAAGATAGGGGATATGGTTACAGCTGATGCATTGAAGATTACAATTAATTCTATTTATGGTAAGCTAGGCTTTGAGTTTGGGTATTTATATTCACCTAAGTCTATGTATGCTGTAACTATTAATGGTCAGCTAATGCTATTAAATCTTATTGAGAAGATGGAATTAGCTGGTATGGAGTGTTTCTATGCTAATACAGACGGTGCAACATTTAAAGTGCACAAGAGTAAGGTAAAGGAATTCTATGCCATTGGTGACGCTTATTCAGAGTATGTGGATATACCAATTGAGTATGCTAACTATGCTAAATGTCTTATCAGAGATGTCAATAACTATATAATTGTTGATACTGATGGTAAACGTAAGATCAAAGGAGCATTCTCAAGTAAACCTAACCTGTCTGGTGCATTCAATATGCCTGTAGTGGCTATGATTGCAGAGAAAGTGCTAGTAGATGGTGCAGATATACTAACAGAGTTAAAGAATCATACTGATATGTATGACTTCTGTAAAGCTCAGAAGACTGGTGGCCAGTTTACTACAGAATATCATGAGTTAGTTGGAACAGAGAAGGTGGTAACATCTTGTCAGAAGACTAACAGATATATTGTAACAAACAATGGTGGTAAGCTCTTTAAAGCTAAAGAAGACTCATTACATGATCTAGTATCTGGATTTAGAGTAGATATATTCAATGATCATCATACAAAACCCATAGATATTAACTATGGATATTATTCAAGAGAGGTTAGGAAGCTTATTACTGCTTTTGATACTTCTCAGTTAACGTTATTCTAATAATCACTTAAACCCACAACAGTTATGGTAGCAGTACAAGTTAATGAAATAGGCTCTATGTTACGTCAAGTTACTAGAGATTATGGTATCCCAGGTCATCATTACAGTGCTTTGGCCAGGGCAATTCAGAGAAACTTTAGTGTTCTGTGTACATCACAAGATATTAAGGATTATGAAGGATTACACGTTAAAGAGAATTATGAACTAGAAGGGAGGAGATTAAGTTATGGTTTGCAGGATAGATTTAGAGAAATGTTTTAATAATAAACTAAGTCCAACGCAATTTGTATTTCTACATTGTTTACATACAAGTCAGGAATTTCCTTGGCCTGTACCAGAGATGCATTTAACTGCTTTGGAAGAGGATGGTTGGATAAAAATTACGCCAGAAGGTGCGGCATTACGGGAAAAATTCCTTATATTTGTAGGACAGACCTCAGTGAAAACTGATGATGTTTCTAGTTGGATTCAAGAGTGGAGAGAACTATGGCCAGCAGGTGTAAAGTCTGGTGGTAGGTTAGTAAAAGGAGACAGAAAAGGTTGTTTAATTAAGATGCAAAAGTTTGTTGAGATGTATCATTTCAGCAAGGAAGACATCTATGAAGCAACCAGAATCTATCTCTTTGAGAAATCCAGAGATAATAACCGTTACATGACATGTGCAGATTACTTCATTCTAAAGAATGGAGCTAGTCTACTAGCCTCTCAATGTGAAGATATTGAGGAACGGGGTAGTTCTTTGAAAAAAATGGAGGATGGAGCAAGTAGCTTCTATAAATCAATTTAAAATGACAGATAATGAAGTAAAGATAATAGAAAAAGTATCTAATTTCTTTAACGTTACATCTGAAGAGGTGTTAACAGGAGGTAGAGGAAAGAAGATTGTTGAAGCTAGACAATGGTTAATGCTATTATTTAGGTTTGAATTTAGATTAGGTTATGTAGAGATAGGTAAGCTAGTTAACCGTGATCATGCTACATGCATTCACGCAGTTAGAAAGTTGACTACATTTATAAACATTTATCCACAAGATGAAAGAATATATGAGAAGTTAGTTATAGAAATAGCTGATTTATTACCTGAGGTTAGTACAGAACGAAAGGGTCATCTATGTTCAGAATGTGGGGTATTTTCTTAATTAAAACAAAGCAGAACTATGAGTACATATGATAGGGCAATGGGCCAAATTGAACGTGGCAGAGAAGGCTCTAATCAGGGTATTCCAATTCCGTTTGACAGATTAAGGAAGTTCTTACCTAATATTCAACAGAAGACTTACTATTTAGTAGGTGCAGGTACTAAGGTTGGTAAAACATCTTTAGCTGATGATATATTCTTTTATGGGGCATATGACTATATTAAGAGCAATCCTGATTCAGGAATGGAACTAGATATAGACTACTTCTCTTATGAAATAGATAGTGAAACTAAGATTATTAAAGGTATTGGCAGGAAACTGTGGCATGACTACGGGATTATTGCCAGTGCTAATGATATTCTATCAAGAGGTGAGAATTGGTGTTCTGATGAGATATACCAGCTGGTTAGAGAATATAGAGAATACTTTAATGAAATGGAGGATATGGTAACTGTGCATGATATGCCAGACAATCCTACAGGAATGAATAAGTATCTCATTAACAAAGCTAGGCAGCACGGTACAACAACCCTGAAGAATATTCAGACTGATACAAGCAAAGAACCTATAATGAGGTTTGAGAGCTATAAGCCTGATAATGATAACAGGTATTGGATACAGATTGTTGATCATATTGCACTAATGAAGGAAGAACGTAGCTATAATACAAAGCAGAACATTGACAAGATGAGTCAGTATTTTGTTCAGCTACGTAATAATTACCGTGCTACACCTGTAGTGATACAGCAATTGGCATTTGATAGTGAAAGTGATGAAAGGTATAAGCAACAGAGACTTACTCCAACGCTTAGGGATTTTGGTGATAGTAAGTACACCACTAGAGATGCAAATGTTATTATGGCATTGTTTTCCCCTCTTAGGTATGGTCTTGAGAAATTTCAAGGCTATGATGTGGCTTCTCTTGGGAACACTTATAGGAACCTTGAGATCCTTGAGAACAGGGATGGTGAACCTAATATTAATGTAGGTTTAAACTTTGTGGGTCCAGTTGGAACATTCCGTGAATTACCACCTGCAAATGAAATGGCTAAAGCTACTTATGAATATGCAGCTGGAATGGTTAACGGAAGGAGTAAATATAAATCTAATAAAGACGGAATATGGGAGATAAGGGAGTAAAACTAGACGTAGGTAAGATCCAATATGATCTAGTACCACCTGAAGCTCTTAAAGCTTTAGCAGAGGTATTGACTCTAGGTGCTACTAAATACCCAGCAACAGATAATTGGAAGTTTGTAGACAATGCTAAGTCTAGATATACCTCAGCTTTAATGAGACATCTAGAAGCGTGGAGAGCAGGTGAGATTAATGATCCAGAGAGTGGATTACCTCATCTATCACACGTTATATGTAATGCTGCTTTTCTAATAGGAACAGAAGAAAAACACAAATAATTATGCTGTTAGTACGTAAGTTAGTGGAGGACGTAATTGTCCCTCACCCAAGTAAGTTGCGTTGGAGAATAAGTGAAACAGGGCTAGGTTGTCCTGTAGCAAGTGAGCTATTGAATGTAGATGATTCTGCAACATTGGTTTATGATACTAGCACTTATTCATCAGAACAATCTTGGGAAGATGCTGGTCATTTACAAAATGTAGATGAGGTAGTATCAATGGAGTTTTGTGCTAGTGTAATTGCTAGGAAGAATGCTAATCTTAATGCTGATGCTGTATATGTTTCCACCTTTAGTTTTGAGGATGGTAAGGATACAGTAGGTTGGATAGGGATTTCTCTTTCTAACTTTTGTGAGTATTACAAGATAACATTACCTAGTAGTAACAAGAGAGGTCACGTATTACAGAAATCTGAAGCAATAAGAGCAATAGGCAACCACGGTATAATACTAATGGGTCGCGCACTAGGAACTACTATTGAGATAGATTTATATGTTGATGAGGTACGTGATATTGATGGAAAAATGATAAAGTTATGAGCAAAGAAGGAACTGTTGTATTACCAACAGAAAGGATAGTAAGCACATTGAATGATCCATTGTGTTTGACTATTTATTCTCCACCAAAAATGGGGAAAACAACTCTCATATCACAATTACCAAACTGTTTAATTCTTGACTTTGAGAATGGCAGTAAGTATGTAGATGGGATGAAGATTGAAGTAGAGAACTTCGCTCATCTAACTAAGATTGGTACTGAGATAATGAAAGCAGGTAGGCCATATGATTTTATTGCAATTGATACACTCACAGCTCTTGAGGACTGGTGTTTGTGGGATGCAACTGAATTTTATATGGGTACACCACAGGGTAAATCATTTAATAAGGTTGAGGGGAAACTCTTACCAAGATCTAAATGGGAACCTGTTGTGAATTTACCAAATGGTGCTGGGTATAAGTTTTTGCGTGAGTCTTTCCGTAGATGGATGGATAAGATAATGAAACTTGCAGACAGAGTTATTCTAGTAGGTCATATTAAGGACAAACTTATTAAAGACAAAAAGGATAATGAAGTATCTGCAGTAGATTTAGATCTTACAGGTAAGATTAAGCAAATCACTACTCAGCATTACTCTGACTCTATTGCATATTTGTATAGAGATGAAAATAGTAATCCAATTCTAAATTTCAAGACTTCAGAGACAGTCGCTTGTGGTTCCAGAAGTAAGCACCTGAAAGGGCAAGCTGTACAGATGGGGGACTTCAATGAAGAAACTATGGATGTGGAGAATGTTAAATGGGATATTATATATCCAGATATTTTAAAGAAATGAGTGAAGAACAAGAAGGTAAAGTTAAAATTTCATTAAGATCAGTAATTGAAGATCTAGGAAATGGAGTAACAAGATGTAAAGGTGATGCTGGTTATGATGCAACACTAGGTTCAATTCAAGAAAAATATGACTTAAACAAGACTCAAGTTAAGGAGCTGTTCAAGCATGACCAACTGAAAGGACGTAGAGTTCACGTTAAAGTAGTACCTGCGTTTGAACTTATTGATGACTTAGAGGAAGGTGAAGTAATCACTAACTCTAGATATGGTGAGCAAAGTGCTTCATCCTTGAATAATGTACAAACAACACTTGTTGAAGAGCAAGATGGGAATGACATTCCTAATGAAATGATTTAATTAGTTAACTAAATATATATATATAGTATTATGAGTAATTACGGTTCAAAGACAAATGCTGAAGGAGTAGATCTCAACAGTGATGGTAAAATGCCAATTATGACTGGCGAACAAGTAACAGGTAATGTCCTAACAGAGATTACAATGGCTACAGACAAGGATGGAGCTACACTTGATAACCGTGCGGTTGTAAGGTTTAAGCAATCTAACGGGTCTACATTTAGCCAAATGTATTTTGATAGTGACCAGGATTGGGCTATTGATAGAACTAATCAGCAGTTTCTTCATATTGCAACTAAGATTGTAGATGAAGCGGCTTATTTTGCTGCAGTATCTACTGCAACAGGATTTGCTGATTTTATTGCTAAGGTTGGAGCTTTGCTTCTACCAGCATCTGCGGGTAAGACTTACACGTTGAAGATTTCATTGAGAGAGAATGATGGCAATTACTATCCTACTTTCCCTAACTATCCTAACTTCATTGAAGCGGATGGTACTACACCTACTACTTTGAGTACTAACCCAAAGTATGACGTGTATGAAATTCCAACGTCTACAAGTGCTGATGAAGCTCTTGCAGAATCTACAGAGGAACCAGCATTTTAATAGATGTATGGACGGAAGATTGTCAATAAGCTAAACCTGTTAGGGTTAGTGGATGACTATGATATCTTCCAACATTACTGTAGTAATTTCCGTACAGTGAATATTAAGTTCTCCAGTGAATTCCGTAATGATAGCAACCCTAGTTGCATCATTGGGAAATATGGAGAAAGATTGTTTTATAAGGACTTTGCAGAACCAGACAGCTATGATTCCATAGCCTATGTAATGCGTAAGTTTAGTATAGGCTATGGCCTTGCGCTTAATACAATTAATAGGGACTTTGAGATGGGGCTGGTTTATACCTGTTCCATCTCTCAGTTACCTATATCCAATTCCGTTTCTGGAGTTTTACACAATGTTGACATAAGTAAGTTCTCTAGCGCACCTACGGTGATAAAGATTAGAGCACGTCAATGGGAGGCAAAAGATGGAAAATATTGGAAAGATAAATATGGGATTGAACAGCGTACTTTAGTTAAGTATCAAGTTGTCCCTGTAACTCAGTACTGGGTAAGTGGTCGCAAAGGCCATCACATGGTTACTACAAGATATCATGCATATGCATATTTTGGTGGTACTACTGGTGATGGTAGAGAGCAATGGAAAATTTATCAACCCTATGATAGAGATGGTGGAAAGTGGATGAGTAACGTCCCTGGAACCTGTTTACAAGGGTTTGATCAATTACCTATATCAGATGATGTATTAATTATTACTAAGTCCTTAAAGGATGTAATGGTAATAGATGAACTAAATCTGAGTGCAATCGCACCACACGGAGAAAACTTTGCAATTGCGGATGAACTCATGGTAGAATTAAAGCTAAGGTTTGATGAAGTAGTGATACTTTATGATAATGATGAAGCTGGTATTATAGCTGCCAATAAATTAGCTCAAGAATATGGGCTTAGATGTATTTTCCTACCAACAGGAACGAAAGATGTGAGTGATTTTGTAGAATCCTATGATTATAATGCATTGGAAGAAGTACTACAAGAATTGTTAGAAGATGGAAAGTAGAGAATGGAAGGTAGATATACCTGAATGGGAATATGCCTATCAAAAGTCTGCAAAGACAGCTCCTAAGTATTGGGAGTGGAAAGATAGGGATAAATTGCCACTGAAACATGTGGATAGATTAAGCAAATCACCTCTAATAGCAGGTAGAAAGACATTCTGTTGTGACGTTGAAGGAGAAAGATTCCTCAAGAACACAAAGAGAGCTGGGAAACCTAATGTGTGGGTATTAAATGGGCAAGACCTATATAATGCTACATTAAATTGGAGGTTAAGAAAAACAATAGCAAAGTATTATCATGGTTACTTCAGTGAATTTATAAGTTCACAAATAGAAGCCCCAATTGTACTGACAGGAGAAGAGAAACTGAGCATATCATGTGATATATATGAGATAAAGCGCTCACCTATGCCTGACATCAGTAATATGTGGTTACTAGAGAAGTTTTTTGAGGATGCATTACAGGAGTTAGGGACTATCCCTGATGATAATCCTGATTACGTAATAGAAAGTGGGAGAAAGCGCTACCATTGGGTGGAAGATCCAAAGGATAGAAAGCTGGTTTTCACTATCAAAACCATAATGCCATGATATATCTTGAAGTAATAACTGAAAGAATATATGGAGTTTGAAGAAGGGTTGAGAGGTAAGATTCTCAGAACAATTAATGTTGACCCAAACACAATTAATGCTGATAGTGTAAGACAAAAATTAGATGATCTTGAAGAAGAGATTGTAGATATGATTTTTGGACATTTAGGGCATGAGAGAATCACAGAAGATGTGGTTATTACATGTGCAGAAATAAATTCATTAGTTCGTGTACGCGAAGTAAATGGTATGTTTATGGAAGCATATGAAACTTTTATTGATAAAAATTTTTAAAAAAATAATATTATGATTAACGTACTTATATTTTCAACACAGACAAGCGCACGTCCAACAATTTCAATTGAGGGAGGTTCTACATTTGCAGAATTGAAGTCTGCAATCAGTGATGCTGGTGTTACTACTAGCAATATGAAGGCTATGATCCGTGAGTCACGTCTAACTATTGAGCAACCTAATGCTATTATCCCTACAACGGATTTTACATTAATGCTTACTCCTGGACGTGTTAAATCTGGTTCATAATTATGGACAGGCAAGAAGAATTTGATGAGTTTATTGAGAAAGAAACTATAAGGTTACATTCACTTGTAACTGAACAGTTTAAAGTTGTCAAGAAACATATCATTGGACAAGAGGATTAAAAAGGAGAGGGTGTAAAAGCCCTCTCTTTTAATTTAAACTTATTAAAATGAGTAATCAAACAGAAGACTGGGATGCAGTAGAAGCAATGCTAGTGGCTGAAGAAGAGGCTAGAGTAGCAGAATCATCAGAGGTTGCAGTAGCAGAATTAGATGAAGAAGTAGTAAGGAATGAAGGTGTTGGAACTGATATAACTGAAGTACTAGCGCAAATAAAAGAAGAAACAGTTAGACCAGATGATTATGAAGAAAGATTAGCTAAATGGACTGTATTATGTAATGATATATTTGGAGATAATTGGGATATTAATTCTAGTAATCCTATATCAGCAAATCAATTAATCATTCACTATCCAAAACTAACTATTACAAATAGTGAAGAAAGTGAACATGAGATATTAGATTTATATGTACAACTACCTCTAAATGACTTACTAATTCCAACAGAAGGACTAAGGGGATATAGAGGTACTTATACACTTTCGGAATATGAAACTCGTTATAGGCATTCTCATCTAAGTACAGGTATCAATCCCTATGCTTCATCTTTTTGTTTAGGAAGCAATGATTTTTCTAGACAGTTTTGGTCTTTAGTTGGTGATGAACAAGATACTTTTTGGGAAGATCTTCAGATGGTATTAGTAGGTATTCATTTATATGTAGGTTGGGAATCAATAGAAGGAGGTCCATATACACAAATAAAGAATATTGCCAGAAGAAATAGAGGGTCTTTGAGAGCAAGGTACATGGATGCTAATAGTCTTAATATTGTTTATGATACATGGATAGAAACCTATGGAAATGGTATATCTGATATGGTTTCTCTTTCTAGAGAATCTGGTAAACAGTTATTTACTTCAGATACTGATAAGATAGGTGCTAGCTTAGTAGATATAGTTAGAGATATGGATGAGTCTTATATAAACATTGTTTTTGAAAACGGTTTGGAAATACCATTAACTAGTGTTAATGATATAGAGACAGAAGAGCAAATTGAATCATTATTAAAAGAGCATACTGAAGGTTTCATTGAGAGACATACTGAAGGTGTTGAAAATGATGATAATGTGGGACTAGTATATAAAGAGGAAACAATTATTCCTAAGGTAATCAAAGATCCATTATCTGTGACTGATGAAATGCCAAGGAAGGAACGTGTAGTTAAAAGTATATCTGACTATATTAGTAAGCAATTTCAATTGAAGATTAATAAATTCATAATAAAGAAACAACATGAGTGTAAAGAATGATAATAGAGTACATAGACGTGAAGTTAGTACTCAAGATACCAAAGGCACACTTACGTTGTCTGATGGTTTAGTGAAACAAGTACATACATTACATACAATGGTTGAAAAGAACACAGAGTGGTCTGGAATCCTTGTATATGAAGTATTGAAAGGAGATGTAGATGATCCATCAGAGTTTGAATTATTTGCCCATGAAGTAATTCCTATGGATGTAGGTAGTTCTGGGTATACTGAGTATAGTTTTGATGCTAATGATGATTATTCATTTGAACGCATTGCTGACTATCTAGAGAAAGGTTATAAGTTAGGTCATATTCATACTCATCATAGTATGGGAACATTCTTTTCAGGTACTGATATGAGTGAACTACATGATAATGCGCCTAATCATAATTTCTATCTGTCTTTGATTGTAGACTATAAGAATCATGGTGATTGGTGTGCTAAAGTAGCTATTTCTGGAGAGGAAGTTACAACAGGTGTTGTCAAGACTACTGGATTCTATAAGAGAGAAGGTATTGTTGAGAAGATCACTAGATGGACAGGTCATTCTGGAGCTAAAGAAGTAGCTCTAATGGAAGACTATGGTAAAGATGAGGATTTCAGTAATGAAGAGGATGTGGAGATTGTTAAGCCAATGCTATATGTAGTAGATATGGATATTGAGTTAGACATCAAAGCATCTGAATGGGAAGACAGAGTTGTCTCTTTAAATGAAAAGAGAACTAAACCACTTGCTTTTGGTAAGATTTCTAATGTAAGTAACTCATATTTTCCTACTGATTGGAAGACAAAGCATGCTCCTAAAGCTCCTGCTAAG
>TARA_R110000751_G_scaffold174792_2_pt1 | contig 12548 bp, 14 predicted proteins | sample TARA_R110000751 | Tara Oceans TARA_R110000751 (sample SAMEA4398001) | marine metagenome | biome: Polar Biome; feature: [MES] marine water layer (ENVO:01000295) within the mesopelagic zone...; material: water (ENVO:00002006), including particulate matter (ENVO:01000060) such... | reverse complement strand
GAGTTAACCAAATCCTCCACGGCTGAACGGTTGGGCATGGACAACACGCCCGACGACGAAGCGATAAAGAACCTCGCGGTTTTGTGTGAGATGATTCTTGAGCCTGTTAGGAATCACTACGGAATTGCCTTCGCTCCCAACAGCGGATTTCGCGGTCTCTTGCTGAATCGAGCCATTGGTTCGTCCGACAGTTCACAACATGTAACGGGGCACGCAGTGGATTTTGAGCTACCTGGCGTTGCCAATAAAGAGGTAGCCCTCTGGGTTCAGCAAAATTGCGAGTACGACCAATTGATTTTGGAATTCTATAAAGAAGGAATTCCAGACTCAGGCTGGGTGCATTGCAGTTACACGCAGGACAGGGATAATCGTAATTCTGCTCGTGTGTTCGACGGCAAGACTTGGGAGGCTCTATAAAATGGCAATTGAAGATGGCATGGATCTGCGCTCTGAAGTCCTCCGCAGCAAACTTGGCGATACACTTTCCCAGAAGGGACGTGGTGGTGACACCACAATCGGCCACCTGACACCGGGGGAAGTCATCATCCCTGCCGAGGTCATGTCGGCGGTTCCTGGATTGTCACAGATGGTTTCCCAAGCGTTCCAGGCCGCCGGTACAGACATCGGCCAGTACACCGTTGGCGGACCTGACGACAGCATGAACCCTGAAACGGGTATGCCTGAATATGCCTATGACCCAGAAGCAGACGCAATGTCTTCAGGATACCACGGAGGAATTCAGAGCAGCGAAACCGAAGGCTATGGCGGGAACACGTACCAATCCAACTACGACTTCGCTGATGGGTCCGACTGGGGCAGCGTATCCTCCCCCAACCAGATGACGGCTCCCGGCGCTGCCGCAGCCGCGAGTAACATCACAGTGGAAAACCTTCCTTCCAATGAGGAACGTGCTGCCCAGGAATATACTCGGGACCTGTTAATCCAAGATATTAGAGATAGTGCGGCTGCCGGGGGCTCTGCCGCGCAAATGCTGGCAAGCAGCGAAATGGGGGGGCCGCCGGGTGTTATGTCTGGTGGTCGATACAACCGGGCGGGGTTTGACTTAACGCCCGGCGCGAATTGGGGTGGTGACAGGGACACTTATCATCAGAAAGAACCTATCCCCTTCAGGCAAGCCGTAAGCGAAGACTTTATGAGAGTATTTGATCATCTTCCAGGATTAATTCCTGGGGTCAATATTCAAGATATGAACTACTCGAACCGGACGGACGATACCGGGCAGCAGCTTGCCGCACCTCCGACGACGGACCCCTGGAGCTTCAGTCAGGCTCTCGCTGATACCGTCGGCTATGGAACTGGACTCCCTGTTGGAAGTGCGTTTGAATTCGCAAGGAACCAGCAGGAGGGAAACCCCCTCGACTACAATAACCTGTACCCCCAAAACCAGGTTGAGCCCGTCCCTGCTCCGGAAAGAAATCTCACGGACTGGCAGCAGAAAGCCGTCGCAGATTATGCGGAGCTACAGAGGCTCGGTCAGGAGCGGAGGGCTAAAAATCCTGGTGGGATAGAGAGCTTGGCTGTGAATACCCTCTCAGGAATTTTTCCGAGCAACAACTCCCGCCCTAACCATTTGTTGAGCCCCAACGAATGGAGATATGGCCCGGACGGGTCGCCCGGTGGAAATATGAATGACCAACGTGAGCGAGAGGAGGAGGCGGCTCGACTCTTGCTCTTGAAGAAGTTATTGGAGAAGCAACGCCTCGCTTCGTTGGCCTAGGGGATGGCCCAAGATTTATATTCGAACCCCTATGGAATCCCGAACCTGATAGCTCAGTATGCAAAAGGGGATGGCGGTACAGAAAAAAAGTTTACTGCCGAGACGCCGTCCAACGGTATTCCATTGGGGGACGCTTTAACTTTAGGGGGAAGATACAACAGCTCTACCGTTGAAAGAACTCCCGAATCCATGGGTATTCCTCAAGAAGTCATAGACCATTTCCGGCTTCAAAATGAGAGCCGGGAAGAATCTGGGTATAATGTTTCCCTACGCGCCACATTCCCAGGACACATGTTTCCCGAATGGATGGGGAGAGTTCTTCGGCCACAGTCTGCGAACGTGAACTATGGTCAGGATAAGTCAACACTCCAAACTGTGACCGGAGATAACCATGAAGCGTCTAATATAAGCCGTGGTATTGGTGGCCATGGTCAGGTCCTTAGAGCAATGTTTGGAGAAAATGCCCCGACAGTCGGCCTTCAGTACTACGAGCCCAACAGGTACGACAAACGGGTTTCAGGAAATATGAATATCCCTGTTGGAGATGGGTCCATTACTCTCGAAGCCGCCAGAGAAATAAATAATATGCGGGATAACGCTAACTCCTTTAAGGCCGGAGTCAACTATCCTGTAGGACCTGGCACTCTTTCAGCATATGGGGAAAGAACAGGCGACGAAACCCTAGGCGGCATTAGATTCAAAATACCCCTTAGTTAAACTACTTAGCTGAACCCCAGTCCTTGCCCAACCCTACGTCCACTTTGGACGGTATGGTCAGACCCGGAGCACAGTTCTCCATCAGTCCCTTGATCTCGGCCACCTGTTCGTCGCTCTCTATCGAGAAACAAAGCTCGTCATGAACCGTGAGCATGGGCCAGTGTCCATGGTCCATGCAGTCTTTCATCGCTTGCTTGGTCTGGTCTGCCGCCGATGCTTGGATCAGCCTGTTCAGAGCCTTGTACAGAAAGGCGGGACGGTATCTGGCCGGGTTCATACTGGCCCAGTTCTTATCCCGTAGCTCAACAGGCGTTTCTAATACGTCGTTCCACCGCTCCTCCAGCTTGTCAACGTGGATGGGGGCCTTGTATTCCTTGGAATAGCCCTTCAACTCCCGCATGGGAAACCGGCACTTCCTCCCCAGAAGAGTCCGTATTTCAGAACGGCGGGACGCAACATCCATCACCGCAGAGGCCAGAGCACGGATGAACGGAACCTTCTCGTCATACTCGTCGCGCACCGTTCGAGCCTCCTCAAAGGGTATGTCTCCAAGGGTTTGAGCCAGCTTTCCAATGCCCATTCCGTACATGATTCCAAGATTGATCGTCTTGGCAAGATTTCTCTCAACCCCGGCGATGTCCGCCACCAGTTGGTGGAAGTCTAGGTCGCCAGACTGATACTGAGCGACGATACCTTGAACCTTCTCATTGTCCTTGGTGGCCGGGGTGAGGGAGGCGTAGTGCATCATCCACCGAGGCTCTTGGGAACTGTAGTCGAAGCCCCCCCATCTACATCCCTCCTCCGGGATGAACAGACCACGGATCAGGGACTTTATCTCTGGGTGCCTAGCTGGAACCTGCTGCAAATTCGGATTGCTTGAGGAAAACCGCCCAGACACCGTCCCGCCCTCATCTGAGCGCAACTGGTTAAACTGGCAGTGTATGCGTCCGTTATACTGATGATTAAGTATGGTATCAACGAAGGTCGTATTCGCTTTATTGTACTCACGAATCTCCAATATCTTCTGGGCAATCGGATGCTCATGACTCTTCAAGAAATGCTTGGTGAAGCTTGGGGCGTTGGACTTGTCCGTCCGCTCATAGCTCAGACCTAGATTGTCGAACACCGAGGCTAAACTCCTGGCGTTCCACGGCTCCAGGTGAACCTTTGACTCACCATGAACCTCCTTGAGGAGCTTGTTCTCCTTATCCTGTAGGAACTTCTTGGTCTGCTCCGCCTTGGACACGTCAACCCTTACGCCCCGGCGCTTCATCTCAAAGACCATGGGTAGAAGGGAAATTTCCAGGTCAAGAATCTTCTCGCACCCCTCGGCGATCAATTTCTTGTGCAGGACGTTCCAGAGATTGAGGGTGAGGGTTGCATCCTTCTCAGCGTAGGCAGCGACCCTATCCGCCGGAAGCTTCCACATCTCCGCCTTCGCGTCCACGCCATGTTGGGCCGCAGCCCTCCGAAGATCATCTTCAGCTTTCCGCTCACCAAGGTACGTGGACCCCAGAGCATTTAGGGAATAACTAAATCGGTTCTCGTCCAGCAACGGAGCGGCGACCATGGTGTCGAGGATTTTGCCCTTGACCGTAATGCCTTCGCTCAGAAGCCATCCCAGGTCGTACTGTGCATTGTGGAACACCACGGACATCCCGTGGTTTAGTTGGTCCTGGAGCCATCTGAGGACGATATCCTTCGCCATATTTCCCCCGCCCTCGTGTGCAATGGGGAGATAGGCGCTCCAGTCAGATGCTGCGACAGAGACACCTATAAGGTTTCCATCGTTCCTAGCCCACCCTGGGCCTAGGTCTCGTAGGTGAGGATCTCTCGTTTCGACATCGACCGCGATGATCTTCTCCCCCGATAGGTCGGGCAAGTGATCCGGTGGAAACCAAACGGTCTCGTCAAACAGGTCCTCACGCATTTACATACACAACTCTGACCTGTCCTCTGATAAGGCCGACCACAAGGCAGCATAGGCGGTGGCATCCACCCCGTCATCAGGATTGTGGCTTCCCACCTCGTTGCGGGACAGCTTAAGAAGCACCATGCAGAAGGCAACCTGATCTGGTCGGACATCTGTCCCCAGGTACGTGGACCAAAGCGCCGCAACCCTCCTGTGCAGAACCTTGAAGTCCCCGTGCTGTTCAGCCCTCTCGCCGCCCACGAGACCCGACGCCGTTTCCAATATCTCGACTGGTTTCATATCTCGTAACTCCGGCTCGTTTGTGGAAGCATAATATGAAGGGCCTTCTTCGCCCTGGTGACGGCAACGTAGAAGACCCTGTGTTCTGTCGCGGGGTCCGTTTGGTATCCTTTGTAAGAAGCGTAAGACAGATCAGGCACCACCAGGATGTTGTCTGCCTCGCCGCCTTTCATCGAATGTATCGTACTTACCTTTATGCGTGGGTTACGGACGTTATCCTTACGGCGGAGCGCGTTCAGAACATAGTTCTTGGTCTCAACGTCAACCTTCCCCAAAGCCCGATGCCAACGGACTGATCCGTCCAGAAGGAGGCCCATATGCTCCTGCGCCTCCGACATACTCACCAGTTCGTCCGCTCCAGGCCCCATGAGGCTCTTGGAGCGCGGTCCAAAGCCCTTGGAGTAGCCTTCTCCCGGTTTCATGAAGGTGTAGACGTTACGAACCTTCGCGGGCGTCAGAGGCTCTCCCTTGGACCAGCTCTCCCAATCCTGTAGAGCCTCATACGTCTTGGTTGGGATACTTGGGTGACCGTTGCGGCTGTAGACCCAGCCTTCTTCCCGAAGGGCCTGGGCATACTGTGACGCAATGCGGTTGGTCCGGGCCATGAGACACCACTCGCCCTCGCCAAGAGGGACATCCAACAGGTTCTGGTGGAACCGAACAAGGCCCTCCTCGTCCTTCGGCTTCCAATGCTTCGGAGTGCGGTCCTCAATACGACCTACGATGTTCTGAGCTTCCCGCCACACTGACCGGGGGAGCCTGTACGACTGCTCAAGAACCGTCTTCTTCTCCGTCGCGTTTAGAAACGCCTTAACGTCCGCACCTTGAAATCCCATGATGGCTTGGTCGTCGTCCCCCGTGAATACCTGTATGCTAGGCCTCTCCCGAAGTACATCGACCATGGCCCACTGAAGGGTTGATAAATCCTGCGCCTCGTCAACAAACAAGGCATCTATATACGGGGCGTTTCCACCCTTGATGAAGTTCTCGATCATGTCTGTGAAGTCGATCTTATTACGGGCCTTCTTGTAATCCTCATACGCCGCCACAAGGCGCTTCAACTGCGGCCACTGGACATTGTAATCGGCAATAATGCGGTGCATCTCCTCAAGGGGAAGGGACTTGCTACGAGCCAGGTGGTACTGGCTCATGTAGAAGTCTCCCTCGGCTATCCCAAGCGTGTCGAAGTCCGACTCCATGTCCGACCGACCCTTCTTCCCGAAAGCCATCCCAAGAGCCTTGCCTATCTCTTCCATATCCCTGGATCCAACGACCTCATCCGTGCTGTATCCCCCAGCCCGAAAGGCCATGGAATGCAAGGTCTGGAAATAGGGCATGTCCCTCTCCTCAATGCCCCAGTCGTTGCAGACCCTCTGTCGGCTTTCCTGTGCCGCCTTGCGTGTAAACGATACGCAAGCGATGCGATCAGGGGATATTCCTTTCTCCAGGCAATTTCTTATCTTGTTTGAGTTGGTCTGCGTCTTACCCGTTCCAGGAGGGCCTAGAATGGTCTCCTGTGTCATAGGTTGAACCCCTGGTCTATTCCACGGACCTTGTGTGATTTACATGGCGTGCAGAACCGTGCGTAGCGGTGGGCCTGGAAAGGCTTTCCGCATATGTTACAGTCTCGCGACACAGTTTTCGGGTGGTCTGACTTGTTCCGCACCAGTCCCGTTACCATCGAATGGTAGTGGCTAGACAGAGACTCGACGCTGCGACCCGTCACCTGACTGATCTCTGCCCAGGACATGTCTGTGTCTTCCTTACAATTGTTGATGAGAACGTCCTCATCCCTGGTGTATCTCTTGTTAAACATTATACGTCCCCCCGTGGTTGATTGGATTGCGTGTCAAAACGGTGGTTCCTCCGGTTCAAAGGTTACGTCCGGAAGGTCAACCTCACCCCGGTGCATCTCAGGTACACACCAAACCCGGACAGACTTCCAGTTATCGCTGTTGTCCCGGAACCGATACGTCTTGTCGGAGTCCGATCCGTTGTTCATTTCCTTTAGGCGCTCGGTAATCTGCCCACGGGTGTAATGCGTAAAGTTACTGCGCTTGAGGTAATCCTGGAGAGCACTGAGCTTGAAGTGCGTCAGGCCATTCTCTGTCCAAGGCTTGCCCGTCAGCAATTCCTCTGGGCTATGTGCCTGGATGCGGGATGTGCAGAAGTTCTCCAGAAGCTCTGTAAACAATCCCTTTTGGGTGAGTTCCTCCGGGACCGGGATGCGCGTCACATCGGTCAGGAGATTATCCACGAGATCACGCCAGTCAGACTCCCTCATCCTCGCTGGCATCTTGTACATCTGCTCCATACAAGATCGCTGGAACTCAACCTGCATCTGTAACTGCTTGGTCGAAAGCTCTAGCCGGAACCCGTCAACGTCAACGAACCAGACAGGAGGCTCCGACTCCACAACCGTCAGACCACCTACCGGGACGTGAGAGTTGGCGTCACCTACCCCAAACTTGCGGGATCGGCATAGAGACTTGTTGCAGTGGCCATGCAGGGGCTCGGATTTGCATGTATAGAAATAATCCTTCTTCTCCAACTGCTCCTGGATCAGGACCACCTCCTTCGCGGGAAGGGGCGGGTTGCAGTAGTCTTGGTTGTGCTTTTCCAGCAGTTCCTTCCAGTCGTTAGGGGACGACTGCTTGAAATACACACCCACGTTCAAAAGGGTCATGTTGCGTCCGCCTTCTGGAATTCCAAACTCCGTAAGCTTCTGTAGGCAGGGTGGACCATCGGGAAGGAGAGAGTTGTTACCGCCAAGATTAATGCTTGAAAGCTGCTTGGCGGTAACCCTAGTGCTCTCCGCGAGGTCGAGGAAGTCCTCCAGGGGTAAGGAGTCGCCCGTGGACTTCAGAGCATAGCGGGTTGTGTACCTCTCGTTCTGATATGGTAGGTTAATAAAATTGCCAACATCCCCACGTTCCGCCAACAGTTCTTCCTGCTTCGGGAACACCTCACAGTTGCCCCAGCCTAGGACTGAGGCAAACTCAGCCAGCCGGTCGCGTACCTCAGATGCCGCAACCTTCTCCGATAGGAATAAGAACAGGTGGGCGCCGCCGGATTTTGAGCGGCACAACACCAAAGGTAGCTTAAACGCTTTAACCTTATCGAGCAGCACCCGAAGGTCGAGGCTGTAGTCGTCAATGTCCAGCGCACCAAACCGGCATTTGTTGGTTTCATCTATCGGAATAGACCCGACACCTAGCTTGCCGTCCAGGTGATCCTGGACAAGGGCAATCGTCAACGGAGCACGGACAATTTCATACTTTGCCTGTTGCTTACCATTCCGCTGTCGGCCCAGGACATCTGTCTGGCCATGCGCTCCTTGTGACCCGATAAAGAGGTCAAGGAACCGTTGTGCTGAGTTTTCCATCAGGAAAAGTGGCTGCCCCTAAACGATACGTGACCGTTTAGGGGCGGCGCGTCCTAGAACGGAACTTCGTCGGTGGATTGATCCGTCAGAACTTCCAAGTCCTGCGGCGGTGCGATCTTCATTTCACCGCTACGGATGGACCCGTGGAGCTGTCGGCAATCATTGTACACCTCCAGGGATGGAACGATCCCCTCAAGAGCAATATTCCATGATCCCCACGAGCCCTTGTCGTTGCCATCCTCAACCGATTTCAAACGGTAGGTATTGGCGAAGGACGGTAGGGTGGCCCCGTTCCGTTTCTGCATGGTCATCAATGACAACCAGACCCGCGACTTTTTAAGTTGGGTCTTCTTCATGTCAACAATGGCCGACTCTAACGTACCGTCCGCATGGACAATCTTAACGAAATGCTGCGCCGTGCGGACCAGTTCGTTGCCATTCACAAGAACGTCCATGCCAGAGTCCTTGTCGCGCACCGCCGTGCGGACATCGTCACTGTCGGCGGACAGTTCACCCATGAACCCACCGCCGTGCGATCTAGGAACAAACTCAAGATATTTTGTCTGATAATAGACAGGAAGAACGCTCAAGCCCTTATCAGCTTCCCAAAATTGTCCAGTCACCGTGTTGAATATATCGCCCTGAGAGGCGCCTTGGAGGTAGGCGGCGTCACTCTTTTTGAGTTGTGGCGACAAAGCCTGGATAATCCGGATGAACGGGATCTGTAGGTCCGAAGATGTGACCTCCTCAAACCCAACTCCGGAGTCCGATGCGAATGCTTGGTCTAGGTCAGATAACTTTGCTGTAGTACTCATTTTTTTTCTCCGATGATCTTAGCTACTGTTCCGATGTGTGCGTTAAAGATTTCCAGGTCGATCTCCTGTCCGGCCTCGAACCGCTCCCGGATCATTTTCTTGAGAGTCTGAGGCTCTACCCAAGTCTTGGCGGAGGTGCTGAAGCCCTTGTCTTGCAAGTCCGCTTGCATCGCTCTTGCCCGATTATCCTCAGACACAGGAAACGAAACGCTGACCTCGTTTTTAATAAAGTCAGACGCGCCAATTTCTCGTAAATGAGACAGAGCAATGTCACGCTGCAAAGGGTCGCGAGGCATCGTACCGCTGACATACGTACTCAGGGAAACGGAGTTGCCGTCCACGGTGACCTTGTCCAGACCCATCTGCTGCATACTATCAGGGATCAATGTGTAAAGGTATCGATCACGATTAGCCTTGAGCGTCTTCACCTCGTCCTCACGCTCGACCAAATAGGCCCTGATGCGATTAACCTCGCGAATCATTCCCGATAAAATTGATCCACCTTCAGTCGTCACATTCTCGAACGCACCTGCGTCCGCATCAAGTTGGTCCCAAACGTCGTTATGTTTATCGTCCATCATTAACGTATCTCCTCGTCAGGTTTTAAATTCTCAATTCCGCCGCCTCGCAGCGCAATCTTCACGGGGTAGTAAGCCTTCTCCATCCGATCCCACTTCAGTATGCCAACACGGCCCTGGTTAAGTTCCGATGCGATAGCGAAAGAAGCCCCAATTATAGCGGGGTCACCCATGCACAACAGCCAGTCGTCGTCTGTGTAGCCAGCGAGGTTCCGCCGTATTTGCGAGACAATCCTCGCTGGATTAACATTTAGCTGATCGTAGGGATCGGTCAGCGGGAAGAGGTCACCCCACCTCGCGGCGGGGAGGATATTTACCCTGGGATTTTCCTGCGTGACGTATACTGTGGCCATCTGTCTCTCACTTTCTGATTCAAACTTTAGTCCACTATATTAGTTGTTGCAACACATAAAATAGAGGATTATACCTTGGTTCATGGAATATGTTTACAAAACCACACCTTATAAACATCAAGACGATGTTCTACGGGCGTCCTGGAGCAAGGAGTCCTGGGCCTTTTTTATGGAGATGGGCACAGGTAAGTCGAAGGTCTGCATCGACACTGCATCGATTTTATACGAGCGTGGAGAAATTGACACGTTTATCGTTGTCGCGCCAAAGGGCGTTTATCGTAATTGGGCCTCACTCGAAATTCCAGCGCACATGCCCGACAGGGTTCTGGACGGCGCGTCCATATCAATCTGGCGTCCCAGCCCGACCAAAGCGCTGAAGGTCGCATTATCTCTGCTGCTGGTCCCAGCCACAGGTTTTCGCGTACTGGTGATGAACGTCGAAGCTTTAAGCACCAGCAAGGGACAGCGGTTCCTGGACGGGGTGCTTAAAGCTTCACGAGCGCTCCTTGCCATTGACGAGTCAACGGCAATCAAATCGCCTAAAGCCTCGCGGACCAAGGCTCTGCTGAAAATCTCGCAAGGGGCCGCATACCGGCGCATATTGACAGGTTTCCCAGTTACCCAGTCACCGATGGACTTGTGGTCGCAGTGCCGGTTTTTAGGCCCCGACCTGCTTGGTGACGCCGGGGAGAGTTTCTTTAAATTCCAGCACCGATACGCAGTTACCGCCCGAAGAACCTTCGGCTCACACTCGTTCGACCAAGTCGTCGGTTACCAGAACCTTGAGGAGCTATCGGGTTTGCTGAAGGGTTTTTCCAGCAGGGCGATGAAGGCCGAGTGCTTGGACCTCCCTGAGAAAATTTATATCCAGCGCAATGTCACGATGACCCCGGACCAGAGCAGGGTATACAGTGATCTGCGAGACTATGCGCTTGCCCGAATTGACGACGAGGAATTCATGACCGCGACCAATGTCATGACGCAGCTATTGCGGATGCAGCAAGTGTTGTCGGGCCACACCAAGTCCGACTCCGGCGAAGTTATTCCAATAGCAGATAACAGACTGCTCGAACTTCTCCTGTGCCTGGAGGAGACATCGGGTAAGGCGATTATCTGGAGCCGGTTTAGATACGATATACTCAGGATCGAGGAGGCTCTCGCGAAGAAATACGGTCCAGGGTCAGTGGTCAGCTACTTCGGGGACACGTCCGACGATGCACGGACCCAGGCCATCAATCAGTTTCAAAACGGAGAGGCCCGATTTTTCGTCGGCAATCCGCAGACGGGCGGCTACGGAATTACGCTGACGGCTGCTGAGACGGTGGTATATTTCGCAAACAGCTTTGATTTGGCCGTGCGGATGCAATCCGAAGATCGGGCGCACCGAATTGGCCAGGAGAAACATGTTACGTATGTTGACCTAATCGTCGAAGGCTCCATCGACGAGAGGATCACCCTAGCCCTGCGGGCTAAAATGGACATCGCCAGCGTAGTGATGGGTGAGAAATTGAAGGAGTGGCTAAGTTGATGAAACCAAGGAGAAGACAGATGCCTGATATCAGAAAATATAAAAGTGTTGCCGTTCCTATCCCTACTTGGGAGCGCTTGTGGGCTCTCGCTGGACGAAACCATCGATCACCGGCCCAGCAGATTTCCTATCTGGTCGAGGTCGCTACCGAAATCGACGCACGCAACGCAGTAAAGGATTGATAGGTGTATGATGAGACATCAGATTTGCGATTACAGAGCAAGCGCCCTTTCAAGAGCAGCCGCTTCAATCCACAACTCCGATACTCAGCAAATAGAATTAGAATCCGAGCTTCGGACACGCAGGGAATGGATCAGCACAGAGGCTGAACTTGCCTTGCGAATTCACTTAGCAGGTTAATGGTATGATGACAGACTCAGTTGAATCTATAACGGCATTCCACAGAACCGTCTCCAAGTTGGCCGGAGAGTCGGACCTCTCGTCGGAAGGCAAAACCGTGGCCCTGTTTCGGGCGGCGCTTGAGGTCGGGTCGGAGGAACTTGGGAAGCTGGGTGTGATGCACCTCATGTCCAGCCTCTTCGCCACCACTCTCGGCATACTGGATGCCGAGTGTACCTACGGAGATGAGGAAGACAAAGATCTACAAGACTTTCAGACTGATGGACAGTCGCCTAACTAGGCTCTCATATCGCCGACACCGTACTAGGGGAGGATGCAAGAAAATGGTTGTTGTAAATGCTCTGTCCCACGAGGTGGTAGAGTGGAGGCCATCTAGCTCTCCGTACTACGAGGTGTCTGAGAATGGAGACATGCGGCTGCTAGTGGATAGGTCGAACAGGCTTGCAGGGTCCATCCTCAAGGGTAGCGTGAAGAAGGGCGGTTACCGGGGGTACAAGATTAGGGACGGAGACACCTCCCGGTATGCCTATGCCCACCGGGAGGTGCTGTTCGCCTTCATCGGGCAACCACCGACCCCGGAACACCAGTGCGCCCACTGGGATGGAGACCCCATGAACAACCATTACAGCAACCTGCGTTGGGCTACCCCGGCAGAGAACATGGACGATAAGATAAGACACGGTCGTCACCTGGGAGGCGCACGGAGCCTGACCCCGGAACAGGTGCTGGAGATCCGTGCTATGCGGTCCAGCGGTAAGACATACGAGCAGATCAGGGAGGTCTTCCCTATATCGAAGTCTAACCTGAGTTACATTATAAACCGGAAAACGTGGGGCTACGTCTAGCCTGACCCGTCCAACTT
>TARA_R110000751_G_scaffold13626_7_pt1 | contig 12594 bp, 10 predicted proteins | sample TARA_R110000751 | Tara Oceans TARA_R110000751 (sample SAMEA4398001) | marine metagenome | biome: Polar Biome; feature: [MES] marine water layer (ENVO:01000295) within the mesopelagic zone...; material: water (ENVO:00002006), including particulate matter (ENVO:01000060) such as...... | reverse complement strand
CCGGGCCGTCCCCGCGGCGAGGTTCGAACGGGCGTTCCTGCCCGCCGAGCTGCCTGCGGGTCCCGCCGGCGCCGCGCATGACCTGATCCTGCTTTCGGAAGTGCTGTATTTCCTCGACGCGCCCGAGATCGCCGCGCTGGCCGAGCAGCTCGACCGCCGCTGGCCGCAGGCCGACATCCTGTGCTGCACCTGGCTCGGGGCCAGCGGCAACGCGATCGAGGGGCAGGCCTCGCTCGCGCTGTTCGCCGCGAGCTCCCGGCGCGGATTCCGGCATCTGCCGGCAGGCGACGGGGACGCCGACGGGTTCCGCCTCGACCTCGCTCACGGCGCGCGGCAATGACGCCGCCGCGACCTCTTCCGGCGGGCGTGCGCCTGCCCTCGAGAGCGGGGCTCGCGCATGCCCGGACCGCGGTGATCGTGCCCGCGCAGGACGAGGCCGAGCTGATCGGGCGCTGTCTCGCAGCGCTGGCGCCCCAGCTTGAGTCCGCGGCGCTGGTGCTGGTGGTCAACAACACCCGCGACGCCACCGCCGCCGTCGCGCAGGAGGTCGCCACGCGCCAGGGCCTGCCGCTGGCGCTGGCCGAGCGTGCGTTCGCCCGCGGCGGCGTCGGGGCGGCGCGTCGCTTCGGCTTTGCGCTCGCCGCGCGGCTGTGTCCGCAAGCCGAGACGCTGCTGACCACCGACGCGGACGGCGCGGCCGGGGGCGACTGGGTGGCGCGGATGCGCGCCGCGCTCGAGGAGGCCGATGTCGCGATGGGGCGGATCGAGACATTCCCCGACGAGGCCCGGCGTCTGCCCTCCGACATGCGCCGCCGCCAGCGGCGGGAGGCGCGCTACCTCGCGCTCAGCGTCGCCTTCGAGGGGCTGATGGATCCCGAGGGGCGGGCAGGGGGGATCGACCTCGCCGGCGGCGCCAACCTGGGGTTTCGCGCCGCGGCCTACCGGGCGCTCGGCGGGTTCCGCCGGCGGGTGTCGAACGAGGACCGGGACATCGTGGCCCGCGCCCGGGCGGCGGGCCTGCGCGTCGCGCGGGCCGAGACGGCGGTGGTGCGGGCCTCCCTGCGCGAGGTCGGCCGGGCGCCAGACGGCATGGCCGCGGGCGTGGCCGCGCGCCGCGCCGGGCGCGACCTGGTCGACTCGGCGCTGCATCCGCTCGACGTGATGCTGGCGCGCCATCTGCGGGCCGAGGGTCGGGTGGCGGGGGTGGCGTCCGTGCGCCGGTCTCCGCTCGACGACATCGAGGCGTTGCAGGAGTGCGTCGCGCGCCTGCGCGCCTGCGCCACGCTGGAGGAGCGGCTGGGCTATGCCGGCCGCCTGCTCGAGCGGCGCGCCGGCCAGGCCGAGGCGGCCCCGCCCGAGGCGGAGCCCTGGCCCCGGCGCCGTCCCTTCGACCCTGGCGAGCCTGTCCACTCCGACCGCTGAGGGGCGCCTGGCGGCCCGGCCCGACGGCGAGGGGTCAGAGCTTCAGCGCCAGCCTCGCCGAGAGCACGTCGATCCCCTGCGCCTCGCCCACCGGGTAGCAGGTCAGCTTGCCGGCGTGGACGTTGAGCCCCTCGAGCAGGTGGGGATCCTCCTCCATCGCCCGGCGCCAGCCCTTGTCGGCGAGCGCCAGAACGAAGGGCAGGGTGGCGTTCCCGAGCGCGATGGTCGAGGTCCGCGCCACCGCCCCCGGCATGTTGGCCACGCAATAGTGGACGATGCCGTCAACGGTGTAGACCGGGTCCTCATGGGTGGTGGGGCGCGAGGTCTCGAAGCAGCCGCCCTGGTCGATGGCCACGTCCACGATCGCCGCGCCGGGCTTCATGTCGCCAAGCTGCGCGCGGGTCACCAGCCGGGGCGCCGCCGCGCCCGGAACCAGCACCGCGCCGATCACGAGGTCGGCCGAGGCGACCAGCTCCTCGGTCGCGGCCTGACTGGCGTATCGGGTGGCGAAAGCGCCGCCGAACGCCTCGTCGAGGTGACGCAGCCGCGCGATCGAGCGGTCGAGCACCGAGACCCGCGCCCCCATGCCATGCGCGATGCGGGCCGCGTTGGTCCCCACCACGCCGCCGCCGATCACCACGACCTCGGCCGCGCCCACCCCCGGCACGCCCGAGAGCAGCATGCCGCGCCCGCCCTGCTGTTTCTGCAGCGCCCAGGCGCCGGCCTGGGGGGCGAGGCGTCCCGCGACCTCCGACATCGGGGCCAGCAGCGGCAACCCGCCGGCGGCGTCGGTCACCGTCTCGTAGGCGATGGCGGTCGCGCCGCTCGCCAGAAGGTCGGCGGTCTGGGCGGGGTCGGGCGCGAGGTGGAGGTAGGTGAACAGCACCTGCCCCTCGCGCAGCAGGGCGCGCTCCTGCGCCTGGGGCTCCTTCACCTTGACCACCATGTCGGCGCGGGCGAAGACCTCCTCGGCGCGCTCGACCACCTCGGCGCCGGCGGCGCGGTAGGCGGCGTCCTCGAAGCCTGCGCCGAGGCCGGCGCCGGTCTCGATCAGCACCTCGTGGCCATGGGCCGCCGCCTCCCGCGCGGCCATCGGCGTCAGACCGACGCGATGCTCCTGGGCCTTGATCTCCCTGGGACTTCCGATCCGCATGATGTCGCCTCCCTTCGCAGGCGACGCGGCGCCCGCGCTTCTCCCCGAGCGGGGGGCGGGCCGCCCCCCGACAGCGACTCCGGAGCCTAGCGCCTGGCGCGGCCGGCCGCGACCGTTGCGAGCGGCCCGGGCGCATCGGCGGAGGCGCGGGGGGTGAGGGCGGCCTCGCCGGCGGGGCCGGGCCAGGCGCCGGGCCCCGGGACTGCGGATTGACAGGGCGGGCGTCGCCGGCGCTCCATGCCCGCGGCCGAGAACGACGGGAGCAGCCTTGCCATGACCAACCCCTACGCGGACGCGCCGCTTCACCCCGGCATCCGCGCCCGGCGGATCGAGGGCGTGAACGGCCTGTCGATGCACATCCTCGAGGCCGGGCACGAGGCCCCCGATCGCCCCCTCGCCCTGCTGCTGCACGGGTTCCCCGAGCTGTCCTACAGCTGGCGCAAGGTGTTGCCGGCGCTGGCCCAGGCGGGGTTTCACGCGGTGGCGCCCGATCAGCGCGGCTATGGCGGGACCACCGGCTGGGACGGGCGCTACGAGGGGGATCTCTCGGCCTCGCGGATGCTCAACCTCGCCACCGACGCGCTGACGCTGGTGCGGCGGCTGGGGCGGGAGCGGGCGGAGCTGCTGGTGGGCCACGACTTCGGCTCTCCCGTCGCGGCGTGGGCTGCGCTGACACGGCCCGACGTGTTCGAGCGGGTGGCGCTGATGAGCGCGCCCTTCGCCGGCCCGCCGCCGCTGCCCCCGGGCCCGGCCGAGCCGCCCGTCCCCGACATCGACGCGGCGCTCGCCGCCCTGCCGCGGCCGCGCCGGCACTACCAGCACCACTACGCGACGCCGGGCGCCGAGCATGAGATGCTGCACGCCCCGCAGGGGCTGCACGCGTTCCTGCGCGCCTACTACCATGTGAAAAGCGCCGACTGGCCGCAGAACGATCCCCAGCCGCTGAAGGCGTGGGAGGCCTCGGAGCTCGCGCGGATGCCGACCTATTACGTCATGGACCGCGGCCGCGGCATGGCCGAGACGGCGGCCGAACACATGCCCGACGCGGCCCAGATCGCCGCGAACCGCTGGCTGACCGAGGCCGAGATGGCGGTCTACGCCGCCGCCTTCGCGCGCACGGGCTTCCAAGGCGCGCTGAACTGGTACCGCTGCAGCCTCTCGCCCGAGCAGTCGCGCGAGCACCGCCTGTTCGCCGGCCGCCGGATCGAGGTCCCCGCGACCTTCATCGCCGGGGCGAAGGACTGGGGCGTCTACCAGAAGCCCGGCGCCGACATCCGCGCCATGGACGACCGCGCCTTCGCGCGCCTTGCGGGCGTTCACCTGATCGAGGGCGCCGGCCACTGGGTCCAGCAGGAGCAGCCCGAGGCGACGGTCGCCCGGCTGCTCGCCTTCGCCGCGGGGGCGGGCCTCTCGCCGAGCTGAGTCGCGCGCCGATAGGCGTCGCGCGCACGGAGGGCCGGGTGGCGTCCCGAGGGGGCGTCGAGCCCCCTCGTGCCGTGCGCACGCGCCGGGGGCGCATGCGCGGCCCGGGACGGGCGTTGCGAGTCTCAGCAAACGTCGGGCGCGGGGCGGGCGGGATCTCCCGGACCCTCCAGCATCGCGCCCGGAGGCGGCCGGGGCGCGGCGCGCACGGTCCCCCGGCCGCGTCGCGTCGGGCGGAACGCAAGAGGCCCCGGGTCAAGCCCGGGGCCTCCGCCATCGCTGCCGTTCAGATCGCGCGCGTGGACGCGGGCCCGGTCTCAGGCCGCCTTGAACAGTGCCGCCAGACCCTGGCCGCCGCCAATGCACATGGTCTCGACCGCATGCTTCGCGCCCGAGCGCTTCATGTGGTTGAGCATCGTGGCGAGGATCCGTCCCCCGGTCGCCCCCACCGGATGGCCCAGCGAGATGCCCGAGCCGTTGGGGTTCATCCGCTCGAAGTCCGATTTCTCGAACTTCCACTCGCGCGTGCAGGCCAGCGCCTGGGCGGCGAAGGCCTCGTTCAGCTCGATCAGGTCGATGTCCTTGAGCGACATCTCGGCCCGCGTCAGCATCTTGGCCACCGCCGGCACCGGCCCGATGCCCATGCGGTTGGGGGCCACGCCCGCCACCGCCCAGCCCTTGAGGGTCGCGAGCGGGGTCAGCCCGTATTTCGCCACCATCGCGGCCGAGGCCACGATCGCGGCCGAGGCGCCGTCGTTCTGGCCCGAGGCGTTGCCCGCGGTCACCGTGGCGTCGGGGTCCTGGCGCCCCATGATCGGGCGCAGCTTCGAGAGGCCCTCGAGGTTGGCGTCGGGGCGGGGATGCTCATCGGTCTCGACCACGGTCTCGCCCTTGCGGGTCTTGATGGTGACCGGGACGATCTCGTCGCGGAACAGGCCGCCCTGCTGGGCTGCGACGGCGCGGGCGTGGGATTCGACCGCGAAGGCGTCCTGCTCCTCGCGCGGGATCGAATAGTCGCGGCGCAGGTTCTCGGCCGTCTCGATCATGCCGCCGGGCACGGGGAAGTTCTTGCCGCCGGCGGTGACGCGGCCGCGGGTCAGGCTGTCGTGCAGCATCATGCCGCCGGCTTTCGCGCCGTAGCGCCCCTCATGGGTGAAGAACGAGGCGTTGGACATCGACTCGGCGCCGCCCACGATCACCAGCTCCGAGCCGCCCGAGGCCACCTGCAGGCAGCCGTAGATGATCGCCTGCAGACCCGAGCCGCAGCGCCGGTCGAGCTGCAGCCCGCCCGCCGTCTCGGGAAGTCCGGCGTCGAGACCCACCACGCGGCCGAGCGCGGGCGCCTCCATCGAGGGGTAGCACTGGGCGAAAAGCACGTCGTCGACGTCCGCCCCGTCGATCTGCGTGCGCTCGAGCAGCGCCTTGACCACGATCGCGCCAAGCTCATGAGCGGGCACAGGCTTCAGCGAGCCGCCGAAGCCGCCGACGGGCGTGCGCAGGGGGGAGCAGATATAGGCGTCGTTCATGGGTTCCTCCTGTCGTGCGGCTCGCAGGGCCGGACTTCGGGCGCGACCATAACGCCCCGTGGCGGTCAAGCCTATCGCCGGGCGGCCAACCTGCCGGCGGATGCGACGCCCGGCCCCTCTGCGGAGCGCGGGCCCCTTGCCCTCGCGCCCCTCCCGCGCCATCGAGGGGGCCCGCCGAGCGTTGTCGCAGGAAGCCCGAGCCCATGACCCTCCCCCCCGCCGCCGTGGTGATCGGCGCCGGCCCCGCCGGGCTGATGGCGGCCGAGGTCCTCTCGGCCCGCGGCCACGCGGTGGCGGTCGCCGAGGCGATGCCCTCGCCCGCGCGAAAATTCCTGATGGCCGGCCGCTCGGGCCTCAACATCACCCGGATGCCGGCCGCGGACTTCCTCGAGGCCTACGCCGAGGCCGCCCCCTGGCTCGCCCCCTCGATCGAGGCCTTCGGCCCGGCCGAGATCCGCGCCTGGGTCGAGGGGCTGGGGCAGGAGAGTTTCGTGGGCTCCACCGGCCGGGTGTTTCCGCGGGCGATGAAGGCCTCGCCCCTTCTGCGCGCCTGGCTGCGCCGGCTCGAAGGGCAGGGCGTGGCGCTGCGCCGCCGCTGGCGCTGGACCGGCTGGGAGGGGGAGGCGCTTCGGTTCGCGACGCCCCAGGGTCTGCAGCTCGAGACCCCCGCCGTCGCGGTGCTGGCGCTTGGCGGGGCGAGCTGGGCGCGGCTCGGCTCCGACGGCGCCTGGGCGCCGCTGCTGGAGGGCCGCGGCGTGGATCTCGCCCCGTTCCGTCCCGCCAACGCCGGCCTGCGGGTGGATTGGTCCCCGGCGATGGCGCCGCGCTTCGGGATGCCGGTGAAGGCCGCGGCGCTGATCGCCGGCCCGCTGCGCAGCCGCGCGGAGTTCGTGATCTCGGCCCGCGGGCTGGAGGGGGGCGGGGTCTACGCCGTCTCGGCCGCGGTGCGCGAGGGCGCGGCGCTGAGCCTCGACCTGGCGCCGGACCTGACCCAGGCCGAGGTCGCCGCCCGTCTCGCCCGCGCCCGCCGGGGCGAGACGCTGTCGAACCGTCTGCGCAAGGCCCTGCGCCTCGATCCCGCGCGCCGGGCGCTGGCGATGGAGTTCGGCCGGCCCCCTCCCGAGGATCCCGCCGCGCTGGCCGCCCTGCTCAAGGCGCTGCCCGTCGCCCACGCCGGCCTGAGGCCGCTGGACGAGGCGATCTCGACCGCCGGCGGCGTGCCTCGCGCGGCGCTCGACGAGGGGCTGATGCTGCGCGCCCTTCCGGGCGTGTTCTGCGCGGGCGAAATGCTCGACTGGGAGGCGCCGACCGGCGGCTGGCTGCTGACCGCCTGCCTCGCCACCGGTCGCCACGCCGGCCTTGCCGCCGCCCGGCGGCTGGAGGCGGGCTGACGTGCTCAGCCTCTCCGGCGAACCAGCCCCAGCGCGCCCAGCCCCGCGGCGAGCAGCGCCAGCGCGCCGGGCAGGGGGGTGGCGACCACCGAGGCGACGTCGAGGCGCTGATATTGCAGCGTCGGGCTCGGCGGCGCGCCCGCCGGCGCCCAGGTCGAGGTGCTGACCGCGATCAGCCCCGTCGCCGGGTTCAGCAGGCCCGCGACGTCCAGCATCGTGAACGTGTCCCCGCCCAGGATCAGCGACACGTCGCCGAGGTTGTTGTCGAAGCTCTTCAGCGCCAGACCACGGTCCTCGGGCGGCAGTCCCAGCTCGAACGAGAACGCGAGGTCCGAGAGGTCGCGGGCGTTGTTGCCCAGCGGCGCCACGAGGCCGTCCTCGATCGCGAGGTCCGTGAACTGCAGCAGCCCGTCCAGGCCGAAGATCTCGAACTCGAGGAAGCTCAGGTCCGCGACGTCCACCAGACCGCTCGTCTTGCCGGTCTGCCAGTTGATCTGCAGGTAGGCGTACTCGAGCCCTGTCTCCAGCGGCGTCACCACCGTCGAGAAGGCCGAGGCGGAGGCGGCCGGCAGGGCCAGTGCGGCGGCGAGAACAAGTGGGGACAGACGCAGGGCCATGACGGGTCCTCATGAACGAGGGCGCGTCCGGACCCGCGCGCGGTGCGGACCGGACGCCCGACGCCGGACCTCCGGCGTCCAGTCATGTTGTGTTCAAGTTTGTTAATGTGTCAGCGGACAAAAGGTCGCGATGCGCCACCGTGCGCGCCGGGCAGGGCCCCGACGCGCGCGATGCGCGCCCCTGGCGGAGGGCGCGCATCGCGATGACGTCGGCGCGACCGGGGTCGCGACGGGCGGGCGGAGGCGGGCGGGCCTCAGGTCGGGCGGTTGGCCCGGCTGCGGCGCGCGGCCAGCCCCAGCGCGCCAAGCGCGGCGCCCAGCAGCGGCAGCGCGGCGGGAACGGGAACGGCCGTCGGAAGGACCACGGTCGAATACGCGGTCGGCACGCCCTCGTCGCAGCTGACGCATCTCAGAGGCTCGCCGGTCTCGCCCCCGCCTTCTGAGACGAAGGCGCCGTCCACGAACCCGACAACGTAGGCGGCGTCGGTGTTGACGAAGATATTGAAGCTCACGCCGGCCGCATCGGGCATCTGGCGAACGAGCGCGTCGTTGTCGAAGCCGGCCAGCGCGCCCGAATTCGTGGGATCCAGCAGCCAGGCGTTGAGGCTGAACAGAAAGTCCAGATCGTCCAGCGTGCGGGCGACGCCGGCGATCGGCTGCACGACGCCGGCCACGATCGCCTGATCGACATAATCGCCGCCGGCAAGTTCGAGCACGAACGACAGCTCGGTCAGCTCGCCTTTCGAGACGATGCCGGAGGTCTCGGCCGTGTCCCACAGCACCGATATCGACAGCACGCCATTCTGGGGCAGCTGCGGCTCGAAGGTCAGGGTGGTCTGATACATGGCCTGCGCGGCCGGTGCGCAAAGCATCAGAAACGCGGCGCCGGATACGGCGCCGACAAGTGACTTGAACACGAAGATTTCCCCCTGGAACGAATTTCTTAACGTTCCGTTACGTAGAGGGGGCGCGCCGGAATAGATACACGCAACCGCCGCCTGCGGGGAATCGGCGCGGCGACGCCGGGCGGTCAGGCCACCCGGCGCATCTTTCCGCGGCGCGCGGCCTTGCCCAGCGCCATCGGGTCGGTGTCGAACAGCGCGGCCAGCTGCTCGGTCATCGCGCCGGCCAGCTGGTCCACGTCGGTGATCGTCACCGCCCGGTCGTAGTAGCGGGTCACGTCGTGGCCGATGCCGATGGCCAGGAGCTCGACCTGCTTGCGCCGCTCGATCATCGCGATCACGTCGCGCAGGTGCTTTTCCAGGTAGTTCGAGGCGTTGACCGACAGCGTGGAATCGTCCACCGGCGCGCCGTCGGAGATCACCATCAGGATCCGACGCTGCTCGGGGCGCTTTTCCAGGCGCCGATGCGCCCACTCCAGCGCCTCGCCGTCGATGTTCTCCTTCAGGAGCCCCTCTTTCATCATCAGGCCAAGGGAATCCCGCACCCGGCGCCAGGGCGCGTCGGCGGGCTTGTAGATGATGTGGCGCAGGTCGTTGAGCCGCCCCGGGGCCTGCGGGCGGCCGGCCTGCAGCCACTGCTCCCGGCTCTGCCCGCCCTTCCAGGCGCGGGTGGTGAAGCCCAGCACCTCGACCTTCACCGCGCAGCGCTCCAGCGTGCGGGCGAGGATGTCGGCGCAGATCGCGGCGATCGAGATCGGGCGGCCGCGCATCGACCCCGAGTTGTCGATCAGCAGCGTCACCACGGTGTCGCGGAACTTGGCGTCCTTCTCGACCTTGAAGCTCAGCGGCGTGGTCGGGTTCGCCACCACGCGCGCGAGACGGGCCGCGTCGAGCACGCCCTCCTCCTTGTCGAACTCCCAGCTGCGGTTCTGCTGGGCCTGCAGGCGGCGCTGCAGCTTGTTGGCCAGACGGCTGACAGCGCCCTTCAACGGCTCGAGCTGCTGGTCGAGATAGGCGCGCAGGCGCTCCAGCTCCTCGGGTTCGGCAAGCTCGGTGGCCAGCACTTCCTCGTCGTTGGCGCTGGCGAAGACCTTGTAGGCGGGGTCGGCCTCCGAGGCGGACGGCGGGCGCGGGGGGCTGTCGGGCGGGTCGCCCTCGTCCTCGGCGGCGTCGTCGGAGAGGTCGGCGTCCTCGTCCTCGTCCATCTGCGCCTGGGCCGCGGAGCTGTCGGGCGCCTCCGAGCTCTGGTCGTCGGGGGCGTAGTCCTGCTGGTCGTCGCCGTCCTCGTCGCCGCCCTCGTCGGTGTCGGGCTCGGCCTCCTCGCCCTCCTCCTGCTCGTTCTCGTCCTGGTCCTCGTCCTGGTCGGGATCCTCGCCCAGCTGCTCGCCATAGCCGAGCTGGTCGATCACCTGGCGGGCGAGGCGCGCGAAGGCGGCCTGGTCCTCGAGGTTGCCTGAGGCCGCGGTCATGCTCTCGGCCGACTGCTGCTCGAGGAAGCCGCGCCACAGGCCGAGCACGTTCTCCGCGCCCGGGGGCAGGGCGCGGCCGGTGGCCATCTGGCGCAGCATGTAGCCCGCGGCCTCGGCGAGCGGCGCCTTGGCGGGATCGGTGATCTCCGAGTAGCCCATCTTGCGGGCCGTCTCGGCCATGCGCGCGTCGAGGTTCTGGGCGACGCCCGGCATCGCCTTGGCGCCGATCGCCTCGCAGCGGGCGGTCTCCATCGACTCGAACAGCGCGCGGGCCATGTCGCCCTGGGGCAGATAGCGGGTGTGCAGCGCCTCGTCATGGAAGCGCAGCCGCAGCGCATAGGCGTCGCCGGCCCCGCGGGCGGCGATCACCTCGTCCTTCGACATCCTGCGGCTGACCTGGGGCAGGCGCAGGCTGTCGTTGGACATGCCCGGCGGGTCGACCGAGAAGGTGACCTGCAGGTCGCGGTCGTTGGCCATGGCGCGGGTCGCCTCGGCCACCGCCTTCTTGAGCGGGTCTGCGGGGTTGTCGCGGTCGTTCGCGGCCATGGAATGCGCCTCCTGGACCCGCGCCGCCGTCGATCCGGGGCCGGGTCCCGTGATCCGCCCCCGCCGATCGGGCAAGCCGGTCAGGCGGGGCGGAACCTGGGGAAGACCGGCCCGCGGGCCGGCCCGGCGGTCGGGCGGGGCGTCAGCCCAGCGCGACCGAAGCGGCGCTCTCGGGCAGTTCCTTGCCGAAGCAGCGCTGGTAGAACTCGGCGACCGTCTGGCGCTCGAGCTCGTCGCACTTGTTGAGGAACGTCACCCGGAAGGCGAAGCCGATGTCGCCCGCGAAGATGCGCGCGTTCTCGGCCCAGGCCAGCACCGTGCGCGGCGACATGACGGTGGAGAGATCGCCGTTCATGAAGGCCGAGCGGGTCAGGTCGGCCACCGTCACCATCCGCGAGATCGTGGTGCGGCCCTCGGCGGTGTCGTAGTCCTTGTTCTTGGCCAGCACGATGGCGCACTCGGCGTCATGGGGCAGGTAGTTCAGCGTGACCACCAGCGACCAGCGGTCCATCTGGCCCTGGTTGATCTGCTGGGTGCCGTGGTAGAGGCCGGTCGTGTCGCCCAGGCCCACCGTGTTCGCGGTCGCGAACAGACGGAAATAGGGGTGCGGGTGGATGACCTCGTTCTGGTCCAGAAGGGTCAGCTTGCCGTCGACCTCCAGCACGCGCTGGATGACGAACATCACGTCCGGGCGGCCGGCGTCGTATTCGTCGAAGACGATGGCGACGTTGTTCTTCAGCGCCCAGGGCAGGATGCCCTCATGGAACTCGGTGACCTGCTTGCCGTCGCGGATCTTGATCGCGTCCTTGCCAATCAGGTCGATGCGGCTGATGTGGCTGTCGAGGTTCACGCGCACGCAGGGCCAGTTGAGCCGCGCGGCGACCTGCTCGATGTGAGTCGACTTGCCGGTGCCGTGGTAGCCCTGGATCATCACGCGACGGTTGAAGGCGAAGCCAGCCAGGATCGCCATCGTGGTGTCGCGATCGAACTGGTAGGTGGGATCGATCGTCGGCACGCGGTCGTTCGACTCTGCGAAGCCTTTGACCTTCATGTCGGAATCGATGCCGAACGCCTCACGAACCGAAATGTCGTGGGTCGGGGTCATTGCATCGGGGGTCGCGCCGTCGGCCATGTATCGCTCGCTTTCCGCCGGTCCGGTCCCGGCCTGTCCTTGCGGATGTTTCGTGCAGCATATGATCCACAGGCGCAAGGGCGCCAGCGGCGAGGCGCCGCGTCCGGGGTTCAGGATGCGCAAACCCTCCGCATGGCAAGGCTCGGGCGCCTCGGTGGGGGGCATGACGCGGCCGAAGCGCTGCGTTAAGAAAACCTGACAGATCCTTAACGTGTTCTCGGAGCCGCCATGCCCCGATCGCTTCGCCTTGCCGGCTCGCTTGCGTGCGTCCTTGCCCTTCTCGTCGGAGTGCAGGCCTCGGGCGACCCGCCCGGCCGTCTCGAGGGCCCCGCCGAGGTCACCGACGGCGACACCATCAAGATCGACGGGCGGCGCATCCGCCTGCTGGAGATCGACGCGCCCGAGGCCGCCCAGACCTGCCGCGACGCCTCCGGTTCGGTCTACGCCTGCGGCAAGGCCTCGACCCGCGCGCTCGAGGCGCTGATCGACGGCGCCAAGGTCAGCTGCGCCTGGGAGGAGATCGACCGCTACGACCGCCCGCTCGCCCGCTGCGACGCCAACGGCCGCGACCTTGGCCGCGCGATGATCGCCGCCGGCCAGGCGGTGATCTACCGCGGCCGGCCCGAGCTTTACGGCGACGCCGAGGCGCAGGCCAAGGCGGAGAAGCTGGGCATGTGGTCGGGCCCGTTCGCGACGCCCTGGGACTATCGCCGCACCGGCAGCTCGGACCCCGAAGTCCTGTCGGGCCCCGCGCTTGACGCCGCGCTCGAGGGCGAAAAGGGCCCGGGCTCGGACTGCCCCATCAAGGGCAACCAGTCGGGCGCCGGCCGCATCTACCACATGCCCGACCAGGCCGATTACGCCCGCACCCGCATCAACGAGGCGAAGGGCGAGCGCTGGTTCTGCTCCGAGGCCGAAGCCGTCGCCGCCGGCTGGCGCCCCGCAAAGCGCTGACGCCTCCGCGCGCCCTCCCCGAAACGCGCCCCCGGCGCCCCGCCCGAAATTCCCGCCCGA
>TARA_R110000751_G_scaffold13472_3_pt1 | contig 12597 bp, 8 predicted proteins | sample TARA_R110000751 | Tara Oceans TARA_R110000751 (sample SAMEA4398001) | marine metagenome | biome: Polar Biome; feature: [MES] marine water layer (ENVO:01000295) within the mesopelagic zone...; material: water (ENVO:00002006), including particulate matter (ENVO:01000060) such as...... | reverse complement strand
ATCATCGGGTCCTGGGCGATCAGGGCGATGCGCCGGCCGCGGATCCGCCTCTGCAGCTCCCGCTCCGAGAGCGTCAGCAGGTCCTCGCCGTCCAGCCACGCCCGGCCCGTCACCGAGGCCGGCACGCGGTTGGGCAGCAGGCCGAGAAGGGCCGAGCCGGTCATCGACTTGCCCGAGCCGCTCTCGCCCACGATGCCCAGCGTCTCCCCTTCGCGGATGGTCAGCGAGACGCCGTCGACGGGACGGACGTCGCCGCGGCGCAGGTGCAGCGCGACGGCGAGGTTCTCGACTTCAAGCAGGGGGCGGGGGGACTGGGCGTCGGTCATGCCTGCCTCATGCGCGGGTCGAACAGGTCGCGGAGCCAGTCGCCCGTCATGTTGGAGGCGAGGCAGGTCAAGAGGATCGCCACGCCGGGAAGGGTGATCGTCCACCAGGCGTGCTGGATGTACTGGCGCGCGTCGGCCAGCATCAGGCCCCAGGAGACGTCCGGCTGCTGCACGCCGAGACCGAGGAAGCTCAGCGAAGCCTCGAACAGGATCACCTGCCCGACCTGAAGCGAGGCGAGCACCAGCAGGGTGTTGAGGATGTTGGGCGCCAGGTGCCGGCGGAAGATCGCGCCGGTCGAGACCCCCGCCACGCGCGCAAAACGGACGTAGTCGCGCGCCTTCAGCGACAGGATCTCGCCGCGCACGATGCGCGCGTACCAGGTCCAGTAGGTCAGCACGATGACGATGACGACCGTCTGCGGCCCCGGCCCCAGCGCCGCGGCCAGGATCAGGCCCAGCGCGATCGGGGGGATCGACATCTGGATCTCCACCAGCCGCATGATCGCCGCGTCGGCAAACCCGCCGAAGTAGCCCGAGACCATGCCCACCAGCCCCCCGATGCCGCCCGACAGAAGAATGGCGTAGAGCGAGATCACCAGGCTGATCCGCGCCCCCGCGATCAGGCGCGAGAGGATGTCGCGCCCCAGGTTGTCGGTTCCCAGGACGTGGCTCCAGCTTCCGCCCTCGATCCAGATCGGCGGGACGAAGGTGGCCGAAAGGTTGATGCCGTTGGGATCGTGCGGAGAGACCGCGGGCCCGCCCACGGCCGCCACGATCATGCCGAGGAGGATCGCCAGCGAGATCCAGGGCACGCCCCGGAACCGCCTCAGCCGGCGCAGGCCCCGGCCTTGGCGGCGCCCCGTCAGGGTCGGCAGGGCGGAGACGTCAGCGGCCATCCCGGATCCTCGGGTCGATCAGGCCGTAGCTGAGGTCCACGGCCAGGTTGGAGAGGACGAAGATCACCGCGCTCAGCAGCACGCCGGCCTGCACGACGGGGAAGTCGCGCGAGAACACCGCCTCGACCACCGTTCGCCCGACCCCGGGCCAGGCGAAGATCACCTCCACCACGAAGGCGCCGCCGATCATGCCGGCGAAGTAGACGCCCATCAGGGTGGCGAGCGGAGCGGCGGCGTTGCGCAGCGCGTATTTCCAGATCAGCAGCCGCGGCGGCACGCCCATGGCGCGCCCGACGCGGATGTACTCGCTGTCGAGCACGTCGAGCATCGCCGAGCGGACCACCCGCATCTGCGCCGCCGCCGGGTACCAGCCCAGCGCGATCGCCGGCAGGATCAGGTTGCTGGGCGAGCCGTAGCCCACCGCAGGCAGCCAGCCCAGGCGGATCGAGAACAAGAGGATCAGCAGCAGGCCGATCCAGAAATGCGGCATCGCCTGGCCCAGCACCGCTATGGCGCGCCCGACCCGGTCGATCCAGCCGCCGCGATGCACCGCCGAGAGCACGCCCACCGGCACCGCGATCGCCAGCGACACCCCCAGCGCCGCAGCCGCCAGCAGCAGCGTCGCGGGCGCCCGGTCCAGGATCAGCTGCGCGGCCGGCATCTCCCAGCGGTAGGACTGGCCGAAGTCGCCCTGCAGCGCGTCGCCCAGGAACACCAGGTACTGCCGCCACAGCGGCAGATCGAGCCCGAGCCGCGCGCGCAGGTTGGCGATCATCTCGGGCGTCGCGTCGATCGGCGTCATCTGCAGGACCGGATCGCCCGACAGGCGAGAGATCACGAAGATGATCACGCTCGCGCCCAGGATGCTGATCGCGCTCTGCGCCACGCGCGAGAGCAGGAAGCGGGTCATCGCGCCTCTCTCCTACCAGGTGTCCACGTTGGGGCGTTTCTTGCCGGCCCGCGGCAACGGCGGGCGGCAGGACTTCAGGCCGCGCATCAGCCAGCCGCGGGTCTCGGCCGGGTCGATCACCTCGTCGATCTCGAAATACTCGGCCATCGAGATCGCCTTGCCCTTGTCGTACATCTCGGCGACCAGGCGCTGATATTCGGCCTCGCGCGCGTCGGGCGCCTCGATGGCGGCGAGCTCGCGGGCGTAGGCGAGCTGCACGAACCCCTCCAGGCCCATGCCCCCGAACTCTCCCGTCGGCCAGGACACCAGGAAGTTCGGCGCGTGGAACCCGCCCCCCGCAGAACCGAGCGCGCCGAGCCCGTAGCCCTTGCGCAGCACCACGGTGAACACCGGCACCGAGAGGTTGGCCGCCTGCACGAACAGGCGCGAGACATGACGCACCTGGGCGGTCTTCTCGGATTCGACCCCCACCATGAAGCCGGGCGTGTCGCAGAGCATCACGATGGGCAGGTCGAAGGCGTCGCACAGCTGCATGAACCGGGCGCTCTTGTCGGCGGCGTCGGCGTCGACGGCCCCGCCCAGGTGCTTGGGGTTGTTGGCGATCAGGCCCATCGGTCGGCCCTCGATCCGCACCAGCGCGGTGACGCAGCCCACGCCGAAGTCGCGGCGCAGCTCCAGCACCGAGTCGTCGTCGCACAGCAGGTCGATCACCTCGCGCACCTCGTAGACCCGCAGGCGGTTCTCGGGGATCGCGCGGCGCAGGTGGCGCTGGTCGGCGCAGGACCACCCGGCCACCGGTCCCTGGAAATAGGACAGATACCGCCGCGCCGCTTCCATCGCCGCGTCCTCGTCTTCCACGAGGATGTCGATGACGCCGTTCTTCGTCTGCACGTCGGAGGGGCCGATCTCGGTCGGGGCGACCTTGCCCAGCCCCCCGCCCTCGATCATCGAGGGGCCGCCCATGCCGATGTTGGAGTCCCTCGTCGCGATGATCACGTCGCACATGCCCAGCAGCGCCACGTTGCCCGCGAAGCAGAAGCGGTTGGCGACGCCCACCACGGGCACCAGACCCGAGAGGCGGGCGAAATACCAGAAGGTCATCAGCTCCAGCCCCGCCGGGCCGATGAACTCGCTGTCTCCGGGCCGTCCGCCGCCGCCTTCGGCCAGCAGCACCAGCGGCGTCTGCATCCGCTCGACCAGCTTCAGCATCCGGTCGGTCTTCTTGTGGCCCATGATCCCCTGGGTGCCGGCGAAGACCGTCCAGTCGTAGGAGATCACCGCGGCGCGGGCGCCGGTCTCGTCGAACCTGTCGCCGTTGATCTCGCCGAGCCCCATGATCAGCCCATCGGCGGGCGACATGTCGAGCAGCTCCTCGTAGGAGCGGCGCGCCCGCTGCGGGGCCAGCACGAACGAGCCGTATTCGTGGAAGCTCCCGGGGTCGAGCAGACGCTCGATGTTCTCGCGCGCCGTGCGCAGCCCCAGCGCGTGCCGGCGGGCGACCTGACGGGGGCGGCCCGCGTCGGACATCCGGCGGCGGCGTTCGAACACCGCCGCAAGGTCGGGACGCACGAAGTCGAGATCGACCGCCTCCTCCGCCGCGGCGACCGCCTCGAGGTCATCCCTCGGCTCGATCAGGGCGAGGATCTCGCCGGCCTGCACCGTCTCTCCGGGGGCGGGACCCAGGGCCGCGACCAGTCCGGCCCGGTCGGCGGTGATCACGTGCTGCATCTTCAGCGCCTCGAGGATCGCCACCGCCTGGCCGGCGGCGACGGCATCGCCCTCGGCGGCGGGATACTCGACCACGGTGGCGAGCATCGGCGCGGCGACCGAGGCGGTTCCCCGCCGCGGCTGCAGGCCGGGGGCGGCGGGCGCGGCGACGGCCTCGGGCGCCTCGGCCTCGGCCTGCGCGGCGAAGGCGGCGGCGGCCCGGACCAGCTCGGCCCCATGGGCGTCGACGAAACGGGTGGAGACGCGGTTTTCGGCCACCTCCGGCCGCTCCAGCAGGGCGCGCAGGAACGGCAGGTTGGTCTCCGCCCCCGCCACCCGGAAGCGGGCGAGCGCGCGCTTCGCCCGGCCGACCGCCCGGGCGTAGTCGGGGGCGGGCGAATGCACCACAACCTTGGCCAGCAGGCTGTCGAACGCGGCCCCGATGCGGTAGCCGGCATAGCCGTAGGCGTCGACCCGGACGCCCGGCCCGGACGGAGGCTCGAAGACGCTCAGCGCGCCGCCGGCGGCAAGCGCGGCGCCGGTCTCGTCCATGCGCTCTGCGTTGACGCGAAGCTGGATGGCGTGGCCGCGCGGGGCGGGGACCTCGGCCTGGCCCAGGCCCATCGCCGACAGCCGCTCCCCGGCCGCCACCCGGATCTGGAGCGCGACGAGGTCGAGGCCGGTCACCGCCTCGGTCACCGTGTGCTCCACCTGCAGGCGCGGGTTGGCCTCGATGAACACGAAGCCGGGACCGCCCTCGGGCGCCTGCGGCTCGACGAGGAATTCGAACGTGCCCAGGCTGTCGTAGTCCGCCGCGCGCGCCATGCGCAGCGCCGCGTCCAGCAGGGCCTCGCGCAGGGGGGGGTCGAGATTCGGCGCCGGCGCGATCTCGACCAGCTTCTGGTGGCGGCGCTGCAGCGTGCACTCGCGCTCCCAGGCGTGGATCACGCTCTGGCCGTCGCCGATCACCTGAACCTCGATGTGGCGGGCCTCGCGGATCAGGCGTTCGGCGTAAAGGGCGCCGGCGCCGAAGGCGGCTTGCGCCTCGGCGGCGCAGCGGGCGAAGGCGGCGTCGAGATCGTCGTCGGGCCCGACCACGCGCATGCCGCGCCCGCCGCCCCCGGCCACGGCCTTGAGGATCATCGCCTCGCCCTCAGGCAGCCCCTCGCGGAAGGCGCGGGCGCGCGCGAGGTCGAAGCCCCCCGAGCAGGGCGCGGCCTCGGCGCCGCCGGCCACCGGGACGCCCAGCTCGACCGCGAGCGTCCGGGCGCGCAGCTTGTCGCCGAACAGGTCCAGCGCCTCGGGGCGCGGACCGATGAAGACCAGACCAGCCTCGGCGCAGCGGCGCGCGAAGGCGGCGTTCTCCGACAGGAACCCGTAGCCCGGATGCACCGCGTCGCAGCCGCCCTCGATCGCCGCGGCGACCACCGCCTCGATGTCGAGATAGGCGCCCGCCCCCCGACCGGGCAGCGCCGCGGCGGCGTCCGCGCGGCGGACGTGAAGGCTGTCGGCGTCGTCCGTCGAGTGGACCGCAAGCGTCGCGACGCCCAGGTCGGCGGCCGCCTCGGCGATGCGGATGGCGATCTCGCCGCGGTTGGCGATGAGGATGCGTGAGAACATGCGGCAGGCGATCCAGCTTCGTCTTGGGAGGGAGGGGCGCAAGGGGGAAGGGGCGCAAGAGGGGGAGGGACGACGGCGGGGCGGCCTCGCCCCTCCCCATCGGGTCGCCCGTCCGGTCGCCGCGCCGACCCAGGGAGGGCGGAGGCGCGACGGAGCGGTCCGGCGGGCGGGCCCGAATTCGCAGGACCTACTTGACCGAGACTTCCTGGAAGGTCCGCCAGAAGCCGGGGTGCGGCCAGCCGGTCCAGTCGATCCGGTCGGAATGCCAGGCCATGGTCACCAGCGGCTTGTAGGTGGTCACGCCGCCCAGCACCTTCTCGTGCTTGATGCGCGCGATCTCCTGGAGGATCTCGTCCCGCTTCGCCGGATCCAGTTCGCGCCGCTGCCGGGCGAGCAGCTCGTCGATCTCGGGCTCGTTGGCGTGGGAGTGGAAGCCGTAGCCCTTGCCGGGCTGGAAGCTGTGCAGGTGCCCCGACCAGGGAAACCCGGGGTCCGGCGGCATGTAATGGGCGTACATCATCGAGACGATGCCATCCATCTTCTCCTGCCCCTCGCCCTGGCGGCGCACGACCTGGATCCAGGCCGAGTATTCCAGGCCGATCTGCTTGCAGCGGATGCCGATGGTGGAGAGGTAGGCGAAGAACGCCTCGCCCATCTCCTTCACGTTCGGCTCGCGCGGGGAGATCAGGTTGTAGCAGTTGGTCTCGAAGCCGTTGGGATAGCCGGCTTCGGCCAGCAGCCGCTTGGCCTTGGCGGGGTCGTAGTCGAAGGGCGTCAGGTCCTCGGACCAGCCGGGCTCGTTCTGCGAGACCTCGGTGTAGCGCTCGCCCTGGCCGAACAGCACGCTCTCGATGATCGCGTCGATGTCGGCGCCGTGGGCCACGGCCTGGCGGACGCGTTCGTCCTGGAAGGGCGAGCCCTCGATGTTGGCGGCCATGTCGAAGAACAGGTTGTTGCCGGTCGGGAAGGTGCCGGTCTCGACCCCTTCCATCTGCTCGAACTCCTCGATCATCGACAGGGGGACGGCATCCATCCAGTCCACCTGACCGGAGCGGAAGGCCGCCACGCGCGAGATGTCCTCGGGCAGGATCTTCAGTTCCAGGCGGTCGGCGTCGGGGCGGTGGTCCTGGTTCCAGTAGCCGTCCCAGGCCTCGAACACCGCGCCCTCCTTCGGGGTGCGGGAGACGAACTTCCACGGACCGGTTCCGACCGGCTTCTGCGCGAAGCCCTCGGCGCCGACCTCCTCGAAATAGGCCTTGGGCATGGCCCACAGTTCGAGGTTGTTGATGATGTAGGTGACGTCGGGCTCGGAGAAATGGAGCTCGAAGGTCAGCTCGTCCCTGATCTCGAAGGACTCGATCTTGGCCTGCAGGTGCGACCAGTGCGACTGGTCGGGGTCGCGCAGCCGCTCCCAGGAGAACTTCATGTCTTCCGCGGTCAGCGGGTCGCCGTTGTGGAAGGTCACGTCCGGGCGAAGGCGCACCGTGATGATCGGGCGGCCGTCGTTCTCGTCGACATCGTAGGACTCGGCCAGCCAGGGCATCCGCTCGCTCCCGTCGGGCGAGGGGCGGAGCAGCTGCTCGAACATCTGGGCGATGTAGTACATGTCCACGCCCTGGGCGTACTTCACCGGGTCCATGTTGGTGGGCTCGGCGCCGAGCGCGGCGGTGATCGTGCGGTCCTGGGCGAGGGCGGGTCCGACGGGCGGCGCAAACCACACGGCTGCGCAGACCGCCGCGGCGCCTAGCAGGCGCGGGCTTCTGGTCATCGAATTCTCCTCCCGGTGCGCGGCGCTTGTTTTCGCGCCGTCAAGCCGAGCGTAGTTCGATTCGAACATTGCTTCAAGCATTGCTCTTTGGCGCCGTCACGCGCTGACGTTCCAACGGGTCGATGGCTTCGGAGCGACAGAACCCCCGACGGGGGGATCTCGAAGGACGCCCGCCGGACCTCCGCCGCGTCGATGATTTCCGATATCCTTCAGTCGCTTGCGCACCGGCCGTCTGCAGCTCGGGTTCGGAACCGAGCCACACCGATCCCGTCCGCGCCGTCGCCGCCACCATCCGCCGGCTCACCCGAGGTCTCGCAGGACGGGGGCTCGCAGACTTCCCAGCCAGGTTCGGGGTCGGCGAGCAGGCCAGGCCGGACGCATCCCTCCCTTCAGGAGGGATCGGCGATCAGGATAACCGAGCCCGACGTGGCGCCGGACTCGAGCGCGCGATGGGCCTCCGCCGCCTGCTCGAAGGGAAACACGGCCTCCATCCGGATCCGGACCGCGCCGGAGGCGATGCGGGCGAAGAGGCTCTCGGCCATCGCGGCGCGGACCGAGGGGTCGTCGATGTAGTCGCCCAGCATGGGTCGCGTCAGCGTCAGGGAGCCTCGCGCGCCCAGGTCCTGGATCGCGATCGGGGGGATCGGTCCGGACGCCTGACCGTAGCTGACGAAGTGTCCCCGCCGCGCAAGGGAGTCGAGCGATCGGGCAAAGCTCGCCCGGCCCACGGCGTCGTAGACGACCGAGACCATCGCCCCGCCGGTGACCGCCGCCACCTCGCCCGCGATGTCGGCCTCGCGCCCGACGATCACGTGGGCGCAGCCGCCGGCGCGCGCCAGGGCGGCCTTCTCGGGCGAGGAGACGACGCCGATCACCACGGCGCCGAGCGACGCGGCCCATTGGGTCAGGATCGCCCCGACCCCGCCGGCCGCGGCATGGACCAGGATCGTCTCGCCGCTCCGCACCGTGTGCACGGCGTGCAGGAGCATGTGAGCGGTCAGTCCGCGCAGCGTCGCCGCGGCCGCGGTGCGGTCGTCGATGACCTCGGGCAGGCGGATCAGGCGGCGCGCTTCGATCAGGCGCGCCTCGACATAGGCGCCGGACACCGAGGCGTAGCTGGCCCGGTCGCCGGGCGCCCAACCCTCGACCCCCTCGCCCACCGCCTCGACCACGCCGGCCGCCTCCCGCCCCGGAATGCACGGCAGCGGCGCGGGGTAGAGACCTGAGCGGGAGTAGACGTCGGTGAAGTTCACGCCGATCGCGGTCTGGCGCAGGCGAACCTCGCCCGGCCCGGGATCGCCGATCTCGATCGGCTCGATCCGCAGCACCTCGGGCCCGCCGGTTGCGTGGAATCGTATCGCCCTGGTCATTTGCGGCCCCTTTGGCAACCAGCGTGCCCGATAATGCAATAAAGTTTTCATTGTTTAAAACGCCAATGTTGGCAACCTGTCGACAAGCAAGATTCGGACGGCGCCGCGAATGGGGCCGCCAGGGGAGGACGGATGCGGAGACGCGAAGCGCCGATGCGCCGGGGGCGCCGGTGACGGCTGGCGGCCGGAAAGGCCGGACCGAGGGCGAGGCGACCGGCGGACCCGGCGTCTGCGTCGTCGCCCGCGGGCCCGGCGCCTCGAGCGCCTTTCGCGGCGCGCACACCGCTTGGCAGGGCTCGTCTTGGCAAGGCTCGTCCCCGATGTCCTCGACCCCGATGACCCGGCGCCATCGCGCGCCGTCCGGAGCCGATCGAGGCGGCCGCCCTCCTTCCGGTCTGCCGGGCGTACCGCCGCCAGATGCCGTTTCCGGCCGGGCACGCCCGCTGCGCCGGCGATCCGGGCCTGGGCGCCGCGCCGGGGACCGCGCGGGCGCAGCCGACGGACCGGGCGTCGCTCCGACCGGCCGAGCCAGCCGCAGGCCGAGCCAGGACATCGACAAGACCGACATCGGGAGGAAGACCATGACCCAACCCACCGCTCTGGCGCCGGCCGCGGCCGCCGCGCTTCTCGCCTGCGCGACCCTTGCGGCCGCCCCCGCCGCCGCGCAGACCACCATCCGCGCCTCGACCTGGCACCCGCCCGCGCATCCGGGAGTCGTCGGAGGGTTCGAGCGCTTCATGGATCACGTGAAGCAGGCGTCGGGCGGCGACCTCGACTTCCAGTTCTGGTCCGGCGGGTCGCTGCTGGGGGCCCGGGACACCCTGCCCGGCGTCGAGAACGGGATCGTCGACGTGGGCGTGCTGGCCCTGACCTACTTTCCGGCCGAGTTCCCCCACTTCCAGCTGATCGCCGACATGGCGATGCTCTCGGACAAGCCCCCGGCGATCGCCGCGGCGGTGGCCGAGCTGATGATGCTCGACTGCGCCCCCTGCCGCGCCGACTTCGAGGACAAGGGCCTGGTCTTCACCTCGACCTACTCCACCACCCCCTACACGCTGATCTCCAAGCAGCGGCTGGCCTCGCCCGAGGACCTCAAGGGCAAGAGCTACCGCTCCGCCGGCGCCCTGTGGGACCGCTGGGTGGAGAGCGTGGGCGGAACCTCGGTCAACGTGTCGGCCGCCGAGATGTTCGAGTCGCTGGACCGCGGCGGCGTGGACGTGGCGGTGTTCTCGCCCGCCGCGCTGAAGGCCTATTCGCTGTGGGATGTGGCAAGCTACGACGTGATGCTGCCGCTGGGCGTCTACGCGGCGATGTCGCTGTTCACCTTCAACCAGGGCTTCTGGTCCGACCTCGACGACGACCAGCGCAAGGTGGTGCTGGAAGGCGCCGCCTTCGGAACCATGGGCGTCACCTACGCCTACATGCGCAATGACGAGGAGGCGCTGGCCGCCGCCGCCGAGCACGGCGTCGAGATCGTCGAGCCGACGCCGGAGCTGACCTCGCAGCTCGCCGCCTTCGTCGAGTCGGACCTCGAGAGCCTTGCCCGGATCGCCCGCGACCGGCACGGCGTCGCCGATCCCGAGCCCATCATCGCCCGCTACCGCGAGTTGCTGGAGAAGTGGGAGGCGATCTACGAGGAGACCGGCGGCGACCAGGACGCGATGACCGCGGCGCTGCAGCGCGAAGTCTACGACAAGGTCGACCTCGCGAGCTACGGCCAGTGAGCGGCCGGGCGAGGACGGGAGACACCCGATGCTGAGGGCGATCCGGCTCCTCGCCCGCGCGTTCGCCCTGGGCGGCGCGCTGGGCCTGGCGGCGATGATGCTCCACGTCAACGCGGACGTCCTCGGCAAGGCCCTGTTCGGCACGCCGGCGCCGGCGACGCTGGAGATGGTGTCCTATTACTACATGGCCGCGGTCGCGATGCTCCCGCTCGCGGCCATGGAGCGCAAGAGCGGGCTGGTCCATGTCGATCTGCTCTACCAGCACCTGCCGGGCGGGGTCCGACGGGGGCTGCTGGTCGCGACGCTGGCGCTGTCGGCGCTGTATTGCGCGGGGATCTCCTGGGCCGCGTGGGAGCCGGCAGTCAAGGCCTGGCGGGTCGGCGCCTATACCGGGACCACAGTGACGGTCGCCACCTGGCCGACGCGATTCCTGCCGGTGCTGGGCTTCGCGCTGATCGCGCTGATGCTGCTCGCGCAGGCGGCGGCGGTGATGCTGGGCCGGGCCGATCTTCAGGCCGAAGTCGGGCGGGGCGAGTGATGGACGGCGTCGCCATCGGCCTGATCGGCCTGGGCGCGACCGTCGTCCTGCTGGCGCTGCGCCTGCCGATCGGGGTGGCGCTCGGCGGCGTCGCCTTCCTCGGGATCTGGGCTTTCGCCGGGCCGCGAGCGGCCTGGGGCATGCTCTCCCAGGTGCCCTACGAGTTCACCGCCCACTGGACGCTGAGCTCGATCCCGATGTTCCTGCTGATGGGCTATGTCAGCTATCACGCGCGGATCACCGAAAGCCTGTTCAGCGCCGCGCAACTGTGGCTCGGGCGCCTGCCGGGCGGCCTGGGGATCGCCACGGTGGCGGGAGCGGCGGGCTTCTCGGCCGTGACGGGGTCGAGCCTCGCGGCCGCCGCCGCCATGGGCCGGATCGCGGTGCCCGAGATGGCCCGCAACGGCTACCGGCCGGGCTTCGCCGCCGGGATCGTGGCGGCGGCCGGGACCATCGGTTCGATGATCCCGCCCTCGATCATCATGATCCTCTACGGCATCTTCGCCGAGGTCTCGATCGGCAAGCTGTTCATCGCGGGGATCTTCCCCGGGCTGCTGACCGCGCTGATCTACTCGCTCGCGATCCTGATCCGGGTGCTGACCCGGCCCGAGATCGCGCCGCGCACGACCGGGACGGTCCCGATGTCCGCCAAGCTGCGGGCGCTGGGCGACGCCTGGCCGTTCCTGCTGCTGGTGCTGGGCGTGTTCGGAGGTCTGTTCTCGGGCGCCTTCACGCCGACCGAGGCGGGGGCGGTGGGCGCGCTGCTGTCGATCGTGATCGCGGCGGCGAAGGGCGCCCTGACCCGCAAGGTGCTGGGCGATGCGGTGACCGAAACGCTCCACGGCGCCGCCTCGATCTTCTTCATCGCGGTGGGGGCGGCGCTGCTGACGCGGTTCCTGGCCTTCACCGGCGTGCCGACGTTCTTCTCGGACATGATCGTGGCGGCGGAGCTCGATCAGCTGCAGCTGATGCTGGCGATCGCGCTGCTCTATATCTTCCTGGGCATGTTCCTGGATCCGATGGGCTGCCTGCTGCTGACGCTGCCGATCCTGTTGCCGATCCTCGAGGCGCGCGACGCCGACCTGATCTGGTTCGGCATCCTGCTGGTGAAGTTCCTCGAGATCGGGCTGATCACGCCGCCGGTGGGCCTCAACGTCTACGTCATCAAGGAGATCATGGGCGATCAGACCACGGTCGGGCGCATATTCCAGGGCGTGTCGTGGTTCATCGTCGCCGACATCCTGCTGGTCACGGCGATGATCGTGCTGCCGGGGATCGTAACCTACCTGCCGCGCTTCATCGAGTAGCGCCCCCCCGCGAGGGGACAGACACGCGGCCGCGACGCGCCGCAGACCAGGGAAGGAAACCTCGAATGGCGCGACGCGTCGCCATCGCCGACTACGAGAAAGCCGCCCGCCGGCGCCTGCCCGCCGCCGTATGGGAGTTCGTCTCCGGCGGGGCGGAGGACGACGTCTCGCGCGAGCGGAACCGCGAGGCCTTCGCCCGCGGCGCCTTCCGCCCGCGGATCCTGCGCGACGTCTCGGGCCGGGACGCCTCGATCGAGCTGTTCGGCCATCGCTATGCGGGCCCCATCGGGCTCGCGCCGACGGGGTTCAACGCCCTCGTGCGCCGCCGCTGCGACGCGCTGCTGGCCGAGGCTTTCGCCGCCGCCAACCAGCCGCAGATCGTCTCGGGCGTCTCGAGCGTGCCCATCGAGGAACTGGCGCGGACGAACCCG
>TARA_R110000751_G_scaffold4372_5_pt1 | contig 12604 bp, 22 predicted proteins | sample TARA_R110000751 | Tara Oceans TARA_R110000751 (sample SAMEA4398001) | marine metagenome | biome: Polar Biome; feature: [MES] marine water layer (ENVO:01000295) within the mesopelagic zone...; material: water (ENVO:00002006), including particulate matter (ENVO:01000060) such as...... | reverse complement strand
CAAAGGACCATATAAATCCATAATTTCACTTATATTCATTAATATCTCTCCACTTAATATCTACAGTACAACCTATATCAGTATAAATTACTGTAACTACAGATATATTATTTCCTATAGGATCTTCTACCCTCACAAAACCTTCATTTATTATGTTCTTTTGCTGCATTATCAATCCCTCTTTCTACCATCTCTTCTGGTGTTAAATTATCATCCCAGCCCTTTCTTAAATTTCTAAAATGACCAGAACCATGTAGGTTTAGTTTGTAATATTCTCCCAACCAAATGGTAAAAGAAATACCTTCACTTTTTTTCATTCTATTGCCCCCAAACCTTTACATTTATTACAAGCCATATCAATCATATATCCAGATCCTCTACAGATTTTACACACTTTCATTTGCTCACCCTTTGAGTTAATATAGGTAATATTATTTTAATCATACATCTATCACATACAGGGTGCTCTTCTAAGTACACTATTGTTGTGTAGTTTTTCTTTTTACATATAGTACATTTTACGTTATTCATTTTATTCACCTAATTTAAAGGATGATCAATCCCTGGAAACTCTAAAACCCATTGTAAAGATTTAACAACTCCATTCATAGCATTGAAGTTCCTTATTGCTTCAGCTATTTGTTTTCTTGAAGTACTAGGATCTTGTCTAATTTCTGCCAACCAACTTTTCCATTCGTTTCTTCTAACTATAGCTTCATCAAGCATCCATCTTATATCTTCTTTATCTCTCATTCTTCAACCCTCGGTGCTATTAAATAATGGATAGAATTATTTACATTTAAAAATAGTGGCTTATCCGAACCACCGTATATATTTACTACACCATTAACATTTAAAAGTAGAGTATGAATAGGGCTAGAAATTGTAACCTCAAAAGGTTCACCAAAACATTCTTCAACGATTGGTTCTATATTAACAGACATCATTTCCATACCTTTATGAGAAGAAATAGTTAACATAGACTCTTCCCACTTTATTTTATATATTGAAGAACCAACAGCTTCACATGCTTTAAAAGCGTCTCTTATTTTATCAGCGTCAACTTTAACAAATGACTTTAATGTTGTTCTGTCATTTATTTTTAACACTTCTTTATTTTTGTTAGATAATGATAAACCTGCAAATTTACTCATGAAATGAAAAACGGTGTCATTACACTCATGTCTATTCAACAACGGCACACTAAATCTTTTCTCTTCATCATAACCTATTAGGAGATTATTTTCTATCTTTAAATTTACTTCATTATAATTACTAAGGTAATTTACTAAAGTATCAATATCTACAGTCATAGTATCTTCTATATCATTTTCTATATTTAAAATCAACCTTATATAAGAAGAGTTATTAGCATTAAATATTGCTATCTTATCTCCGTCTTTTCTAGTAATCACACATTCTTGCGAGATACAGTCTGATTTATTACTATTACCAGAACTATATTTACCAGTCATTTTACTCTTTTTCAACATTGTTATTAAGTATTTCGTATTTGAAACATTCATCATTATTTCTCACCTCTATTAATTCATCGTTAATTGTTAAATTCCAACCCACTTTAATTTCGTCTTTATGAAATATTAGTAGATAATCTATTGGTTCTACATATATGGATAATAGATCAACTGTACTTTTCCATTGGTTGAATGATATATTCATTTCAGTTGTCTTATTACTCCTGCTTTTAAATAATTTTACTATCCAAGCCTCTCCCTCTTTTGCTCTATTAGAAGTGCTTTTACATTCAACCCTGTATATTTTATCTTTCTTTAAGACAACTAAATCTATACTTTCTTTACCTGTGTATTGTTTATATACATCAAAATCATTCATAATGAAGTACTCAATAGCTTTGAGTTCTCCTAGAAACGCTTGTTTTTTTATATCGTTGTATTTATTCATTTATAACACCTAAAGTGGAGAAGGGGGTTACTTGCCCCCTCCCCCGTTTATAGCATTCCGTTTTTAATTTGTTCTAGCCCATACCACTTAGCATTCACACCATCGTTTTCATATAACAAATATGTTTTACCTACAATATCAGAGTTAGTTTTTGACTTAACTACCTTAGCAAATAACTTCGTAGTTTTCCCTCTTTCTTCTACATAACAATTAACATGTTGAAACAGTTTTGCAGTTGTAGATTTTTCCCAATCTGGTTTTTGACCCGATATATTAAAACCATCATAAATGTCTTTCATATGAGTAATGAAAAACTTATGGCACTTGAGCCTTTTAACCTTATCAAACAATCTATTATATTCTTGATTCCTAGCAAACCATTGGGTAGGTACTAATTTCATTTTATCCGCTTGTCTATCATCAGCACCTTTAATGTGGTGGTGTCTAACAATCATGTTTGTTACATCTAACCAAGAATCCAAACCATCTAAAACAAGAGCCGCCACACCTTTAACTTCAATTATTTGGCCGCCAAAATCCATACTACCCTTCTCAATTGCTTCATCTACTAGAGCAATAAACCCTGTTGCAAAATCAGCTGTTGCTATATAGTCAATTGTCTGGTCCTCCTTTCTAATATAAGGGTTAAGAATAAATACCTTTTCATCTGTTGACCAGTGCTGACGCCATGTTGGTTCAGCACCTTCATCAAAATCAAGGATAAATACCCAATCTGTTTTCTTTTGTTCTTCTGTCCTACAATCAATTGCCGACCCTGTTTTACCTGAACCAGGATCTCCACTTATACCGCACACATAAAAAGAAGATTCTCTTTCTAACATTTCATCTCGTTGCGCTTTCATACTCAGTTTCATTTGATCATAAATATCAGCAGTAGCATTAGACTGTACTATGTTTTTTGTAGAATCACTAATCGCCTTTCCATCTTTTACCGTTTGTCCTATTCCCATCGTTATTCCTCTTCATTTATTTCCTTTATATTGCTTGTATATACTGTTTCTACATCTTGCAAAACACTAATTAAATCTTTAACGGTTTCTTTGTTTCCTCTTCTAGTGTATAACTTACCCGATTTAGTATGAAACCTAATTTGGAATTGGTCCTCTTCTTCAAAAACTTCCTGCCATTCCATAGCTTCAACTGATTCTACTCTAACAGCTAATTTATTTAATCTTATTACTCCGTTTATTATCTGCATTAAGTTCACCAATACTGAATATCATCATCAGTAGAAGCATTTGATACTGTATCAGTAGCTCCAACAATGACTCTAGGGAATACACCAAACAAATTAATACTAACTGAGTTAAATTCATTAGCAATCGGCATACCCATTTCGTCTTTCTTTTGAGTTTGGTTTGATCTACCTATGATAATTACATCAGACCCAACACCAAAGTTAAGATTTAAATGCTTTGGAACCCAACAAGGTGTAGGTTCTGGTATATCTCCTTCTTCAAATCCATAGTTAGCATCAAGAGGTTCAATATATAAAGTTCTATTCCCTGTCCTATCATTAGGAACAAGATTCATACTTGATACAATTCCATCGGTAACTACTAATCTAGAAGATACAGGCTCATGTTTAATAGAATCATGGTAAGATTCTAAATCAATTAGTTCTGTTAAGTAATTAGACATGTGATTTGCTAATAGGGTTTCCATATTTAATCCAGAAACATCTACATATTTATCACTTTCTTCATTTAGAGAATCGTTGTAAACTATATTGTTTAGGGTTTGATTATTCTTACCAACACCATACATTAAATTTTCTGCATCCTTATAGATACCTTGAATATTAACCCACCTAAAAGTTTCTACATTGAAATTCTTTGCTAGATCTTCTTTCATATTTACTACATACAAATTATAGTCATCTGATTCTGAATGCTTTGCAACAAAATGAGCCCTTCTACGATAAAGTTCTTTTGGTTGTGGTAAGCTATATCCATCATTAGCATCTCCAGAAGGCCAAGTTTTTCTATTATCAATAGGAACAATCCACTTATTTTCATCTACTTCCATTGCTGCATCTGGTAGGTTAGGTATAATCTTTGTATCTACTTGACCATTCTTAACTTGTGATTTCTGATAGCCAGCTTCTACTAATTCTATTTCAGCAACTCTTTCTTCATTAAAGACTACATTTGCATTTGAAGTATAGTCAGACAATACTTGATTTCGGTTCCATTGTTGAACATCTCTGGCATCTTCTATTGCTACAAAGAACCCAAATCCATTTTTCACAAGCTTACCACCAGTATTACCACTATCTCTTCTCAACAGACCTCTAGCCCAATTACGGGCTAGAGTTAATGTTACCATCGCTTCTCTTTCTACTTCTATGTCTAGGTTATTACTTTCTGCTACACTCTTATATTTCTCCATTATTTCTTCTTCTGTCATTTCTAATCTCTTAGCCAATCCATTCAATTCTTCTATTATTTTTTCATTTTCCATTTTCTTCACTTCCATTATATCTTTGACACAAACCACGATAACAAAATTTGTGGGTTCGCTGTTGTTGAACGCCACTCAGTTTCGCCTAACAAGGCTAACCACTTAAACTTTTTACTTGTTTCAATATCCATTTTTAATATATAGATATGAATATTCTCACAAATTTCTGATACACTATGACCTTTATAGGTTAAAGCGTGTAATTGCTCTAATGCTTTTAGTGTATTTCCACAAAACAACTCATTAATTGTTTCGTCATAAATATTATTTTCATAATTCCCTAAATCAAATTCAAAATTAGACGCTTGTGCAGAAAGAATTGCACTACGAACATCTCCGGATTTAAAATCTACCAATTCTTGCCATGACAAATCTGGCTCATCTTCAACTATTCTCTGTATATTCCCTAATATTTCAATTATCGTTTCGTGTTTTAGTTTACCAAAATGATAATTTTTACATCTACTTCTTACTGCATGATCTACAGCGTTTATATTATTACATGTTAATATAAACTTTACTTCTTTTGTCTTTTCCATAATTCTTTTTAATGCTAATTGCGAGTTTATTGTCATTCCATCCATTTCATCTAAGATGCATATCTTATAAGGTATACTCTCTAACGGTTTGGTTTTTGTAAAATTAACAATTGTTTCTCTCACAGTATCTAATTTTCTATCTTGTGATGCGTTTATCTCTAATACATTATCTCTTGTGTTCTCTCCTAAAATATCATTAGCTAAACAATGGGCTGCTGTAGTTTTACCTGTTCCAGGCCCACCATATAATATTATATTAGGCATCATCTCGTTATTCTCTAACCATAAAAAGGCATCTTTTAAGAAATGCCCTTGAATGTTAAATTCTTTCAAACTTTTTGGTCTATATTTTTCTGTCCAACTCATTTTACCACCACCCTTATATATTTCTTCTTGTTACTATTTATTGGGATATACATTTCTTTTTGGGATATTTTTGTTTTTGGCGAATCAAGCATATGTGTTGACGGCTATTATTCTGTTTGTATATCTCAAAAAAATCTTATCATCTTATTATTTATAGAACCTATATTTTGGGGATTAATGTTATACTTTACATATAAAGGGTTTAGGAAAACCCTTAAGAAACGTTCTCGTCAGAAACGATAGTATATACTTTATATCTATGTCCTGTTATGTCTTTTTTCCATTCCCTTTCAAACACATACTCCTGTTCTTCAAGGTCTTTAATTCTTCTAGGAAGCGACATTATTCTATATAAAAACTGTGCTTCTAATCCTGTTATTGTATCTCTGTTTACGAAATGTTCTTTTAACATATCTAATTGACTCATTTTTTTCTCTCCTTTATATTTGGTTCATAACTATATGCTAACAACTCATAAAAATAATTCTGTTTATATCTTCTATAAGCTGATTGAGCTATAAATATTATTTTATTTGTTGGGTTTGCTTCATAAATTAACTTTAATAATGTGTGGTTGTTGGGCTTATTATGTTTGAATATTTCACACACTAAATTTCTATCTCTAGACATTAAATAATACTTCACCATTTTATAAAGATTCATATCCATATTAATAATAGTTTTGTGTTTTTCTAACACCTGTTCTTTTTCTATACCAAAATTATTTTGCATCATTTACAGCCTCTTTAATTAAAGTCATCCCATCTAAGGTAAGATGCTGACCATCTTTTACTTTCTCTAAAGCTACTAGAAAAGGGTTCCATTGATTATTTGATGCTGGTAATAGTTCTGGTAATAGGTTTGATAACTTAATTAAACTATCTCTTCTACCTACATAAAGAAGAGGTTTATCTCTATTAGCTCCTTCACTTTCTCTATAAACATATTCAATTTGATATTGATCTAATGTTCTTTCTATTGCTTGTAGGAAAGGGGTTTCAGCTCTAAAGTTTACTCTTAGTCTAATTGTTTGTCCTGTATCGGTAGCGTTTGATCTATAAAAAGTTACTTCTGGTCTAGCTAAAGACAACAAAATCCCTTGCAGTTGTTCTTTTGTAAACATCATTTAATCACCAAAGATATTATAACTATCATAGTCATTATATTAACTACATTAACCATTACTAGTATTTTATTACTTTTTTTAATTACTTTTAGTAGCTCTATTAATAAATCATTTGTCTCTTTCATCATAGTCATTTTACATTACTTCCATTATATCTGTAGGTACTATTTTATCATCTCTATATTTAATAAACCTAGGAAATCTAAGCCCCAAGTTTCCTAACTTATCCTTTGTTAGAATATCTGCTCTTACTTCTATGATTATTGAATTAGGTGTAGAGGAATTGTAGAGTTCAGTAAAGAATACTAAATCTTCATCAGAAAAACCAGAACCTACTGATCCTACAGAAATAAAACTACCATCGTCATCTAGAAGAGCTATTTCATATGTTGCTAAGACATCTGATCTTTTACCGCTACCATAACTGGCTCCAGTAATAACAGCATCAACTTCTACTCTAGCAGGTTTATATTTAATCCAATCATTAGACCTTTTTCCTGCTATCCATTTACCAAGTAGGGGTTTAATAATTATTCCTTCGTAGCCATCAGCAATAGCCTTATCATAATACTCTAACATTTCAGTAGTTGAAGTAGTTAGTATTGAGTTGGCTACTAGTTCGGTAGTGAAGTTTTCACGAAGTAATTTAAGTCTATCTCTATAAGTTAATTCAGCTATATCTTTTTCAGCTAAACTTAACAGATCAAATAACTTAAGTTTTACTTCTGTTCTAAATATTACAGATTGAGTTTTACCATGAATTCTACTCATTATTTTTTTAAATTCATCTGGCTTACCATTTATATCAACAGGATATATTTCTCCATCAGCAACATAATTTTTTGCTACGGGTCCATATTCTTTAAGATCATCTACAATATCATCAAATTTATGAGTTATATCTTTACCCTTACGATTACATATCATTATAGTTCCATCAACGTTATGAATCTGTGCTCTAATACCATCATATTTCACATCAATAATTGAAGGAACGTTAATAACTGGAGTTTCTTTTTGACCTTTTGCTAACATTGGGTTTCTAAATACTCCAGCAGGTACGGTTAAATCTAATTCATTACCAAGGTGTAGTTGATTATCAATAAAACTAAGAGAGTTACTCATGGAAGCCTTTTTAATTAAAGATTGTTTTTTATTATGATACTTAGCTATTGCTTTACTAACTGATCCTTTGTGAACTCCATTTCTAGGTTCTTTTAAAAAGAATCTAATTAGCCACCTTTTACCTAGAATAGAAGTATTACCATATGCTCTAAAAAATTGAGAGTATGCTTCATCATAATCAGTAGCATATAAAAAACCACAAGCGCCAATTAATTCAGCAGTATTATTCTCTGGTTCATCATCACTATCAAATAATTCAATTACATGGTCAAGACCAGGATAATGAGCCATTAAATCTTTAATATTATCTCCACCTAATTTGTAATATTCTTCTAACCTTTTAATTAAACCAGACTCTCCTATTCCAACATTTGGAAAATCCAAAGTAAGAATATTAATTATAGTAAACCTTTCTTCATAAGAGGCAGTATTAAATAGTTCTGTAATCATAGATACCTTTTCAGTTTTTGATGGTACATTAGTTAACTCTTCATTCAACTTTGCAAACTCACTAAATTTCATCCTAGTTCACCAAATTTTCCATCAAAGAATTTATTTACAAATTCCATAAAACTATCAAATTCTTCATGTTTTTCTTCTGAAGAGAAAAAGACTGGTGGTGGTAGATTGGTTGAATTTGGCTGACTAAAAGGACTTAAGTTATTAATCATTTGTTCAAATAAAGTTAACCTTTGGTCTATTACATCTAGCCTTTGGATAACTTCTTCTAATAACTGTTTATTTGTTCTAGTAGCCATTATTCTTCCTCCGTTTTAATTTCTGGTATGTTATTCATTTGATCAAATAGTAGTAGCTCATTCTGACAGATGGTGCTGACAATTACAGGGCCATAATCACTAATCAAAAATCTAAATAATCGTTCCAATACTAATATTGATTCAATTGGTAAAGTATTATTTCTAATACCTTCTGACCATTTATTCATTACTTCGTTCATATCCAATTCGCTTTCAGTTTCTTCTTGTTTTTCTTCACTCATTATTTTCCTCTCCAAAGTTATATAATTCATTTAATGAATTGTCCATAATTATTAGAAATGCTCGTTGAACGTGTTGTCCTTGTAATCTACATTTCTTAGTTTCCAATTCTGCTACTTCATTAGATACTTTTGCTAATTGGGCGATAAGCATTGTCGCTCTATTCTGTATCTCTTCTATTGCTTCTGGTGTCAATTGTCTTTCTGGTGCTACTGTACCAAATATTCTTCTAATTTCTCTTATACTAACCATCTGTTCATCTCCGATTCAGAATAAAAATATTCTGGTTTTCTTTTTTCTATAGGAACTGCTATCCAAACACTACCTTCTGAGGTAGTCATTTCTAATAATGTCCATTTGCCATCTTCTTTATGTATGTTATTTCTAGTATTGATAGTAGGGTTACAATTAAATAAATTTGCTAATTCCCTACTAACTGTTTCAATGTTATCTGCTAAAAACTTAATTACATGTGGTCTTTGAATTTGAGCCCATGCTTCTTTATGATCAATTTCTATCGCGCCATCACTACAAGCTACGCAACCTTTAATACAAAAAGGACAAGTCACAAGAGTTGGGTAAGGAATAGGAAAATTAATTCTTTCTATCATTCATTCACCCCACACTTACAAATATGCTCCGCTCTATTACAAGTTTCACAAACAACGACTACGCCATCACACATCTATTCTTCCTCTCCTACTAGATCGGTATTATATCCTACCCCTACATGGCTAAGAGATGATACAGGAACAGGAGGCTCAATTCTTTTACAGAATTCTTGTGAACCTACTTTAAACCAATGCATTTCATTATCCCCACCTAAAACAATAGCGTATTCCATAATGCTTTTCCATATATGAATAGTATTCCAATCTGTACCAGACCAATATGCCTGACCAAATGGGTGGGTATGGATCCAACACTTAATAGGTATTTTCATACCCTTTGGTGGAACGCTATAATCTACATATCCAGGAGAACCATAACTACAAAATAGTTTATTATCTCTATCAATAATTACCGATACTTCTAAGCCAGGAAGTACAACTGTTGATACATTCCAAATAGCACTCAAGAATTTTTCATTTTTAAACTCATGTTTTACTATCTCAAACGTTTGATTCATAGCATTCACACAATTATTCCAATCTTTATTTTCTGTCATTTAATCACCTCATATATTTATTAATTTGTGGTTAACCACTTGTTCTTTATTAAACCATCTTTGCATCCATTCAGCTCCAAGCCCTGCGATAGCAACGTGGATATAATGCAGATCTTCTTTTTTACCTTCCCAACCGCTACCTTGACAGGAAAATGAACCTTCTGGACCATTACTTAACTCAGTAAATAATTCTGGTCTTTCAAGAAATGATAAAATTATTCCCGTTCTGCCCTGCGCTCTTAAGTCTAACCAATTTATACCATCGGTAAGGTATAAAGTTTTCCTAATATCTATGTTATCAGCACAGCATACCACTAAATCGTAACCTTGAAGTTGCTTATCAGTCAATACTAAGTAAGGATAACCATTTACTGACGGGTATCTACTATCAAATACTTGTGCCTTATTTTTATTAATATCTACCCTTTCAAAATTCTGATATGATATGTTCTTCTCTTCTATAATATCTGGGTCATACACTTCTATTTTATATAACCCTGTCTTATCTAATAAAGGAATTAAAAAACTCCCAATTCCGCCACAACCTATTACTAATATTTTTCTCATTCTATTACCTCATATATCTTTTTTATCATTTTGTTTAATGATGATTCATTTATTCCAAATAATTTACTTATATCATATTGTGTCTTTTTGCTCGTAAGCACATTATGAGTTGCGGCTGCAATGACACTTCTAGTTGCTGCTACTCCTCTTGATTCTATCGTTTCTAATCTTAAAACAATATGTTCTATTTCCTCTTTATTAAACTCATTGAAGCTTTCTAAATACTTTTTATGATCAGTAATGATTACCACCTTATTTATTTTCTTAGATAACCTTAAGCATTTAACTACGTTAATATCCATAAATTTGCAATAATCTCTAATTATTACCTTTTGATTAGACTCATGCATAGTTATATATAATATCGCTACAGCTATTTCATCATCTGAATAGCCATATAGCAAACCATGTATTGTGCATGAATCATATCTATTATAGCAAGAGTTTAATATTTTTTGATCAATCATAAACTGAGACCCTAACATATTTATACAAATTATTACTCTATCTTTAGGAACAAGATGAGTTTTATTTCTTATTTCTTTTGATATGAAGGGGGCTACATTATCAAATATTTTTCCTAGATGAATATACCCACACCCCTTACATACAGAACAATTATAAATTGATGAAAAATAAACCTGTTTATGATTACAACAATGCATCCCAATTCAACCTAACCTTTGTTTGGTTTATCTCTAATTTGCCTAAATAATGAGTTACTGTTGAAACTCTTTCTATTAAGATTTGGTCATTCATACAAGCTAAAGCTCTTGAGGCAAATTGATCTCCTAATGAAGCACCACCTTGCATATTATCAATACAAATTGGTCCAGACCAATACAAATTCTTTTCTTTTGTTGGAAACTCATTCTTCACAGTTTTATATGATTCTTCACTTGACACTAAAGCATAGGTAGATACTTCTTGGAAATCATGTTTCATTGCATTATCTACTAATAACCAATCTGTATATTTTCCTCTAACTATTAAAGCATTAACTTCAAGAGATGCACCAGCAGACTTCGGCCTCTTCCACTTTACCTTTTTAATTTTAGAAAATCTATTTTCTAAAGAATCAAACAATTCCATTGCTCTTTTATCTACAATATCTTGTGTTCGGTTTTGTTTAAGAAATTCAACCATAACTTTTTCCTTGGAAAAAGAAGGTTTTTTACCTAATAATTTAGTCCATAAATTTTTAGGAGAAATTCTATGCCATTTTCCTTTTCTATGTCCTTTTAAGAAAGTATTAACAAAAGTATTTAAATCCTTTAAAGAGATTTCTCCCCAGACTCCACTACTAATTTCTAATGCAAACTTTTCTTTGGCAATTTGTTTCACATTAATCCTTACTTCTTGTTGTTCACCATTTTCATAGAAATAATAAGGGGTTCTGTTTTCTATAGCATATTGTATATTTTCTGGTAGCTCTACACATCTAACAAAGTAGTCATCTAATTCATCATCATCTTCAGTAAAGCAAGATCTATAAATTACTTTTGCAACAGCAGTTATTAATATATCAAAATTAGCATTCATACCATTACAAATATATCTGATGCCATCTTTTCTAAAAGCAACTAGATACTTAGCCTTTCCAACTCTCATATATATAGAGTTTCTTTTTGTGCTTTTAATTACATCTCTAATATTAATTGCTCGTCTAAGAGCTAGAGAAATTTGTTGAATATATGTATCTCTACTATCCTTTTTATTACTTCTTTTAGGTACAATTCTAACTGTTTTTGCTGAATTGTTAAGATGATTATAATAATATCTCCTACCTCTATAAAGATTTATATCTTTAAATTCTTTACACCTTACTTCAGTTGAAATAATAGATCGTTCATCATCAGGAGAATGTATTTCAAAAGTAATTACATCATATTCTTCAGTCATCGGTTTCACCTTTTAATTTACTTATATATTTGGATGCTTGAGCTCTAGAATTAACAGAAGTTTCATCTCCACCAAGAGAAATAATATATTTTAATTGTCTTTCTGATGGTAGTGTTTTCCAATCTTCGTTCTTGTTTAGAATATCAATTGTTGTTTTTAGTTGTTTATCAGTTAGATCTTTATCTTCGCACAACCTAGTTTTTACACTAAAAAGAAAATCCTTTTCCCATTCGGTATTAGCATCTCGTAGAGAAAAGACTGGTATATCATAATATTCGCACATTGTTTTAAACCGTTCTAATTGTATATCTGTTACGCTTTCTTCTCTTAACTTAAAAGCCATTTCTCTTTGTAGTTCTCTTTGTTTAACACGTTTTGCTGTTGCTTCGCGTTGATACCTTCTTCT
>TARA_R110000751_G_scaffold138232_2_pt1 | contig 12699 bp, 8 predicted proteins | sample TARA_R110000751 | Tara Oceans TARA_R110000751 (sample SAMEA4398001) | marine metagenome | biome: Polar Biome; feature: [MES] marine water layer (ENVO:01000295) within the mesopelagic zone...; material: water (ENVO:00002006), including particulate matter (ENVO:01000060) such as...... | reverse complement strand
CCTTATCTACTTGGCTATAAGTGCCTGGAGTGGGCACAATTCCATCGTAATACTTGTTGGTAAGTACAACTACACGGTTGATAAAGTTGCCGTAAATAGCCACCAATTCGTTATTGTTCCTGGCCTGGAAATCTTTCCAGGTAAAATCGTTGTCCTTTGTTTCCGGGGCATTGGCCGTAAGGGTATATCTAAGAACATCCTGCATATTGGGAAATTCTATCAAATACTCATGCAACCAAACCGCCCAATTCTTGGAAGTGGAGAGTTTGTTGCCTTCCAAGTTTAAAAATTCGTTGGCCGGAACATTTTCCGGTAGAATGAAATCGCCATGAGCCTTTAGCATACTCGGGAATATAATACAGTGGAAGACAATATTATCCTTGCCAATAAAATGTACCATCTTTGTGTCCTTGGATTTCCAATAAGGTTCCCAATCCTTGCCTTCCCTTTCCGCCCATTCTTTGGTAGAGGAAATATATCCTATTGGAGCATCGAACCAAACATACAAGACCTTGCCTTCACCACCTTCTACAGGTACGGGAATGCCCCAGTCCAGGTCTCGGGTTACCGCCCTTGGTTTTAGTCCGTCATCGATCCATGATTTACATTGCCCATATACATTGGGTTTCCAATCGTTCTTGTGACCTTCCAGAATCCAGGTCTTCAAGAAATCTTCATATCGGTCCAGGGGTAGAAACCAGTGTTTGGTTTCCTTCAAGGAGGGCACTGCTCCAGTGATGGTCGATTTGGGATCAATAAGGTCCGTGGCGTTTAAGGTGGAGCCACAATTTTCGCATTGGTCACCATAAGCTTCCTCGTGCCCGCATTTGGGGCAAGTGCCAATTACAAAACGGTCTGCCAAAAACTGTTTAGCCTCTTCATCGTACAATTGCTCGGTAATTTCCTCAACAAAATCGCCTTGTTCGTACAGTTTTACAAAGAAATCGGAGGCCGTTTTATGGTGAACTTCCGCGGATGTTCGGGAATAGTTGTTAAAGGTAATTCCAAAATCCTGAAAGGACTGCTTAATAATACCATGGTATTTATCTATAATGTTTTGGGGGCTTACGCCTTCTTTTTTGGCTTTCATTGAAATGGCAACACCATGTTCGTCGCTTCCGCAAACGAAGGCCACATCGTGTCCATTTAATCTCAAGTATCGCGCGTAGATGTCCGCTGGCACATAAACCCCAGCCAAATGCCCAATATGTATAGGTCCGTTGGTATATGGAAGTGCTGCGGTTATGGTATATCTTGCTGGCTTATGAAAGTTTTGCGACATTATTTTTTGATTAGGCTGCAAAAATAAAGATTTTTACTTGCAGCGGGGGTATTCCTTCAAAAAATAAGCCTTCGTTACCCTGAAAAGAATTCAGAATTTACGAAGGCCTTCTCGCATAGTAAGTAGGGGGTGAATTTAAGCTACCATTATTGATTTACTTAGTTTTTTATCCTGAACCTGTATTCTATATATATATTTTCCCGATGCCAAATAGGTGGACAATCTCTCCCTAACATTGATTTCAATGGAACCCTCCAACATTATTTCATTGTATACCGTTCCCAAATGCTGGCCCATTATGTTGAACAATTGGATGTCCACATGTCCGCTAAAGGGCATTTCTAGGTAAATATGGGGGGTTGAATCTGTTGGGTAAAATGGTTTGTGTACAATGGCATCCAGCAATTCAGGGTTTGGATTTTCCCCTGTTGGATCTGTTGGTGTTGGCGGAGTTGGCTCGCCATCACTGTACACAATATTAGGGAAGTCTACTCCACTACAATTAAAGCCAAGATTTACGGGCGTATAGGTATAGCCGTCCATGATATGTTGTTCCACAAGTGGTATATCTACACAGAGCCATTCCGCCAGAACGGTGGCGTAAAGGTTTCTAAAGTCCATGGTGTATTCCAAATTTCCTCTACCATTGGGCTCGTCCAAAGCAGGATGGTCGCCCACAAAGGCACTTCCGTTAAGTCCAGAACCAAAAAACAGGGTAGGAGCCGCTTTACCATGGTCCGTTCCATTGGAGCCGTTTTCGAAGATCCTTCTGCCAAATTCGGAGAAAGTCATGCTCAACACCTTGTCATCTTGCTGGGTGAAGGCCAGATCATCATAAAAATTATCCACCGCAATGGATAGTTGGGTCATAAGCCTTTCGTGTGCCAAAGGTTGATTTCCATGGGTGTCAAAACCGCCCATACTGATCATGTACACCTTGGTGCCGAGATTACCTTTTATCAATCTGGCCAATAATGCCAATTGTCTGGCAAAACCATTATCTTGATACTCAATTTGGTTTGCACCGCGCATATAGGCTTCATGTATTGTCCCTGCATATTCATTGGTTACATTGGATACACCTCTTAGAAATTTGATCTGATCGCTGTACATGCAATTATCGAACAGTTCATCATTTACGGGATATTGTAAGCCTGTTTCCGCAATTTGTTCCAACTGATCAATATTGTTGGTTACAAAGGCGTAATTGGTCTCTTCCCCTTCAAAAACCAAACTCCCGTAGTTTCCAACCTGTATGGCGGCAGGACCCTCTGGTCTACTACCTGGAAAATCTGATAAGTAATCAGGGTATAGGTATTCAAAATGTCTTCCCATCCAACCGGTATCCCTTCCACTGAAACCTGTAGTGCTTAGGTCGGTATTGGCAAAGATATCGGAACCTGTAAAGTGGGATAGGCTTTGGTTTTCATAGCCTACACCATGTACCGCCTTAAACTGACCTTCGCCCCACATGGGTTCCAAAGATTTCATGTAGGTAGGTACTCCAAATTCATCCGTAAGTCTTAGTATTTTACTTTCTGGAAGGTAAATATTGGGACGCGCATTGGCGTATATGTCGTATTGTTCAATAGGTATAATGGTACTAAGGCCGTCGTTACCACCGGACAAACGAATTAAAATCAAAATATTATCGGTTTCCGCCATCGCTATGGCCGAGGTCAACGGGGATGGTGCGGAAGCTGTTAAAAAATTACTGCCCAGCATCATGGATCCTGAACCTGCAATACCCAAGGCTTGAAGAAAGGAACGTCTACTCCAGGTTTTATGTTCCAAATCGTGACCATCATGGTCTTTGCCTTTATGGGGTGATTTATGGTGATTATCGCACATAATGGTCGGTTTTATTTAAGTTGAAATTCGGGTTGTCTGGTAAGGTGTCTTAACAATAGCTGAACCTGAAGAGGTACTGATGGCCACATACTCAAGACCCAAGTTGAATTTCCGCCCGGGTAAAAGTCCGGGCTATAATAGTCTTCAGGAACATCTTCTATGAGAAAGGACGACATTGCGTTGTCAAAATCTTGTTCGGTGAACAACCCCTTGGGGGTAATTTTATCAACTATTGCCCTAACAACAATCTCCGGATTACTGGTATTGCTGTTGCTGGGTCCAACCGCATCCATGGCAAATGTCCTGAACTGTTCTGTATTGTCTTGGTAAAATCCATCAACGATGGTTTCCATCGTCAGCCAACGTCCAATCATGAAATTGGTGTTGATCCAATCCCTGTTTCGTTGCCATCCGGCAACATCAAAAGGATCAAAAAGATCTTGCCCCAGCATGCCACTGTAATTTATGGCACTTCCAATAGTAGTGTCGTTATAGGCAAAGCCGGTTTCTTTAGTGATATTCAGGTATAAATCGAACGGACTTTTAATAATAACGCCGATGGCCTCATCGTCAAAAAAATGTTGACTTTTAAAGAGTTGGCTTAATACTGGTGCCAATTCAAAATTATTACTGATAAACGTTGCTGTTAGGCCATCGATAATCGTTTTCGCATTGTTGGCTTCATCGGTTGAATCAGGGTGTACAAAAAATTCATATAATTTTTTACATATGAAATAGCCTATTTCGTTGGCTCTTTCTTCAAAAAGTATATCTATAACATCGTCATATCCCCAGTTTCCAGTTCTTCCAAAGATTGTTTTGTTCTCGGTATTGAATTTGGAAGCATCAAATACTACCTGCTCGCAGCCCAATTCTCCCCTTTCTACATACCCGGAAATTGCCTTGGCCGTTTCAATGATATCCTGTTCTGTATATCCGTTGCCTTCCCCCAAGGTAAAAAGCTCATAAAGTTCACGGGCATAATTCTCGTTCGGATTGTTACCGTTGTTGTAAACGCCATCCAAATAGTAAAGCATGGCACTGGTAAGGCCAATTTCACTGACAAAGGTTTTAAAATTTCCTAAGGCGTTACGTTGTAGGCAGTTGATATAATGATAAAGGAATGAATTACAGTTGTAAACATCCAATTCCGTTACAAAATGATTGCTCCAGAAAAAACTGAGACGATCCCTGAGGTTATTGTCCAGTAGGGAATTGGTATAGGCCAACTTGAATTCTTCTTGTTGCGACCTTATTAATTGTCCGCGTTGGTCGTCGTCTTCAGGATAATTGCTGTTGTTCCAGTCTGCCCAGATCGGGGCAGCTATGGTGGGCATGTTCTGCGCTTCGGATATTAAGGAATTAACTAAAGTGTTGGCTGTTTGGCCAGTGACTTGATTAATTGTCTGAACAGAGGCGCTAAAACCCAATCTTCTATATAGATGTTGAGCCCTTTGTCCATCCAGGGGTGTGGAGTAGGGGGCCAAACTAGAAGTATTACAGTTTATGAAAAATTCCATAATTTATTCCGCATTTGATAGGTTACTAGTAAGGGGTCAATGCATAACGCATATTTTGATGGGAAATTATGGTTCTTATAAAATATTCGTTATAATGCATAACAAATTACGCGGTTTGCAGAAATTTGGACGACAGTAAGTTATATTTTTCGACAAAATGCACGTTTTTTGGTAATTACAATCGAATTGGTATGGCAAAGCATAACGAATTTGGAAAAAAAGGCGAGCAGTTGGCGGTCGATTATTTAATTGGTAATGGGTATAGGGTAGTTCATAGAAATTACAGGTATTTGAAGGCGGAGATCGATATTATTGCAAAAAAAGGGGATATTCTGGCGATTGTTGAGGTAAAATCGAGAAGCTCGGACTATATGCAGGCTATTGCAGATACCGTTACAGAAAAGAAAATTAAATTGTTGGTCTTGGCAGCAAATCACTATATTGTTAGCAAGGAACTGGATGTGGAGGCCAGGTTTGATATCATTACCATACATAGCAATGGGACAGTATTCGACATAGAGCATTTGGAAAATGCCTTTTATCACTTTTAATTATTTGTTTTATTTGTAACAAATTGTTATTTTTACCAAAATTTTAAGGAAATGAAGACTATTTCGTCGGTCGTGGAAGACTATATTAAAAAGAAACCGTTTTTGCAAAGTGCTTTGGCTCAAGGTATTATAAACTTAACATCGCTTTCTAGGATAGTGAAGCCAGAAATAGAAAGTGAGTTGGGCAAGGATATACGCAACGGTGCCATTGTAATGGCCTTAAAACGTCTTTCCGATGATTTGGAGTTCCGAGCTACCCATAAAATTATTAAAGTTTTAAAAAATATTGGGGAGATTACGGTACGGTCGTCATTGACCGATTTTACTTTTTTGGTGTCCGAATCCATTTTGGAAAATCAAACAGTCTTATTAAATGAGGTAAATAGGAATAAAGATGTTTTCTATACCTCTTCAAGAGGGGTAAATGAACTTAATATTGTTGTCAGTAATATTTTGGATGATGCAGTGGAAGAGTTGTTCAAGAATGAAAAGTGCACCCAGAAGGCAGAAGATCTTTCTTCCATAACCGTTAAGTTACCTGCAGAGAATGTTTCCGTGCCCGGGATATATTACTTTATATTTCAGCGTTTGGCCTGGGAAGGAATTGTTCTTTATGAAGTGATATCCACAACCAATGAATTTACCATCATTGTGAACGATGAGCAGGTGGACGTGGCCTTTAAGACTATTAAGGACCTTAAAACATTGTAATGTGGTAATGTAACAATGAACAATGAATCAGTGTGGCCATTGGTTAATGTGAAAATTCACCAATCGTCCAGTGGAACAATGTTTCAAAATCTTAATAGGAAAATAGGGCAAATTGAAATCGTACAGCCTCCATTTAAGGTGCGTTATTTCTCCGCTTTTAAAAATTTCACAACCCCTATGTAATCCTCCGGTCTGGCGACTATACGCTTTTCAGAATCCAGAATGTAATAGGTAGGGGTTTGATGGATATCGTATATTTCGGCATACGGACTTTCCCATTTTCCTAAAGCCATACCATGGATAAATCCGGGTAGTTTTGTCGATTCCTTTTTCCAAGTAACATCATCATCTTCCAAGCCGATGGCCAAGACCTTTACTCCTGAAATTTCTTTTATCCCTTTTTGGAATTCCGGAAGTTGTTGTAGGCAATGCGAGCATGTACTGCTCCAAAAAACGACTACATAATATTTTGCCCCACCTAGACCACTAAGTTTTTTGGTGGTACCTCCTTCATTCCATGTTATTTCTGGTGCTACGGCTCCAAATCTAAGTCGATTTTGGATTTCGATCTTCTTTATGATATCGGATTTATTGGTTGCCGTGGCCAGGGATTTTAGGTAATTGTTGTAGATAAAATCGGCCGCATGTGTTAAATTATCGTTGGCCGCCTGTGTCCATAAACTGTTGAATAACTGCACCTTGTTGGTAGGGCTTACATTTTCCAATACAAGAGCCAGTTCCTTAACATTCTCCTTTATTTCCCGTTGCTTTTCCTGAGTTGAAAGTTGTTCCTTTGGTATGGCAGTAAATACGTAATTAACTACCTTTTCCGTTAAAAAAGCAGACCCCTGCAGCACAGGATCGTTGAAGTCCAAGGCATCAAAATAATGTTGCTTTTTATGCTTTAAATAGGTTTCAGCATCTTCATAATCGGAAGGTATATAAGGTCTGTTGGCCTTAATGAAATGTCCGCTAAGCAATCCCTGTGACCGGGTTTCGTATGATTCCTGGACCATGGCCAATTTTTTAAAGAGCTTAAAAAGCAGGTCTCGATCCTTTTTTACATCCGAATAAAATTGAGCAATTTGTTTCTCCAGTCCATAAATTTCATTAAAGTAACTGGTATATAATAGATTTTCATTGGAGGCTGTAAATGACAATCCTATTTGGGGATCAAAAGACAGCACAATATCTTCTTTGCCGTTGTAGATAAAATCAAAATAAAATTCCTCCTGGGGTACGGCATACACCAACCTATACATACCAGCTTGGGCATTGGTTGGCATTTTTAACAAGAAGGCTCCATTCTTTACTTCTGTGTCAGCTATGTAATTTTGATGGTCCGGATTCAGTTTATAGGCAATAAGCCATTTATAATCTTCTGCTGGGGATAAGTTTCCCGAAACGCTATGTTGGGCTTCCGTAAACAGTGTAAAAAATAAGCTGAATATAAGGAACGCATGTTTTGGATTCATATATTTTGGGGCTTTTTATGTGACCGTAAGACCAGTTTTAGGGATAATTAAATTGAACGGGTTAATTGCTTTATAGGCTTTGTCTATAGTGTTGATATTTTCAAAGACCAATAAGAGTCGCAAACCATTGCGGGTCTGTTTTTCTTTAAGTTTTGCTATATGCGAATGGGTTTGTACAAATTGCAATACTGCCGTAAAGGAACTACTTTGGTAAAAATCGGATTGCTGGTCCGCTATAAAATAGCCGATCATTTTGCCCTTCTTCATCACTATTTTCTCCAGGCCTATACTATTAGCGATCCATTTAATGCGGACAGAGTTCAATAAATCCTCTGCCTGTGTAGGGAGTTCGCCAAATCTGTCCACCAATTCCGATTCAAACTTTTGTAAGGCCTCCTCATTGGAAACCTGGTTCAGTTCGGTATAAAGATTTAAGCGTTCGGTTATGTTGTTGATGTAATCATCAGGGAATAGCAATTCGAAATCGGAATCTATTTGGGTTTCTTTGACAAAGATCTTCGGTTTGCCGCCCAATTCCTCGTACAGCTCCTTAAACTCGTTTTCCTTAAGTTCGTCTATGGCCTCGGCCAATATTTTTTGATATGCATCAAAGCCAATTTCGTTGATAAACCCGCTTTGTTCCCCGCCCAATAAATCTCCGGCGCCTCTAATTTCGAGATCCTTCATGGCTATATTGAAACCGCTGCCCAGATCCGTGAATTGTTCCAAGGCCTGAATTCTTTTCCTGGCATCGTTGGTCATGACATCATAAGGTGGGGTAATAAAGTAGCAGAAGGCCTTTTTATTGCTTCGCCCTACACGCCCCCTCATTTGATGCAGATCGCTAAGACCAAAATTATTCGCATTGTTTATGAAAATAGTGTTGGCATTGGTAACATCCAGGCCACTTTCCACTATGGTGGTAGAGATCAGTACATCAAACTCACCGTTCATAAAGGCCAGCATAAGTGTCTCCAATTTCTTGCCTTCCATTTGTCCGTGGCCGATACCAATTTTGGCATCCGGTACCAGTCTTTGGATCATGCCGGCGACTTCTTTAATATTTTCAATTCTATTATGGATAAAGAAGACTTGTCCACCTCTTTGGATTTCGTAGGAAATGGCATCGCGAATAGTCTCTTCGTTGAAACGGATTACCTCACTTTCTATAGGATATCTATTTGGAGGAGCCGTATTGATGACCGATAGGTCCCTTGCGGCCATTAAGCTAAATTGGAGCGTTCTGGGGATAGGGGTAGCGGTTAGTGTTAGGACATCTACGTTTTCCTTTATGGATTTTAATTTGTCCTTGACGGATACCCCAAATTTTTGCTCTTCATCCACTACCAATAAGCCCAGGTCCTTGAACTTCACATTTTTGTTCACCAATTGATGGGTCCCTATGATGATATCCACCTTGCCAGCGGCCAAATTTTCCAAGGTCTCTTTTTTCTCCTTGGGGGTCCTAAAGCGGTTTACATAATCTACGGTTACCGGCATATCTTTCAACCTTTCCGTAAATGTCCGGTGATGTTGAAAGGCCAATATGGTAGTCGGTACCAAAACGGCGACCTGCTTACCATTGTCAACAGCTTTAAAAGCTGCCCTTATGGCCACCTCGGTTTTACCAAAACCAACGTCCCCGCAAACAAGTCGGTCCATGGGTCTTTCACTTTCCATGTCCTTTTTGATGTCTTCGGTAGATTTGCTTTGGTCCGGGGTATCTTCATAGATAAAAGAGGCTTCCAGTTCATGCTGCAGATAACTGTCGGGGCCATATTGAAACCCTTTTTCCAACCTACGCTTGGCATAGAGCTGTATAAGGTCGAAGGCAATTTTTTTAACGCGGGATTTTGCTTTGTCCTTGATTTTTTTCCAGGCCCCTGAACCCAGCTTGTATATTTTTGGTGGGGCACCGTCCTTACCATTGAATTTCGAAATTTTGTGAAGAGAGTGTATGCTGACATAAAGAATGTCCCTTTCGCCATACATCAATTTTATAGCTTCCTGTTTCTTGCCTTCAACATCTATCTTTTGCAGACCTCCGAATTTTCCAATACCGTGGTCTATATGGGTAACATAGTCTCCAATTTCCAATTTGTTCAGGTCCTTTAAGGTAATGGCCTGTTTCTTGGCATAGCCATTTTTTAAATGGAATTTAAGATAGCGTTCAAAAATCTGATGGTCCGTATAACACGCAATTTTTAGGTCATTGTCCAAAAACCCTTGGTAAAGAGGGAGAACAATGGTTTTATAGTGGACTTCCTTTCCTACTTCATCAAAAATATCATGAAACCGTTTAGCTTGTTGGTCGGTGGCGCAAAAGAGATAATTGGTAAACCCGTTTTTGTAATTATCATTGAGGTTTTCAATTAATAAATCGAATTTTTTATTGAATGATGGCTGCGGTTTGGTATTGAACACTATGCCTTCCGGACCATCCGAAGTATTCGTGCTGCCATCTATCTCTACCAAGCCAAAATGGGTCAGCTCCTGTTTCAACAAATCGGAATTGGCAAATAATTCCTGCGGTTTGGAATGCTTTATTTCTTTGGACAATTTGGTGAAGGCCTCCTCTGCCTTTTCAAAAAATGAATCCAACCTGGCATAGAGCAGACTTAGGTTTTTGCTAAAAATAAGGGTATCCCGGGATATGTACTTTAGGAAGCTTTCCCGGTTTTCGTCCAGGAACTTGTTTTCCACATTGGGGATGATGGTGATCTTTTTTACCCTTTGGGTAGATAATTGGGTTTCTACGTCAAAGGTCCTGATGCTGTCTACCTCGTCCCCAAAAAATTCGATCCTGTAGGGTTCGTCATGGGAAAATGAAAACACATCCATAATGCCGCCCCGAACGGAGAATTCCCCTGGTTCGGTTACAAAATCGACCCTTTTAAATTTGTATTCGAACAAAACCTCATTTAAAAAGTCGAGAGAAAGCGTATCGTCCAGCTTAATCTTCAGAGTGTTTTTTTCCAGTTCCTTTCTGGTCACCACTTTTTCAAACAGGGCATCCGCATAGGTAACGATGATAGCAGGTTTCTTTCTTGAATTTATACGGTTAAGTACTTCTGCGCGCAAAAGCACGTTGGCATTATCGGTTTCCTCGATCTGGTAGGGCCTTCTGTAACTGCCTGGATAAAAAAGAACATCGCTATCGCCAATAAGTTGTTCCAGGTCGTTTAAATAATAGGCAGCTTCTTCCTTGTCGTTCAAAATGAACAAAAATGGAGATTCGGATTTACGAAAGATTTCAGCAATAACGAAGGATAGGGCAGAACCTGTGAGTCCTTTGATATTCGTTTGTGGTTTGGAGGTCGCATTGGCATTTTCTTGGAAATCGGCAATAGTTGCCCTCAGTTTTCCCAGTTGGGGAGACTGTGCGAACAGTTGTAACATTGAAGATTTTGTCAACCGTAAATTTTTATGCAAATATAGGTCTGGATAATCCTTTTAGCAAAAATAGCAGCAATTAATTGGATACCCTTAAAACAGTATAGTAGTATGCTACGGACTGTCCATCAATTTAAAAGGCATCAAGCAAAGCAAGGATAAGTTAGGGGCAATGGTCTTTTTAGAAGAATAGCAATTCGTAGTCAACGACGGGACAAATCACTGCAATGGTTCAATTTACCGCCCACAATAAAGTCATAAAAAAAAGTTAAAAAAACATGATATAAATCATATTCTGAGACTGCGTGATGTACTTATTTTGCTTTTCAGATAAAAGGGTCTTAAAATATTAATTTAATCTACTACAGTATGTTATCTAAAAAACAAGCACGTGCATTTTTCTTGGGAGGCACACTCGTCACCTTTTTAGCCTTCATAGGACTGACGATTTATTCCTTTAGCGAACCCCAGGACCAAACCAACCATGCCGCGATTACCGAGGAGGTAGTAAGGGGAAAGGAATTATGGGAAGCCAATAATTGTATGGGGTGCCATACAATTTTGGGCGAAGGCGGTTATTACGCCCCGGAATTGACCAAGGTATTGGAGCGGCGGGGACCCGGATACGTTAAGGCCGTTTTGATGACGCCAATCCCATGGGAGCCCAATGGAAGAAAAATGGTGGCCTATGGATTCTCGGAAGAGGAGGCGGCAGATTTGATAGCATTTTTTGATTGGATAGACGATATAGACCTGAATGGGTTTGATAGGGTTGTATCCCCCTTGGCAAAAGACGACAAATAGGGTTTAATGGCTGCCACAGTACGCAAAACCACTAACAGTAGTAGGATTTGCTTAATGGTCAATGCCCTATATACCACACCTTCTAACAACTTAAATTTAAAAACATGAAATATAAATCACAAAAAGTAGCCTATTGGTTTTTTGCCTTGTCCATGCTACTTCTTATTCTACAAATTACTTATGGTTTTGTAATGGGCTTTGCCCGTATTGGAATGGATGGTCTTCACGAATTTATTCCCTTTAACACTGCTAGGGCGGTACACACAAATCTACTCGTGGTTTGGTTGCTGTCCGGGTTTATGGGGGCCGCATATTATATTATTCCCGAGGAGGCACAGCGCGAATTGGTCAATGTAAAATTGGCCTATGTGCAGTTAATTTCCTTGGCATTGGTTGGGGTCACTGCAATAGTAGGTTACCATTTCAATTGGTGGGAAGGTCGAAAATTCCTAGAAATACCCAGACAATTGGATTATTTGGTGGTAATCAATGTATTGTTGTTTTTGGGACTTATTTTGACAACCCTTTTTAAAGGGAAGCGAAAAACAACCACGGCTTTGGTGTTGTCCATGGGATTGTTGTTTGCCGCCTTATTATATCTTCCCGGAATGCTGCCATTTGACAGTCAGGTTACGGATTCTTTCTTTCGCTGGTGGGTGGTACATTTATGGGTAGAAGGAGTATGGGAGTTGATTATGGGCGGTATTTTGTCCTTTTTACTGATAAAGCTAACTGGTGTAGACCGGGAGGTAATAGAAAAATGGTTATATGTTATTGTGGGCTTAACCTTCCTTTCTGGAGTGCTGGGTACAGGACACCACTATTATTACATAGGCGTCAATAAAATATGGTTGGTAGTTGGTGGAATATTTTCTGCACTGGAACCTTTGGCATTTTTGGCCATGGCCCTGTTTGCTGTGAACATGTACAGAAAGGGCGAGAAGAAACACCCCAATACCTTGGCCTTGTTCTGGACTTTGGGATCTGCAATCGTTTCTTTTGTTGGAGCTGGCCTATTGGGTTTTGCCCATACCCTGCCCCAGACCAATCTCTATACACATGGAACCCTGGTTACGGCAATGCACGGTCATTACGCTTTTTGGGGTGCCTAC
>TARA_R110000751_G_scaffold307906_2_pt1 | contig 12734 bp, 7 predicted proteins | sample TARA_R110000751 | Tara Oceans TARA_R110000751 (sample SAMEA4398001) | marine metagenome | biome: Polar Biome; feature: [MES] marine water layer (ENVO:01000295) within the mesopelagic zone...; material: water (ENVO:00002006), including particulate matter (ENVO:01000060) such as...... | reverse complement strand
CATTGCGGGCTTTATTCATGTGCCCAGGGAACCACTGTATTCCTGATCTACTCATTTGATTTATATGACCTTTAATTTTAGGCCTTAGGCCATGGGTACTAGTGTGGGTACTAAAAGTAAAACTATGCTTTTGTACTTCTTGTTTAGATATGTAGTTTACTACATTACTAAAAATTATTGCAGATGCATGTATTATTAAGCATGTAGAAATACGTTTTTACGTAAATCATTAAGAGTTTATATTTAACAATACCCACAATTTAATTAAAGTTCTTTGATATTAACTTATAAATTACAGCATAAAGCCGATGCTTATGCATCGGCATATTTTAATCAAAGAAAAACAATTGAGTATTCCGACAAATTTTAGAGCTGGTGCTTAAGTGGCTTTTTGTCGTTGTCAGTCTCAATTACAGCGGTTTGATTATTCGGTCTTGAGGGAATGTAATTCTCCACTAAGTTGATAGCCGTTCCCATCTTGGTGAAATCACCGAGAATATAGCAAATACTTAAAATAATAAGAAAAGACAAGCCTACATATGACTCGCATGCGTGTGGCCCAGATGAAGATATTCCGGGATAAACACATTCAAATCCAGCAAGAACAAAAGTTGTAAGAAGTAAAAGTAAACTAGCGATTAAAAGTAAAAAAACTAACCAATACCTAAACTTAAACCCCCATCCTTTCAATTCAACCCAATAACCCTCATTGCATTTGATGTTTAAGTGACACTTTTTAAACAAATCCATAACACCCATTTTATTTGCTGGGTGAGCTAGGATTCTCCTAGATGTATCTGTATCTGCGTTTCGTATTCTGTAAACTTTCCATAACTCGTGCTGCAACCTAACATCCGGTAAATCATGGTAGTCTTCTAATAGCTTTATTCTTCGTTCAACTAAATTATCAGCTCTAGACACAAAAAAAGTAATAATGCTCTTGGTTACGGACATTAGTATGCCTGATACCAACAAGGCTAGGCCTAACGACTCTGACCACCCCATATCTCCACCTGGCGCGGCTACATTTCTACCAAGAGCTTTTGTTTCCCAAGCAAAAATGACTACATCCCAAAATCAAAATGTTAGTAACCCCAATCCAGAAACTATCAACCTGCTTGATAGCGTCCCAAACAATGCATTGAGAGCTTTCTCTAAATATTTATCTACCAGTATTGTCCCTTCATATTTAACCGCCAATTTTTTCTCCTTGTTTTTTATATTACTTTGAATTAGTTATAAGGCAGGAAAAGCATGATGCATGCTTACTCTCGAAAGTATGTTGGGATTTGCAAATGAAAACGCAAGCTTTTCCGGTGAATCGTACCCCAAGCGAATTGCAGGACTAAGGGCTTCAACAACATCTTGAGATAACCCAGGTTGAGCCTCATATGGGTTTATCTCTGAAATGACGCGAGTAATTAGCCCCATGATAAATGAAAGCCCTCTAGGTAAAACTGAACTGACCAACTCTCTAGCTCTAGGGCATGATTTAGCAGTAGCAGAACTTGAGTCAGGGCTTCCACCTAAGGCTCTATCAATATCACTAATCGACTGACCACTAATCCAAGAAATTATACCTGGAATTAACTCGTCTAGAGCCTCATTACAGAATGGCTCATTTTTGCTTCTTCCAACGGAACCAAGTATAGAAGTTTGCACTTCAAATAAGAGTACATCACGAGCTTCCAAGTCAGACTTAAGCCAAGTAAGAAGCCATATGATCCAATTCTCTATTGATTCAGGAAGGGTTCCAACTTCACTTGATATTTTGAATTTTAACCTTAAGAGGACCTGTGGTGGAAGCCCACTTTGAGAGGCTAAAATTGATAGGTACTCATCAATTTCATCTGTTGCCTCTTGTTCAACCAACTGAGTTAGCTCTCTAGCCTGTGCTATATATCGCCGCTCATCACCTTTTACTTTTGAGCGATAAGCAGCAAATGAATTATCTAAATTAAAAAGTCTATTTTCATCATTATCAGTGTCATTTAAAGTTGCAAATCGGTTTACTAAATAATTTACATCTCTATCCAAGGTTTCCCCAGCGGATATTCGATCTAAGATGATACTAAGGGGGTCCGAGATTTCAACACAGCGGTCATCCTCTGGGATTAGTGATTGTAGCTTTTGTACAGCTTCAAAGTTTAGGCTTTGGTTTTCTGGAAATGTCAGTATTGGCTCAGGAACTAGTAGAACAATTCCATTTGCTAAATGACCTGCTCTACCAGCTCTTGCTGCGGCATTCAATAACTCATGAGCTTCTAATGCTTCCCGTCCTCCACTATCAACTTCAGCACGTTTGTCTCCGGCTAGAATAGCTAATTGAGCGGGTAAATTAAGACCTTGAGCCAATGTTGGTGTTGCAACAATTACCATTGCTCCATCTTCTCGTTTATATAAACGTTCTGAGAGTTCTCTTTCAATACGGAGCATAGATGCATTATGAGGCACAGCAGAATTTCCCTTGGTAAGCAAAGAATGTTTTATATCACCTAATTCAATAGCTAGGGCTTCCCATCTTAGTTCTTCTTCTTCAGTTGATTCAATATTAGTACCGAGAGCATTGGAAATATTTTTTGAGGTGGAAATGGCATGTGATTTTTGGTTTACAAAAACTATTGTTTTTAATCCTTTTGAAGCGCTCATTTCAGCAATTTTGGCAGACACTTCATTTACATTGGGCTTTATTGATAAACCGTAAGAGTTTATAACTCCTGAAAGCGCTACCTTATCTTCAGAAAGTTTTGTAAAGGTACATGCTGCATTATTATTTGCTGTATCAAGCCAATTATGTTGCAACCCCCAAATAGCATGAGGCTCCGTTTTTAATAGCCTTGACGCAGAAGCTCTAAGCCCTTTTGCTGATTTTCCGCTGTGCATATCCATCGCTTTTTGGGCTGTCATTGCTTTAATGTTGATTTCATTTATTGAGCTTTCAGGGTAAATGACAACCCCACGAGCCTGCCTGCTAGGCTTCCATAAAAGATCGATATTTATACAATCTCTATTAGTTAATTGAGAAATCCAATCGGAGAATTCCTTTCCATTTTCAACCATTGCAGAAAGGAATAGAGCATCTGCATTAGGTGCTATTTTGTGAAAGGCTAATAGACAAAGCATACTATCTAGAGAGCGACGAATTTTTCCTGATTGGGGGCTCAATAAATGACACTCATCAAAAACAAGAAGCCCTACATCTTCAAAAGAATCTGGCGAGAACGACAGCATAGCCAAACACCTTTCTGGTGTCATTACTTCTATTTCAGGAAGTGCTACTCCTACTTGAAAAAGCAAATCGAAATCGCTCGATACCAAAGAGCCTAAAATATCCTGAGGAAACATCTGCTGAAGGTCGGTTGTTAATTGCTCTACTAATGCATGTGTTGGAGCTAAAAAGATAACCTTCTTCCCTTGAGATAATGTATTAGCAATTTTAATTGATGAAACGGTCGTTTTACCGGCCCCAGTAGGTAAAACTAAAACTGCTGAAACACCACTTTTATGGAACTCGGCCTCTAAAGCTTTACGGTGGTTAGGCCAAATATATGGGAATTTATTAGCTCTAAAATTGATCCAGTCATGCCAAAATTCAGGGTTTGAACCTTCTGGAGCGGCTAAATTTGTCAACGAAGACTCAGAAATAACACTAAATACAGATATTAATAACGATGATAAATGCTGTACACCTGGATAGCTGACTTCAATTCTTGAAGCTAAATTACGCTCAATGGATACTGATGAAAGAACCTTAACTTTCTCAAATATTGATAAGGGTGAAGTTTCTTGCTCTTCAAGAGACCCAAGCACAACTTTAGCCATGGACTCTATAGCTGAAGCCAATGCATTCAACATAACTAAAAACGCTGAGTCCTCATTGGGCATTATTGAGATATTAACAATCTCAGCTCTTTTCTCAGAACAACTTATAATGTTAGATAAGTTACCTCTTGCAAGGTCGGCAACATAATGAGTCAATAATGATACGATAGTTAAAGGCTCATCATCACTCACATTAATTTTTGATGCTGCTTCATGAGCATCAGCATATTGCTCAGCGATTAAAAACAATAATACGGCTGAAACTTCAGGAGCTAATCTATCTCTAGTAATATTTGGCAATATAGTAACGTCATCATTAAGTAACTCTTCACGCCTGGCTATTATTAACTGAGCACTGGCAGCAACAAAAGCTGAAGGGCGCTTAATACTTGATTCTTCACTGAGGGATACCATTAGCTCATAACTGTCTGCTATTTTATCTAACGTCCAATTTTCTTGATCAGCCTCATGCTCTTCATCGCTCAGTCTATAGGAAATAATTCGAGCGTAATGGTTTGTTAATAGCCTGGGTAAATCAGTAGGGTCTAGATCTGGAAGTTCTGGCGCTGCTCGAAGTAAAGTAGCCGTTTCTGGATCATACATTAGGCTTGTACCTCATCAATTTCTTGAATATATCCAATAATTTTTATAGCGATTAAATCAAACCAATCTCTTAGTTCGCCTTCAACAATTAGACTCGCACCAATCCTCTGCGACTGATTGATACCTCCCAAGCTGTTATACCCCTTAAAAAGCCTTTCCCTAGCTTTTTCATTATCATATTTATCTGTCAGTGCAAAGGCAGCCCTATAGCGCCTATAACTGTTGTCCAAAACTCTACTAACCATTTGCATGGCCTGCGGTGTTGCAATTCCACTTAACTGAATTAAACTTGCGGCTGCAGCAATAAGTTCGGCATTTCTTGTATTGCTGTGACGATCAACAAATCCAGGAATGACATTCTCTCTAAATGTATCTCTAGGATGTTCAGTACACTTATCTTCGAATATTGTTGATTTTTCGATCTGACTAGAGTCTTCGCTCAGCTCAATCATTATCCCATCTAAGCCCTGCGATGTAGCACTAGTATGAGGATCCTTTAAATAACACTTATCACCTGCAATTTGTTTTGCTGCTATCCAGGATATAATTTCAAAGATCAGTCCATCTCTTTGATGCCTCGGATAACCTACTCTTGGTGTTTGTTTTTCTTCTTGAACAGTAAACTTAATGATAGCTTCGTTTTGCAAAGCTTCATTAGTGAAGGCCGGTGCAGCGGGGATAAGTTCATCTATAATATACGCAGCCTGAGCTGCCTGTCCCATCACCACTATTGCAATTAACTTTGATAATTGATCGTCATTTTTTACGATCCATTTAGCTCCAACACAGTCATCGTCAATAGGAAAGTCTGTAATTTCTAGTGCAGAAAGTCCATTTTCTTGTGTCATTAATAATATTCCTTTATATACCCATAAGCCCTATCAAACAGTATTTGGTCTGTGTGGAGCTTGTATTTTAGTAATGCTTTACGTAGTGACTTTTGTACTTCGCGCTCGCCGCCGGTTGTGCCTTGCCAACCAGGGAAGCGGACAACACGTACAATGGCGTCTATGTCGGTCACTATGCGCTCTACTACTGCTGGAGTTTGGTCGTCTTTAAGCTCTAAAAACAGGTCTGTTAATGCGGCTTTGGGTGTTTTTTCTTGTAGTTCGTTGTCTAGGTCTTTTTCAGCTTGAACTACTTCTTTGGCTATTTTACAAAGCTCTTTAACAAAGTCGATTGAGGCTATTAGGCCTTTTTCGGCTTTGTCGCGCAGGGCTTCTAGTCGCTCACTTAACGATTTAAATACAGGTAAGTCGCCACGGTCTTTAAACCGCTTTGCTAGCTCTTTCTCAAGCTGTTTTGTTTTACGTGGGTCTGGGTTGTTAAATATGTTTTCGATAACGTCAGCATCAAGCACAAACTCTTCTAGGTTATGTACATTACCTACATGCACGTTGTCATGTATGAGTTGTGTTGTTTGTGCGCCTAGCGTTAGCCATAACAACTTACCAATGTTATCTGAGGCTGGCTTTACCGACTCATAAACCTGGGCTAGCCATTTGTAATCTTCGTTGTATTCATCAAGTACGCTATCGGGTGAAAGTGATTCCCATAGTTTGGCTAGGTATTTAAAATCCAGTGCAAAGGCATCTTTCTTATCATCTGTACTAATGGCGTTTTGTGCGGCCTCTAGGCCTTCAAACCCTTCAATAGTTCTGTCTACGCCAGCAAAGTGGGCTAGTGTATCAGCCATCGCTTTTGGTAGCTTTACGCGTAACTCACTTAAGTTAGAGATAACTTGTTGTACACTTTCTTCATCAAACTCTAGTGCTTTTGCGGCATCGTCAAATACGCCAAAGTAGTCAACAATACAGCCAAAGGTTTTATTGGGGTATAAACGGTTTGTACGACAAATTGCCTGTAACAAAGTGTGGTCTTTAATCGACTTATCTAAATACATAGTTTGGCATATAGGCGCATCAAACCCGGTTAGCAGTTTTGCGGTAACAATAATAAATTTAAGCTCTGATTTTGCATCGTTAAATTCATCCACCAGCTTTTCTTGCTGGCTTTTATCTACGCCCCATTTTTGCTTAAACTCATAGTCATCGTTTGCGCTGGTGGATATAACCACCTTGCTGGCCGCTTCATCAAAGTGTTTATCGAGTTCTTCTTTATATTGCACACAGGCATAACGGTCTGGTGTAACTATCATGGCTTTAAAACCATGTGGCTCCACTTTATCCATAAAGTGAATGGCAATGTCTTCAACTATCTTTTCTACACGCTCAGGGGATTTTAAAAACGCTGACATTTTGGCAGATTTTTGATTAAGCGCATCGGCTTCTTCATCTGTTAACGCAGCGCTATCTTTAAAGTCTTTAAAGGCTTTATCGAGTGCTTCTTTATCTACATGCACATCTACTAAACGTGGTTCAAAATGCAGTGGTAACGTGGCTTCATCGCGAATAGAGTCGTGGAAGGTATAACGGCTCATATAGCCGCCTTTATCTTCTTCAGCACCAAAGGCCCAAAAGGTATTTTTATCGGCTTTGTTTACTGGCGTACCGGTTAAACCAAATAAAAAGGCATTAGGTAAAGCGGCGCGCATTTGGCGCCCTAAATCACCTTCTTGGGTTCTGTGTGCTTCATCGACTAATACAATGATGTTTTCACGCTCATTCATATTCGGTTTGGCATCGCGGAACTTGTGGATCATTGAGATAATAATTTTACGCGTATCACGCTCTAGCATTTGCTGTAACTCTTTAATGCTATCGGTTGATTCCACATTTGCCACATCAGCGGCATTAAAAGTGCCGCTAATTTGAGTATCTAAATCGGTTCTATCAACCAGCACAATAACGGTTGGGCTTTTAAGCTGTGCAGCACGTCTAAGCTTTTGTGCGGCAAACACCATTAATAATGATTTACCTGAGCCTTGAAAGTGCCAAATTAATCCCTTTTTAACTTTACCCTCAATCACACGCTGAACAATTTTATTAGCGCCTTCATATTGCTGAAAACGTGGTATTACTTTAATGCGCTGTTTCTTTTTGTTAGTAGTAAACAACGAGAAGTTACGCATTATATCGAGAAGGCGTGCTGGGCTTAATAAATCGGTTAGTTCAGCCCCTACACCCGATAGGCCAACAGCACGGGTTAACTGTGCATCTTCAACACGCCAAGGGGCCCAAAACTCTAATGGGCAACGTATTGCACCATAAAACAACTCACGCCCTTCGGTAGCAAACGATAAAATATTAGGCACAAACAACTGCGGTACGGCGTTCTCGTAAATGCTGTGTACTTCATGGGCACCATCTAACCAAGTTACTGATGGGCGAATAGGTGTTTTAGCTTCACCTACCACAACCGGAATACCGTTAATTAGTAATACTACATCAGGTATTTTGGTTTCTCTGTGGTGAATACGAAACTGATTAGTCACAACATAATCGTTACGGGTTAAATCATCAAAATCGATTAGCTTTACGGGTACATGGCGATTATTTTCACCAAACGGCATAGTTTTTTCGCCTGTCATCCAAGCGAAAAACTCTTCATTGGCTTTTACTAGCCCTACTTGATTTACCGAAATTAAAATAGCACGGAGTTTATGTATTACTTCATCAGCCAAATTTGGGTTAGCTTCAATCTCTGGGTTAAGGCGAATTAATGCCTTAACCAACTCATATTCAACTAAAACTTCATTAACACCTCGACCTAACTGCTCTGGTGATTGAAATTGCCATTGAACGCCAAACGCTTTTTGAGCTTCAGAAACCTGGTTAGTATTTAAGTTAACGCCAGTCATTTGATGGATGATGTAGTGTTCCACACTATTTAATTCGGTAAATCCCATACCTAAAACACCTTATTAGTTATGCTTTTATTTAGATTTATATTTGCATTAATTCGATCATTACAAAGTAGTTCCACTTCCGCATATTTAGACATTCTATTAATTAAAGGCCTTTCATCGGCTAATACTTTTACAACGTATTCACCAATTATTTTTTGATTTACTCTCGGCATTTTTGTGCCAAAGCCTTTCCCTGTAACGTAGTCGACAAATGCTTTACTATGAAAGTGATGTAAAACATACTCTTTTGATGCAAACTCAGTTTCATAAACTAGCAGTTCAGTAGTTGAAACAGCTTCAAAATCAGAAATGAAAGCCTTATCAAGATATGGCCTTAACTTGCTATAACAAAGATCACCAATATCAACTAAATTACACTGCGCTTTTACTTCACTAGAGTCTCCAAATGTATTACAAGTATATGCGCCTGATGTTATATGTTCTAAGCCAATATATTTCTTCCGTTGATGAGGAACAGGACTTTTTGATTTTTTAAGGCGTAATATTTTAGAAAGTGGCATACTTTCACCATCCGCCTCTGTTACGAAGTTTTCAAAATCTACACTTTTTGCTAATCTGCATTTTTGCAGTAGCCCCTTATCCATTTCTATAAGATCATCAAGTGACCATAGGAGCCCTGCTAACTTACTCTGCTGCTCTTTAGGAGGAAGAAGAAACTCGAATTCTGCGACATCCCTCCATCTACAATGAGGATTGGTTGATCCAACAATTGATGATGTCGTATGAGCATAGAAACTTTCACTATGAAAAATAAATGGGAGAAATTCTTGTAAAATTAAATCTTCGTTTGCTTCTAGTGTCAGTGTCTTTTCACCACATATTCCATCAAAAGAAGCTAAAGCTGTCCTTTTTAAATGAGGATTTCTAGTAGGAAAAAGAATTTGACCTTTCCTAAATATTTTATAAAAAGTTGGGTTGATTTCATCACCTGATTTTTGGCTTGCCCACCTCTTGATATGGAGGGAGCCGGAGTCCATGTGCTCCACTTTTAAAAAACGATCAAAACGAGTCTGAGCATTGTCTCTATCATTTTCTTCTTTCTTGGTAACTACTTCACCAAGTTTAACCAGTTTCCAATTATGTTTATCAATTGTAAATTTCATATAACTTAGCCAAGAGCCCTAAATAATGAGTCAATACTGCTGCGTAAGTTATCAGAACTTTTTTGAGACAGTTTGAGTGAATCTTCTACCGATATTGAATTCCGAACATCGATTCGAGTTGATTTGACATAATTAGTAACCAAAAGAGAGCCATCTTTTTTCATTATTTCATCAATACCTACAAGTCTAGAAAACCCTTCAATATCGCTATAATTTTTGTAAGCACTAAATATTTTTTCTATATGTGAATTTAGGAGATATGCGATTGTCTTTTCGTCTTTCACCTCTTCAAATGCGTTTATAAAGAGCACCTTACCTTTCATTTTATCTTCTTTGTTCGTTCTCCTTATTAAAAGAGCAGACTCCATTGACGAGTTATAAAAAAGGTTTTTACCGAGAGCAATTACACATTCGACTGTGTCAGATTCAATCATTTCCTTACGCATTTTCTTTTCATTATCTCTGAAGAGAATTCCATGAGGCCAAAGCTGAATACAACGTCCATTCTTTTCATCCATGCTTCTATGAATGTGTTGTTCAAATGCATAATCTGCACAACCTTGCGGCGGTGTTCCCCATACATTTCGCCCATACGGATCATTTATAAAAGTATCTCTATCCCATGATTTAATTGAATATGGTGGGTTAGCGAGAATAACGTTGAATTTTTTCAGTTCGTCATTTTCAAGCAAGCCTGGATTACTTAGGGTATTGCCACGGACAATATCGAACTCTTCAATGCCATGCATAAACATGTTCATACGGGCAATGGCTGAAGTTAATAGGTTAATCTCTTGCCCGTATAATTTAAGGGTGCGATATTCTTTTCCTTCATCTTTAAGGTGCAACGCACAGTTAAGTAATAAACCACCCGAACCACAGGTAGGGTCGTACACTGACTCACCTGGTTGTGGGTCCATGATCATGGTCATTAATTTAACCACGGTACGGTTGGTATAAAACTCTGCGGCGGTATGGCCGCTATCGTCAGCAAACTTCTTAATTAAGTACTCGTAAGCATTACCTAGCTTGTCATCAGGTACATTTTTTAAGTTAAGCTTGTGCTGTGAATAATGCTCTAGAAGGTTAGTGAGCATGGCATCGGTAAGGCGGTCTTTATTAGTCCAACTGGCATCACCAAAAATACCGTCTAAGGTATCTGGGTTGGCCTTTTCAATGGTACGCATGGCGTTTTGTAGGGCTAGGCCAATGTTAGTGGTGGTTTCGCGTACATCATTCCAATGTGCGCCTTTAGGGATTAAAAAGTTATGGTTTTCTGCAAAGGCTGCATATTCTAAATCACCATCACTTTCTGCAAGTGCGTTTTCAAACTCTTCGTCGTATACATCTGATATACGTTTAAAGAACATAAGCGGGAAAATGTACTGTTTGTAATCACCGGCATCAATAGTACCTCTGAGTGCTGTGGCTGCACCCCAAAGGTATTTTTCTAATTCTTGTTGGGTCATCATGCTGATGGCTCCTTTATAAGCAAACTTGTTTCAAACGCTTTATAAATACTGTTAATTAAATTAGCTAATGGTGCAATGTTGTCATGGTTAATATCAAGCTTTAACAGCTCTTTAAAGGGTATTGCTATATAGATGTGATAACCAAAAGAAATATTAAATACTGTTCTATTTGAGCTTAATATTTTACCTTCCCAATTACATTCGTTTTTCCAGTCGGTGCTTATGTGGTCGTTCAACAAAGCCTCTATAGTGCCCCACGACTCTCTTTTAAATCTGCCGGTGTATTTATTGAAGTTTTGTTTAGTATATAAAGGCTTTTTAAAGTCACTATCATTGAGCCACAAGCCAGTTATGTATGATTGCCCAGTTAGTTTGATATGGTAGTTTTTGTTTGCTTTATATAACTGATTATTTATTTTTAACTGCTTGGTAAACTGCAACTCACTTTGAAAAATCTCATACCCTTGGCCTTTAGTGTTGCCAGGGTAAATATCGACAATTAAATCGCCGGTGTTCACATCTATATTAAATAGCAGCTCATTAGCCCATCCTTTCGAAAACGTAGTGCCTAACCTGTCGTTATAAGTAAGCTTTTGTACTGTGCCATTATCATTACAAAATTGAGTAAGAGCCGATTCAATTCTTCGTTCAATTGATTTTTTATTTCCACATTGCAAAGAGCCAATAGGGGTTTCGGGCAGCCAACGGAAATTATGGTTTTTTACGAGCTGAATAAAGTCGGTAAGAAACCGGTTACTGTTATTTGTTGTTTTTTCAAAGCTCACGACCTTTACCGCTATCAGCATTAACTTTTTCCAGTTGAGGTCGAACGGCGTTATATTAGCTTTGTGTTCTTCAACCGTTATATTCTGTTTTTTTAATATATTGAACACTTGATTGTATAGCTGTGCAGTACAGTCAATATTGTCTCGTTTAGCCTCAATAACAATTAATACATTATTTACCGTTATGACTAAATCACAAATAGGATCGTATTCTGTATTATCAGTTTGAGCCCAAAAGTTAGACATTTCAGCTTCACTTAGTGTAACTGCATAAACTTTTTCAAAGCCGGTAATTTGACTTGCCTGCTTTTGTATTTCGATCTGAACATTGGTCTCGCCATCTAAATTTTCAAATAATTGATTAAACAGGTTTGACCCACTAAAAATAGATTTAAGCACTTCATGAAAAAATAAAGCGTCTTCTTGCAAACAAATAGCTAAAGAGCGTGTTAAATCGTTTTCGAGTTGGTAACTGCGGTTATCTTTAGCATATGTTGTAAATATATTAAGGTGCTTATTCATTTATAAAAATCCCTTAAGCACTTTTTTAAACTTTTCTTCGGCTTCGAGGCTTGCTTGCCAGGCTTGTTTTAAATCGGCCATTGCTTCTTCTACTGATGGCAGATTGTCTTCAATTATTTTTTCAACGTAGAGTGCTATGTTTAAGTTAAAGTCGTTTTCTTTTAGCTCGTCCATTGAAGCAACTTTGACGTAGTTTTCTACATCTTGGTAATTGTGATACCAGTCGTAAATTTGTTGAACGTGGTTTGGTTCTAGGAAGTTTTGCGCACGGCCTACTCGAATTTGGTCTGATGCATCTATAAACAATACTTTGCCTTTTTTATCGGCAGGTTTGTTTTGCTTAAACACCATGACACATGCAGCTAGTTGCGTACCGTAAAATACGTTAGGCCCCAAACCGATAACCGCTTCAATCATATCTTGCTCTAGCAGTTGCTTACGTATTTGGCCCTCGGCGGCTTTTCTGAATAATGCGCCATGAGGCAATACTACTGTCATACGGCCAGTGCTGTTCATAGATTTAACCATGTGCTGCACCCAAGCCATATCACCATTGCCTTTTGGTGGTACACCAGCAATATTTCGGCCGTAAGGGTCG
>TARA_R110000751_G_scaffold44427_2_pt1 | contig 12747 bp, 9 predicted proteins | sample TARA_R110000751 | Tara Oceans TARA_R110000751 (sample SAMEA4398001) | marine metagenome | biome: Polar Biome; feature: [MES] marine water layer (ENVO:01000295) within the mesopelagic zone...; material: water (ENVO:00002006), including particulate matter (ENVO:01000060) such as...... | reverse complement strand
GCTGGAGATGTAGTTGAGGCTGCGCCTGTTGTAGAGCCTGAAGCTAATAATGTGGTTGAGCAGCTTTACAAACCTAATGCAGCGCAACAATATTTAGATAGTCTAGTTAATCCTGACGGTAGCAATGCTGTTGTAAAAGATGAAACTACTACGGTTGAGGAAGAGGCCGCGGCTCCAGAAAATCCTTTAATTAGCCGTATTCAAAATATTATAGTAGATAAGTTTTTAGCAATAAAATCTTCTAAAGTAGATAGTGAGAAATATTTAAATTACCTTATAAATGCTGCATACACGATAAATCCAGTAACGGGTTTGGGTAATATAAATCGTATGGACCCTACAAACGATACTGATAAGCAGAACATAATAGAGCTATTAGAATCTAGCCCTGCTAAATTGAAAAAGGTATTTGGGGGTGAGGCAGAATTGTTAGGCGGTGCCGAGGCCGCTAAACGTTATTTCCAAACTGCTTTAAATCCGGGGTTGGCTGTAGATAGTATAGCGCACGATGTAATAATGGCGACTGCCAATTCTCAAGTTCAGAAAAATATGTCCCCCGAAGAAGTTTATTACTTTAAGGGTAAAAATAATTCTGTAGCAAAGAAAGCTCAAAAATGGCTGGAAGAGTTTTTAGACCCTGATACATACGCCTATTATGTGGCTGTAAAAAGAAATTTTGAGCTTCTGAAAAGAAATGCAGCAAATGCAGCGCGGCGTAGAAGCAATACAAAAGAAACAGAAGCCAACCTTAGAAAAGCAAACGTATCGCCTAATAGAGATATGCAGCAGCAAGATACGGATGCCGCTATAGATAAGGTATACAATGATATTGAAGCACAACGTGAAGCTGATGCATTAAAAGATAAACGGAACATGCGGCGAGATGCGGAGTCAGATGTTACTTTAAGCTCAGCACCGCAGGTACGCTCCGTTTCTCCCCTAACCAAAGCAGAAAGAGCGCAGATAGCAGCAGACAATGCCGCAAGAGCTAAGGGTAAAGCTAGGTTTAACGAATTTGTAGCACAAGGTGTAAAAAGTGGTCTATATAAGCCGCTACCTTCTGAAAGTGTATCGGCGCTAGATAACCCTATGTCTCCCACCGCTATGGGTTTACTAGCTTCCGGTAAATTAAAGGAGACACTACATGCTATTGCACAAGGCCATATTTACCCTAACCTAGCTAAGTTAGCTAACACACTGGCAGATGTAGTAGGTACTACTAAAATTGTATTTGTCCCAGACCTTGTAGATATGGAAGGTGTGTCATCGGCAGGACAGTTTGATCCTAAGACAAATACTATTTCTATAAACCCTAAGACAGGCAGAAACGTGCACACTATCCTGCATGAGATGGTACATGCGGCGGTATCAGCTTCGCTAGCTAAAAACTCTGCGTCTACATTAGCACTGCGTAATGTATTTAACGATGTAAAAGACTTAATAAATACTGAATATGGGGCTACAAATTTAGACGAGTTTGTATCTGAAGCTCTGAGTAATCCTAAGTTTCAAGATATGCTGGCACAGCTATTGTATAAGGGCGATCTATACAAAGGTAAGACCGCTCTACAACGCATATACAATGCTATTACTAACTTTATTCGGCGTATGCAGGGTCTGCAGTCTAAACCAGTAACCTCTGCTCTATCAGAGATAGATTACTTAATTGAAGGCGTGCTAGCCCCTGCACCGCAGTATCGTGATGCGGGTTCCTTAGCTTTGGCTAGCCCTGCAGAGGCTAATAATGTCCTAAATACTATGCTTACTAATGGCCCTATATTCAACGCTAACGGCAAAGCAAAATATCTTGCATTCCTTGAAGACGCGACAAAGAACGTAAGTCTTGGATTGTTCGGCGGAGCAAATAAGATGCTCCTACAAAGTACCCCTATGCACTACCTAGCTGATATATCTAAAAAATATTTCGGTGAGCTAGGCGCAAAACTAAATAATACTATAAATGAGGCCAACGGAGCCTACGGCAGACAGATAGATGAATTAAAAAATACTCTGCTGCCTATGGTACAATGGGGCAAAACTAACAAAAACCTTATCGATAAATTCAATCGTATGGTCAACGAAGCCACACGCCGCGAAGTTGATCCTGTGTTAGAAAGAGGCGTTGCGTTTAAAGCGTACGGCAAAGACCCCGAAAAAATGGCTAATTACTACAGAGTAAAAGCCGACTACGATGCACTGGTTGCCGCTAGTCCTGATGTCGCCAGAATATATGCTGTTATGCGTAATCTATTTCGCGGACTGCGTAACGATATTAAAGCTGCAGCAGATGCACGGTTGTCGATTGTTATACCTGATGGCGCTATACGCGCTAAGGTTATGAAGAGCTTTTATGACAGGTTAACATCTAAGGGCACTATCGAACCCTACACTCCACTGGAGCGTGACGGGGATTTGTGGCTGTACTATAACGCTGTAGACCCTATCACAGGTAAGTTTGAACGCTACTCAGAAGCCTTCACATCTTCAGCAGCTAGAAGCAGGGCGTGGTCTGAGGCGCAGGAGCAGGTACGTGCGGGTATTCGCAGCAATCAAACCCTTATGGACAGCTTAAACCAATTAGTTCGTCAGCAAAAACAACCCAGTATAGAAGCGGCGATAGACGCGCAAATAGACGTTACAGAAGCAGCATCTATATCTGCAGTTAACTTTAGTAACGCGCCCCCTTCATCGTTTATAGGGCAGTTAGTTAAGCAGATACGTGAGAACAGCCCTAACGATACCAAAGAACAGCGTGAACAAACTAACAAAATTATAACTGAAATTGGGGAGCTAGTTCTTAACACCATACCAGAGACCTCTTACATGCAATCTTTCCGCACTCGTAAGGGTACGCTAGGTAACATAGAAGATGCTATTAAGGCCACCACAAAACGCGCAACGCTGTTAGGTAGGCAATCCGTACAAATGAAGTATGGTAACAAATTTGAGGCCGTGAAGACCGAGTTGGCAGCAGCATACGAGAAAGCAGGGAAAGAAGGCAAAACGACCCCTGCTATGCGCGATATGTACGACGTATTAGTGAGCTTTGCAGACACAGGTACAGGGCCAAACAGAAACCAAGCGTCCAAGGCACTAACTAACATAGGGTTTAATATGACCCTAGGGTTTAACGTATCCGGTGCTTTAGTTAACCTGTCGCAAATACCGCTAACAGTATATCCTGTGTATGGAGCTAAGTACGGGTATGACCAAACCACTGCTGCCATAGGTGAGGCCATGCGCCTTATTCATAACAGTGGGCGCAAGCGTATGGCCGAAGTATACGGCGACAAAGTTGACGCAGATGGCAACCCTATTATGGAAACGCAGGAAGTAACTGGCACCGCCGCAGATCGATCTGTAAGCAATCCTGATTGGGCAAAAGAAACCGACCCACGAAAAAAACGTATGCGGTTTGCGGTAGAGGTGGGTGAGAACCTAGGCTTGTTCAAACGCACCTTAGCCTATGACATGCTAGATATAGACGGTTCTGGTGGGTATATGGAAAAGATAAATGCCGCATCAGGCTTCATGCTACACCACGGGGAACGTGTTAACCGCGAAGTGGCTTTTACCGCCGCGTACAACCTTGAAGCAGATATGCTAGATGTTGAAGCAGCTAAGGCTAATCGCCTTGTCAGTGACGCTGAATATAAACAAGCTGCCGAGAGAGCTTTTTATATGGTTGAAATGACCAATGGAGGTAGCGCATCTGCGGCCTCGCCCAAGATAATGCAGAACTCTATCGGGTCTGTAGTGTTTATGTACAAGCGTTACGGGGTGTCCATGCTCTCCCTACTACATAAACTGACGAAGGAAGGTATGGTTGGACAATCTGCTCAAGCTAAGAAACTGGCGTGGTTTCAATTAGCGGGTATATATGGATCGGCGGCACTCATGTCTGGCGTACGAGGTGTACCTTTCTTTGGCACAGCGGCTATGGTGTTCAATATGCTCAAGGATGACGATGAGGAATCCGCGCAGTCCATAGTTCGTAGGATCACAGGAGAGGGTTATTACTCTGGTCTAATTAACTACGTGACAGGTACTAACGTAGCTACACGTATCCAGTTGTCGGATTTACTGTTTCGGGATGTTCTTATAGAGCGCGACCAACCCGCCATATGGACCGCCATAGAAATGCTTGGTGGCCCTGCCGTAGGTATCACCTTGCAATTTGACAGGGCAGCAGATTTGTTTGGTAGGGGTGAGTTTGAGCGAGCTTTTGAATCTATGGCACCCTCAGCTATGCGTAACGTGATGAAAAGTGTTCGTTACTATAAAGATGGGGGAGCCGAATCCTTGACCGGAGAATTAATTTCCCCCGTGCATCCGCTACACGCAGTCACACAGGCCTTAGGATTTATCCCTGCGGAATTAGCTAGAGCGTATGAGGTCAATGCTGAAATAAAAAGCATGGAAAAAGGTACTAAGGCTCGACGCAAACGTATATTGGATGATATCGCCCGAGCTAGGGCAGACGGAGATTCTGCCGCGGAGCAATTAGCCTACGATCAGATACCGCAGTACAACTACGATCATCCAGATTGGCCTATTGATGGGAATTCTATTCAGAAGTCTATGAATAGCCGCTCCGAAAATAGTTCCGAGAAGTTTCAAGGGGTATCACTGCACCCTAAGTTACGTAAAAGTTTACTACATCACGCAAGTCTATTTAGTGATGATGCAACTTTGTTCTTCTAAAAAGGCCTTCACGTCGCACTAGCAAGATGTTGAGGGCTTGTTAAAGTAGTGCGACGTGAAGGCAAGTAGAAGAGGAGAACAACATAGTCTAAGATGCCGTCGAGCAGAACGGTATCACGTTATTCTCCAGAGGCGTACTCCTAATATAGCATTTTCTACGCGAACCTGCATTTTTATTGTCCAATTTTTCTGCCGTTCTACGTTTTTTATTTGCTGGTGTGCTTTTTCGGTATTTATACAAGGTATAAACGCAGAGCTACCGACCAGCAGACCCTCCCAATCGACAACAATCTTTATGTCATCGGGGGAAAGGTCATCAATCTTCAGAACTTTGCGGTTCATCAGGTATCCCTTCTGAATAATCTACCACTATACAGCGGGATGGGGGTAGGTTGAGGTGTGTACCCTTACCTAGTCGCATCTGCACTTTCTTAGCTCCCATACCTGTAGTCATATCTTGCACAAGACTATCGTAACTAAGCTGATGGTCCGTGCAGTATTGCTTCAGGGGTTTAGGAAGGAGGTACAATTTCTGCGTGTCTATCTCGTACCGCGCTATAAAATGGTTTCTGGGCGTGGCTTCTGGGACTACGCTAGCGTAGTCCAACCCATTACCGTTAACGCCTTGACGTAAATCCGCGGTGCTTCTGATTTGCAATATGTTATTGTTGTTCGCAAAAACATAGTCGTTCAGCGTCTCGATCACAGAAGAACCTACGTCGTCTACCATGTTCTTACGAACTCTCACCTGAGCAATCACCCACTTAAATAATTCAGGTATGTCCCAATTCACTAAGCCTATCTTTTTAGCGATTATAATTCCTGTAAGAGTAGCCGCGCACCCCGCAGACCAGAACCTGTGTTCAGGCTCTAGCGCCGCAGCTTTATCTATCCTGTCACGCACTTTCGTAACCATCAAGGCTACCTCATCGCGGTTGTTTATAATATACTGGATAAACTTAGGCCCAAGCCAACCATAATTAGACTTAATATCTGCAAATATCTTGTCTGTTATGGGTTTGAGGCTAGGGTCTTTGAGAGACTTATCTACCTTTATCTCTAGCATCCTTAGCATCTCTGCTAGCGGCGTAGCTTTTTTACGGTTTAACAATTCCCACAGGCTTACGTTTGCAGAGGTAACGCCTATCAACTCCCACGGTTCCCCTCTATACCTTTCAGTATTACCGTCACTAGACATACGGTTTTTCTGCATACCCCCTGATAACTCATACACATATTTACTTGCCCACTCAGGCGTTATGTTAGTCATCTCGTCAGAACTCATGGGTAGATTGCGCATTAGTTCGCACCTATTCATCCTAGAATTATGTGTATCTGAATGGTGGTTCATAAGCACTTCGGGGCCACCGTAAATACCAAGCGCGGCCCTCATAGCAGTTGTCTTACCAACACCAGAACCCCCAAACAGATGCAGCCCCATACTGTTCTGTCCTGTAAAAGGCATTAGTATAGACCCAAACCCCGTGCCTATTACGAACTGATGTAGCTGGAATCTGTCGCGGTTATAAAACTCAAACATCTCCAACTGTCGCGCTTCGGAACCCTTCGGCTCAAACGCGGAGAAAAGCCCTGCAGTTTTCTTGGATGGGGGATTGTATTCGATGCTATTACCTAGGATTAACCTATCGCCCAGCACAAAGGCTTCGGCTTCGCTATTAGTCCACCCAAACTGGAGGTGTGCCTCGTCTGATGCGGCGGCGGCTTGTAGTTCATCTATCCACTTTGTCGTATAAGCCATAAGCTCCTCCAGATTTTTGCCCCACGATGTTACACCATTGATAGCCACAGCTTTGCGGAACTCTTCTTTAGACGATATAGAAGACATAGGCATAGTGAACTCACGTACCCCGTCTTTCGGTAAGTGCAGTCGGAACACTACCACGTAGCCCCCAAGTGAAGCGTCGTGTAGTATGCGGGTAACGTACATGTCGTTGTGGTAGATACATGCTTCCTCAGTATCCCCATCCTCGTTCTTCCTACGAACGTAGACGCCACCGTGCGCCCCCCTAACATATGGAAACGGATAGGGTGGGATGATATTCCTAGATGGCCTACCTGCTACGAACGGATCATCTTCTGGCTCAATATCGGCTAACGCTTCTTTGAGACGTTCCCCTAAGTATTTAGGACTTTTTACCTTACCCCAGTTAGGGCATTCAGTGCACAGGTTATTGTTGATACCTGCAAACGTAGCGCATTTGTAAGATATATCTCTAACGCCTAGCTCGACTGCTTTGCCTTCTATGTAGTCCCATTTCTTGTCTGTCTCATCCTCAGAATACCCTTCGTATCCTTTAGATATTTTGTGGGCCTTCTCCCGACTACCATCTGTACAAGCCTGTAATACGCTGAGTACACCACGCCATGTTGGTTCGGACACGTCATTCTTAGAAGTTAGGGCAGACATTATTTGTGCGCAGCCTCGTCCTTGTCGCGTCTTGTCGATTATGTCCTTAAATATAAACTCTTTGTTACTTTCCTTTGCCTCTCGCACAGCGTCGGTCTCTCTGCTGGGGTGCGGAGATAGCTCTGGCTTAACCGTCTCCCCAAACAAAGCCATGAACTCGGACAGGATAACGGGTTCGGGTATATCTGCCCCGTACATCTCTACGGGTGAGGGAGGCGTGTCTTTGTAGTTATGTGTACTTGGTACACGTAGAACTCTAGCCGCATCTGCGGTAACTACTGGATCAGCTTTAAGGCCACTACTAGAACATATCTCCTTAAATCGCTCTGCAATAGGTAGCCAATCATCTACGGATAGCGCTTCTGTTAGGAACCAGTACACATGAACACCGCGACCTGAGTTAACCATCATGGGTTTAGGTAAACTGTAACGCTTACAAAACTTACGTAAGTCAGCTATAGCTTCAGCCTGTGATGAGTATTCCTTACTAGGTCCACAGTCTAAGTCTAAAAATATCGATCTTAGCTGATGGGCGTTGTATGCTTTCCTATTCTCCGTAGTTTTAAAAGTAGCTAGTGCAAAGTACACATCATAGCCAGCGGCATCTAATTCTTGGGCGGCAGTATCTACTTCGTCTACTGTGTCATAGAAATTCTGTTCTCTGCGTTTATCTCTGCTCCGAGCCGCAAACACACAGTAGTTACCGTTATCCCCTAGAACCCTGCTTAGAAACTTTTTTGTTATCATAGCCTCTTTTCCTAACGGGTTGCCGTGGGGCTTAACTAGGACGCATCCTAGTATCTACCCCACGGCGGGTTATCAGTCGTTCCAATCTGCCATTATATCCGCTAAACCATCATCCGTTTCTTTCGGCGGGGGTGAAGATTTCTTACTAGCCTTTTTTACCGGCGCGGGTGCAGGTGCTTCCTCTGCACGGGTGTTAGGGATTGCATCTTCTATCTCAAATCCCGAGATAGTTTCTGGCGCGGCATCAATAGAGAACCCATCCTCTGCACCAAACGGTGAGTATTCTTCCATAGGCTTGAGGTCAATTACTTGCACCGCACGTAACCGTAGCGACACACCATGATCGCGCATACTATAAGGTACGAAAGTTACCTGTAGATGCACAGTGCTACCTGTGGTCAATAAGAAGTCATCGCCTAACCTCTTATTCGTGGCGTCATACTGCGGAGGTTTCATAGTAGCCTCATCACCATACGAACCTTTAAGTACAGCTTTGCCTACATAGCTACCGTCCTCACCCTTTCTGAACACTTCCGCAGGCGCGCCTATCTTAGCTGGCCATTTGGCTTGCTTTTTATCCGCGTAACACAATGCCATAGCGGCATACAACTCTTTGGCCTGAGCTTCAGTCATACGGAAATTTATCTCGTATTTCGCACCCTCCTCCATTGCATCACAAGGTACAGTTTTCCCCCTCTCCCCCGCAGCGGGATCAAATTTATATGTACGGTTAATACGAGGGTATAGTGCAGTAACACCACGCAGGATGTGGTTTGTTGCTTTGGCGTCAGCCATGCTGTTCTCCTAACAGGTTTTTGTTTTTGGGTTAGTTATAAATCGCTCTCGTCAAAGAACGGTGATTTAGGCGCAATACGCGTTGAAAGTATAGCTGTATTTATTGCGTCTAGGGTCTCAGGATGGCATACCATGCCCTCCACATCTCGTACTTCCTCTACATTCAAAGACCGTTTAGGCTTGAAGAATAGTTTAGGTACAGGACTATCTACGTCGAAATAGATATTAGTTAACACAGTGGCGAACCGTGTGTTGTGATTACTAAGATGCTTTGCGTACTGCTGCAGAGGCATACATCCTCGCTGTGGTTTACCGAAGATAGACGTAGCCGATACTTGTAGCTGATAGACCGTATTTAAATCATCCTCTAGCAAGACAGCCACCCGCTGCAAGAACCTACAAGCTCTACCCATACCAGACCCCGAACCACGTATGTTCTGGGTACAGTCCATACACCTAGAAGATTGTACGTCCTCAGTAGAAACCTCGCTATCTGGTCTGTCAGTATCGGCAGACCAGCATGTAGGCGCAACAGGATTGGCAGCGTCATACTCGTCTTTATAATAAGCGCGGGATATATTCGCTGCGTTTACTATAACTGCATCCAATGAGGCCGTGGAAGTACCATCAGACAGAGTAAACACACCGCCCCCAGTGCTTATACGGCGTAATGCTTCCGCCATCTAGGTCTGCCCCTGTGGACCCATTTCTTTAGCACTAAACATTTCTAATTGTTCCCCATCAGGATCATACTTCTCAGCTAGCAATGCGTCTTGCAGCTTCGCGATGTCGAACCTATAGGTATCATTTAGCTTAATGAACGTGCTATCAGGTATACGTCCCTGCCTGAGCCACGCTCGCACTGTAGACACAGACACTTGGAAGTGCTTGGCTACATCTTCAATTTTACTCAAATCTTGGGTCATTTTTTCCTCACAGCTACAGTATACTCTGAATCTACATTTAGACCTTTAGGTACTAGGTCGGGGTGATCTTCTAAGAACTGCTTAACGCTAGTTTGGTTAAGCCGCTTCTCGTAAAAATGCGGAACGTCATGCTCCATTATAAAAGCATTCATGCTTTCCCAATCACTAGTCCAATAACGCTGCTTCACCGACCTGTAGAACAGACCTTCAGAAGTCCTAACACTATCTACAGCATGTTCTTTACAGTGTGATAGCAGGGCTTTCTTTATCCTGTCTAGTTGTTCCGACAGCACGCCATCCTGCTGCTTGTATTCTGTGGACAGCTCAGACCGCTTCTCGCGTATCTTTATGTACGTCTTTGTCAGTTTATCGACCGTAATAGACATATCATCCTCCGTTATTTACTACCGATCTGTGGTATATATTAACAATAGATAGCTAGTCAAGTAAACCTTTGTATAAATCTACAATTTTTTTATGTACGTTTATACGCCCGTCTAGTAATTCGTAGATACGTTCTTCTACGCAAGAGCCTGCTAGTTGTACCACAGTACACTTGTTGTCTTGCCCTGCTCTGTGGACCCTAGCGTTAGCCTGTGCGTAAGTTTCAAGTGAAGGTGTCGGACCCCACCATACAACAGTATTGGCTGCGGTGAGAGTAACGCCATGCGCTGCGGATGCAGGTTGGATCACTAAGACTTTAGGGTTGGGTTCAGTTTGAAACTTGCGGAATATCGTAGTGCGCTTATGCACAGGTACATCCCCGCGTATAACCTCAGTAGATATCTTGTCAGCCCGTAACTTTTCAGTGAGTAGGTCTATTGTGTGTTTGAAGGGTACAAACACCAGTATCTTCTTACTACTCTCTGCTATTACCTCCTGTAGAACTTTGTATCTGTTAGATATGTCAAACTCCACAACCCCTTTATCGTCAGTATAGACAGCCCCACCTGATATTTGCAGTAGTTTACTCATCTGCACAGCGGCGTTCACCGCGGTGATCTCTTCACCTGCGGCGTCCGTCATCATCTTCTTACGCACTTCTTCGTAATAGAACTCTTGCTGCGAGGTTAGCTCCACATTACGCCTAACATACACCATATCCGGCAAGTCTAGACATTCGTCTTTGGTGAAACGTATAGCTGGTTGTAACGCATTAAATACTATTTCAGTAGCGCAGTCTTTAACATCCCACTGCCACATAGTTGATCTATACATAACCATATCCCGAAACGGTCCAAAGTATTCTGGTACGCCTTTAGGGTTAACTAACTTGGCTAAACCAAAAGCATCGATAGGGGATTGTGCAGCGGGTGTTCCTGTCATAAGCCAGAGCCAAATGTTAGGTGACAGTAGCCGTTTAAGGGTTTTCCACCGTTTAGTTTGGACGTTTTTATAGTGGGTGGCCTCGTCAACTATTATAAGGTCAAAGTTTCCGAAAGCTATTTCAGTCTCTACAAGTGCTACACCATCGTAATTTATAATAACAAACTCAGCATCCCCTTTAATTACGGATGCGCGTTTCTTCTTTGAGCCATAAGCAACGTCTACCCTGCGGTGCATAGCAAAGCTGAACAGGTCATCTCGCCACGCTGAATCCATAATAGATAGAGGGCATATTACTAACACCCTCGTAACTAATCCCTGCTTCATAAGATAATCTGCGGCCCAGATAGCACTAGCGGTCTTGCCTGTACCTTGCTCGTTGAAACAGAACGCACGTTTGTTTAACGTCAGGAAAGAGGAAGTCTGCTTTTGGTGATCAAAAGGAGTGTACTGCCCCGTCCACTGATAACGTCTATCTATAGGGGAGGGTGCTTTTATACCTACGCTCCGTAGTGCGTGTACCTCATCTATACCCCAATGAACCACTACCTCTTTCCCCTGCAGTTCTTTGCTTTTAGGGATCATAGAAGTGATCTGTTTTGGGTGGACTGCTGGTATAACCAGAGCCTTGTCCTGTAGTATTTGCATGTTGTTCTCCTACTAGGACGCGTCCTAGGACTTTCTTTTTTTAGGGCTACTCATAGCACCCCCTGCGGCTCGGTTCTTCTTACGGCTTTGGACCGTTACTCCATCCTTATTCTTGCCGCCTTTACTTAATGCCTTTTTGTGAGAGATGTCCTTACCTTCTCTCCGGTCTGCCACACCGTTTTTGTTAGCGTCTACACTGGTCGCATCCATATTGCGCCGCGCACGCTGCCGCTCTGCACGCGCTGGGTTCTCACCACGCGCCTTCTGCTGCTGATATTCTTTCTTATACGGGCGGGCCTTGTTCACATATCCCATATCAATTCCTTCCGTTATGTATACACTCTAATACTGCGCAATGGCGTCTGCATAATCCACTAGGTTTAGGGTTCCATACATCGTTATCCGCGGCATTCTGCATCTTAGCATATGTACCTAACCACTTCGCCCACAATCTACTTATGTCAGACCTACTATATGTATCTTTTACTATAGCCGTACACACAACAAATAGAAGTGCGGCTTTCACGGTCTGGACGTTAGGGAAGTGCGCGAACACAGTCAGGGCCATAAGCTCAAGCTGGCCTTTATCAGCGTACTTAGCGGATTTGCCTGTCTTGTAATCTACAACCCAAGCTACATCATCGTCTAGTATTACCAAGTCTACTATACCACGGAACCAAACATCATCATCAAAGAAACCGCATGGCTCTAGGTCTGCGGTCAGTCCTAGCTTTTCTTCGCACAGCTTTCGCCCTTGCTTGGCGTTGAGGTTATCCATCGCACCCTGCGCGTATGAATACTTCGTGGGTAAATCCTTATCATCGCGTATATGTTCTTCACAAGCCAAGTGAAAATCAGTGCCATATCTCATAGCATCTGATTCAACTACAGGATACTCTTTAAGTATCTTCTCGTGGTAAAACTGCTTTGGGCACTGCTCAAAGGCTTTGATCTTACTAAAAGACCACGGGGCTACTTTGTGTGTCATTTATAACTTTCGGTCTGCTATTTTTTCTAACACTACAGTTAGTTCTTCTAGGGACGCGCCCACCATAGCTAGTAACACTAACCGAGGGTCATCATAACCTGCATCGGAGTTAATAATGTCACGCGTCATATTCAAACGCTTTATAGTGCTATCTCTTAGCGCCTCGTCAAAATCTACAAAAGCCA
>TARA_R110000751_G_scaffold307171_1_pt1 | contig 12760 bp, 26 predicted proteins | sample TARA_R110000751 | Tara Oceans TARA_R110000751 (sample SAMEA4398001) | marine metagenome | biome: Polar Biome; feature: [MES] marine water layer (ENVO:01000295) within the mesopelagic zone...; material: water (ENVO:00002006), including particulate matter (ENVO:01000060) such... | reverse complement strand
CAGTTACTTCTGCTGCAGTATGGCTTGAGGGGTGTGTGTAGTTAACAGTTCCAGCTGAGTCCACACCTAAGTTGCTACGTGCATTGGTTGTGTTAATTAGGTCACTTAGGTTATTAGCTGATATCATATCACCAGCACCTGCTTCGCCTTGAATACCTTGCGGCCCTACCACAGTCGCTACGTAGTCGTCATTATCAATTCCTAATGGGTTGCTTGATACTGTGGCATTTAACCCTCTATCTATAGCCATGTGTATATTGCCTCAATGTTAAATTTATTTACGAGCGACTATTGATTGACCGAAATACATCCCGACTACCGACATGATTGCATGAGGTAGCCAGACGGGTGTTACCATACCACTAAGCTGTACATATTCAGTCACAGTATTCTTGAAGTCAAAGAACAAGATACTGAAGCCTGATGTGACATCGATAGGTACTACAGTATTGAACCCTAGTACAGGTGCTAGTAAGATGAATGCTGCCATAGCCATGAAGGAGATTACGAGGAACCTGCGTATCCATTGTGCATTAGGATTCTGGTGTGCTCTTGCAGCATTGACACTGTTCTCAGAGGCTTCAAAGCGAGCCATGAGCTGCTTCTGTTGTTCTGCCTTATCAGCCTGAGCTTGTGCCCACATCTTCATACCTGCCCCACCTAAGGTACTCCCCATCATGGTGATCGCTTCCATCGGTAATCCAAACATCTTCTAACCCTCCCCTCTCTTCTTCTCTAACCGTTGTTCTTGTTTCATTTGCTTAGCCCTCTTACGTTCCCAAGTCATCCAAGTACCAGCGAAGGCTGGATCAGAAGGGTCTAGGGATACTTTAACAGGGGTGATAATCATATGAGCATCAGCTCTACAGACTTTACATGCTTTAGGTAATGCACGTTCTATCATAGGGCATAAGTGATCTGTGATGTGGTCATCATTACACTTATAAGAGTAGATGGGCATAGAATCTCCGTTGTAGTTCTAATTATAGATATAGGAAGAGAGCCCCTAGATAGGAGCCCTCTTTAGTGTTAACTACTTAATGTCTAAGCAGTTGGTACAAGGAAGCTAATGCCAGCATCATCACGTAACTCTTTAACACCGTAGATAGTATCGGCAGTGAACAAGTCACCTAGATACTGCTGCTGGTATTGAGTCTGTGAACGAACGCCAGCTTGCTCAGCTAGTACTAGTGCATCTTTGTGTAGCATAACGCCTACACGGTTAGATCCACTAACAGGACAAGCAGAAGAAACGAAGACTTCTACGCCATATACATTGCCGATCATACCCGTCTTGATTGCACTACCATCACCAACATATGCTTGCTCAGAGAAACGTGCGATACCCAACAAGTCACTCTTAGCGACAGGTGGGATAACCAAAGAACGACCTGTCATAGGTACGTCATTGTTATCCAAAGTAAGCATAAACTTACGGATACCTGCATCAGTAATGTCAGCAGTAGAAGCACCACCTGCACCACCTAGCTGAGTACCACCGTTTAAGGCAGACACTAGGGCGAAGAGATCAGAATCTACTTGTGATGCTAAGGCATAGCCAGCATCTTCAGTGTAGAAACGACGCATAGAAGACAGTGCTTGCTTCTCTACGATATCTTCAATTAGAGTGGAATACTCATAGTGCTTGTCGATAGTGACAATAACTTCACCGTGAGTAGGGCCATTCAAGGTTACTTGGGTGTTCGCTGCTTTAGCGTTAGCTGAACCGCGAGTTGGCTTAGGAATGTGAATTGAATCACCTTTCTTGCCTACGTGGTTCATCTTAGTTACGAGGTTAGCTAGTACAAGGTTCTGCTTGTAGTTAGCAATTACTTCGTCAGACCATAATGCTGGAATGAACTTCGCAGCAGTTGTAGTCGTATTGTGGTTAGTACCTAATGCCATGTTGATTAACTCCTAATAGTAATCTTATTTGACTCGACCCTCCGCATACGCTTGGTAGATCTCGTCTGCCAATGAATCGTAGCGGTTTGGGTCTGTTTGTTTTAAACGAATGAGGTCAGACCTACGGTAAATCTTCTTACCTCCAACGGAATCCCCAGATGACCTACTCTCTGCCTTGCCTGCTTTAAGTGCTTGCTTCTTAGACTCTTTCTGTGCATTCTCTACTTCGTGTGTCTTGGTGATGAGCTTACGCTCTTTCCAGTTTGACAGTAGTTCATTAGCAGATTCAAAGTCATAGTTGTTAGCATCATTAAACATGCGCTGACGGATTTTACTCTGGGAAATCCATTCCTGAAACTCAGGGGACTGTACAGTCTGTTGAGCGTCTGGATGTTGCTGTTCTAACTGCTGCATAGTAGCCTGTTGTTGGCTCTTTGCTGCTGCTAATTCAGCTTCCTTAATCTTAGGGTGGTTATCTATTTCTCTTCGGATTGCCGCTTGTGGGTCTTCAAAGAAATCAGTTTCCTCTTCCGCTGATTGAGGGTTATTTTGTTGATTTGCCTGTAACTGAGACTTCAGAAATTCATCAGACAGCTTACGGAGTTCTCCGATCTCTTGCCCCTTGCGACCTAACTCTTTTTCGAGTGCTGCATAGGAGTTAACAATGTCTTCGACAGACTTACCCTGAAACTTACTGGGTACTTCATACTCTGCTACCTGTTCTTCTTCCTCTGCTGATTGAATTTCATCACCTGTGTCCTGTTCTAGGGAGGCGTAATCTTCATCGGTTTCGTTGTCTTCAATAGGATCAACTACAATACTGTTTACCATAGTGGTGTTCTCCGTCTATACAATAGATTGTGGAGTTAATAAAATGACACAGGGCCTAGTGTAGGTTGTCCGTGTCCATGAGTTTCATCTGTTCTTCTAATGTGATCAACATATTAAGAATAGACAATTGCCCTTTAGTTAAATAGAGGGCCTTTTCATCTTCGATTGCCGATACGTTATTGAGAGAGTCAGACATCAGGGTTAATTCTTCAATTAAGTCCTTCCATCCGTCAGTCTCAAATAACTTATAACGACAATCAAAGAATTCCTTATCATCCTTCATTGCTTAGTGCCTTACGGGCCATCGCTAAGTTCAGGATTGTCTCTGATTCTAGGTGTTTCATCTCAGGGATGTTACGCACTGTCTCAGATTGTAAATTCATGACTTCCATAGACTTCTTCTGGAGGTCAACTGACTTCTTCTGTAGGTCTAGGATACGTTCTTGTGCATCTGTCTCTGTAGGGACGATTCCAGCGGCTTCAGCTTGCTTCTTATAAGCATCCGCTAGGGTTTCTTGTACTTTAGCCCCTACTAACTGCAAGTCTGCTTGCTTAGTAGCCATTTCCATCTGCATGTGCTGCTGTTGCATCTGTTGTTCTTCTGGCTTAGGCTGCATCTGCTGTTGTACTGCCATCATCATCTCTTCACGGTTGTTCAGACTAGAATTCTCGAATACAGACAACAATAGTAGGTTAAACGCTTGGGATTCAGGGGGTAACATAGACATCAATTGGATGGTTTGAGTCATCTCTAACTCTTTAGCCATAATACCCATCGTTGAATAAGGGGTAAACTTGTAGTCTAGTACAGGATAACGCTCATCATCGAACTGCATCTTACGCCATACAGCCTTTTCGATGAAGGGGATCATGAAGTCAGACTGGAAGTTAGCTAGGGTACGCTTCTGACGCTTGATAGAGGCTGCTTGGATCATGGACATGCCAGAAGCAGTACCATTACGTGCATTGGCCTGTACGCTCTGTGCTGAGTCCATAGCACCTGTAGCCATCTGAACCATACGCTCTAGTTCTGCAGACTCTGTGAAGGTGTGTGCTTGTAGATTACCGAAGTTAAATGGTTGTATGATAGAACGTGGATCACCATTAGTAAGAATGGTCTTACCAGCCCTAACTTCTAGCTTAGTACCGCGAGGTAGGCGTGTAGCATCCATCGCCATCATAGGGTGTGTAGTGAGTGCTAGGGCATCGATACGACCCCTTAGCTCTGCATCTAACGCCTTCTGAGGGTTATACCCTTTCTCACATACGCCTCGACCCCAGAACTTGTTAGGGACACGATCATGCTGATAAGCGATGAACGGACGATCACCCATTAAGTAAGGGTTCTCTTCAGCGCGTAGTACTACTGAATCATTAGCTAATGTAACGACTGCTTCTACTAGTTCATCAGTATCATAGTCAAAGACTTCACCTGAGTCTGCCCCTTTAGACAGATAACGCTTGGGGACTAAGCCCCAATACTCTGTGATCTTAACTTGATCATCTTCTGCACCACGGGCGCTTGCTTCTGGATCAAATCCGAAGTCGTGTACGCCGATACTTGCTGCACCTAATGCAACATCACGATAAGTACCTGCTTCAATGCCCTTGACAACGTGGTAGCGGGGTTTTACAACCTCCTGCGCTACACCTAACGCTGAGTCAATAGACAAGGCCGCAGGGTCAATTATAAATTCTTTTGGTGACACAGGCTCCAAAGGAGTGGTCATCATCTGTACTTCAACAACTTCACGGGCAGTCGTTAATGTACCTTCTACCTTCTTATCGACTACTACACGCTCTGTCTTCTCGTCTACGAGGATCTTAGCGATACCCGTACCGTAGATAGCAGCATTGAGGAACACCTCACAGATGGCCGATTTGGCCCCATCACGCTCTAGGTCTTCTTGTAGTACTTTACGGAGGTAGGCGATGTCAGATGGATCTTCATCTAATACATCATCACGAATGTCGAACCACTTATCACGACCAAAGGTAGCTTCCTCTAGTTCTGATACAGTTGCTTCTACAGCCTGTTGTAGGGCTGGGGAGATTAGACGGGAACTTTCAGACTCACGTAGTTTATCTGATTCTGCCCAGATACCACGCCACAGACGATAGTACTCATCCCACTTCTTTTGGTAGTTCTGATCACGGTGGTCTTTCCAAGACTCTAACCGTTCAGACAACCACGAGGCTAAGCCTTTGTATTGGTCTTCTTCATTCATCATTTAATTAATATCCTGCTTCTATGTCTTGTGGTTCCCACTCTTCTATTTCGATAGAGTTGGCGAAGTCTGCTACTGATACTTGGTCTATATAGGCTAGAGCATCTAATAAGTCATCGTGTACTTGGGGGCTAGGGAATGACATCATTTGATCTTCAAAGTGTTTCCAGTCCCTATCCTTATTGAATAGGATCTTACGGTGCTCCATACGGCCCTGTAGGGCCCATGTGATACGATCTGTCTTCTTCTTACCACCGTGAGTTACATCAGTGATTACGACCCATCTACCTTGTATTCTCATCTCATCTTCTAGATAGGGCATGATGGCATTCTTTAGGGCCCCTGCTTCGATACCTACAGTAGATGCTTCATGATCTACAGCAGAATCAAGTATGGCCTCTGCTGTCTTCTTGATGTTCCATCGTCCATGTAGGATGTCCTTTACCCACCACGTATCACCACATACCTTAACTATAGCTATGGCTGTCTCATCTAACTTAGAGCCTTTCGCTCCCCTATCTTTAGAGGATTGCTCGAAGCCTGCAGGGTCAACAGCGATGACGTAGTGTCCGTAGTCAGGCTCATCACCCTTATGGAACCACTGTTCTTCAAATATACCACCAGAGAATGATTCAAAGGAAGCCTCGAACTCCTGACGGAATGCTTGTGTAGACATACTACGTCTAGCTACTTCTATCTCTTTTGGATCTATGAGTGGGTTGTCAGTAGAGTTGAAACTGAAGGCTTCCCACTCATCATCATCCTTCGCTGCTTCATATAGATCATAGAAGTGGTTACGTCCTTCTGGTGTACCTATGAAGAGGGCTTCACCTTTAACGTCAGCTAGGGTAGGGCGGATGATCTGCTCGAAGACCGAAGGCTTCATGAAGGCATACTCATCCATCACTACATAAGCCAGACCTACACCTCGTAAGGTATCTGGTCTATCACTTCCCTTCAGGTAGATCTTACGATCATTGATTAGTGTTATTGTAGCTGTATTCTCGTGGGTAGACTTTATTACATCTCTACCTAAGTCCTTGAGTAAGGCCCACAGTATATCTTTAGCTTGCTGGAAGGTAGGCGCTATATAGAAGATATCTTTATTCGTAGACTGTAAGCCTTTGATTAGAAGTATCCACGCTGCTAAGTAGCTCTTACCGAATCGTCTACCACAGGCTGCTACCTTGAATCTAGCTGGAGAATTAAAGATCTCCATTTGAGCAGGATGTAGTCTTACCTGTATATCACTCATCTTCTATATCGTCTTCGTCATCTAAGACAGAGACTGATATAGCATCGTAGACAGCTCCACTCTCCTTCTTCTCCCTAGCGATAGTCTTAGATAGTTCATGCTCTATGACCTGACCACCTACATCAGCAATAGCAGCTTGGGCTTGAGTGCCTATCTGCTCTACTACGATGTTGATAGACTGACCCCCTTCATGTTTAATCTCAACATCTCTCTTAGGGGGTAGGATACGGTCTAGACACATCTTCAGACAAGTCGTATCTCCTTCCATAGCCAATTCAATTACTTTATTGACTATCTCAGGGCCTCTCTCAGACATTAATTCTCTAGAGAGTTGAGTGAACTTACCTACACTTCCTTTAGGTCTACCACTAGGGTTGAGGGAGGGCATTCCCTTATAGAGTAGAGGACTACCCTTCTGTTTCTTCTTGGGTCTACCAGTTCGTGGACTGATCTCTACTTTAGGTGTTTCAGACATATACTATATAGACTCTTGGCCACCTAAGTGGGGATTCTAGTTAAAGGGTTTAATAATAAAAGGTAGTAAAGGTAGACAACCTAAAGATAGACATCACTAAAGGGTAGCTATAGGTAGGTAGACAGTACTTAGGTAGTTGCGATATTCAACTATCGCCCTATGATCACTTTAGTGATACAGCTCGACCCGTTGTACTTTACTTAAGAGCAATCCTTTAAGTGTTATATTAATGATATTCTTGAAGGATAACTCTAAAGGATGTTCCTAAGTAACTAAGGTACTATTATAACATATTCCAGCTTAGAAGTCAACCTATATCTACTCTTAGTCTACTCTTATAGCTAAATAGTCTAACCATCATACTTCGGTTCTAGTAAATAGTTATCTTATTTGCCATTAGTCCCTCTCCCTTGTTTCCCTTGTTTCACTTATTTGCTTTCCTCTCCTCCCTTTTCTACTCCCTATTCCTCTCATGTGCCCCTCTTCCTAATATTCCCTCTCATGTGCCTAAGAGCCTATATACATTTTATTACTATTCTCATAAGGGGCCCCCCTGACCCACCAGTCATTATGTGACTGTGGAGTCCATTTGAGTCATATTGTGACTAGATCACACTCAATAGTCACTGTCTGACCACCCAAGCACACGGGTTGACACGGGGTACCTAGGGGTGCTAGGGGTTTAACCCAATGGGTGTATCAGTGTACTAGTACGCTAGTGCATACCCGTGTGACTTGGGGTCTAACACACCTAGCCAATCAATACAACTAGGTGACTAGTGAGTATTAATTACTGGTATATATTGACAAGTAAGAGTACATGAGGGTCGTATTCTTAGGTATTCTAAAGGGAACAAGGCATGTCGCATAAGGATAACAATGGCGTATATAGAACAATAGCTCCTAGTGTACCCTCGAATAGCCTTCAGAGCTCCCGTGTGCTCCCGTGTGGGCTTTAGTGCTCACCTCAATACATTGCATAGGGTAGACATCAAACGTACAGCAGACAGCAAATGTCTCATATAGATAATCTAATGTCGTCTATGAGTAAGTGTTTGTTGTCTGTCTATGTTACTCGCATGTGTTCCTTTCTATAGCAATAACCTATGTCGTGTTTGAGTCTGAATGGGTCGTGTTTAGGTATTGCCAGTATTCAGTTAATCGTTATACTTAACCCAACAACAACGCAACAGCAGCCTAACAACCCGGAGTATTAAAGATGACATATTCACAAGTAAAGCAGGCATGGTATGAAGAGTCGTTTGAGTTGGTACTAGCAACCCAACAACAGATTGACAAGTTAGAACAAGAGTTTATTAAGTCAGGCAACGAACATGGTATTGACTACCTACAAAACCGTTACTGGGAATTCAATGAAGAGATGGGCTGTATGCTAGCCGAAGAGATCGCTTCATATTAACTAACAACAGCCCCTTGTATAGGGGCCATAGGAACTATTATGATTACATTAAACACATTCTATAGGGTATCCGCTGCTAACGGCTTTACCTTTGATTATGCCACTATCGCTGAAGCACTCAAGCTACAAGCGCAATTAAACAGTGTAGATATTGCTACACGTATAGAGACTATGCATATAGAAGCATAGCGTTTATCAGGCTGCATTGTGTACCAGTGTGGCCGAGTAAACCTAACCAAACAAAGGGATTAACCAATGAGCACATTTGAAGCAACAACTAGAAATATGTCATTAGCCGAGCTATACGCCTACTTGTGGGAATGCCCATTAGATGAGGATGGCTTTACTTGGTACAAAATAGACTTATTAATGCAAGAAATAAACAATACTAGGAGTAAGTAACATGATCACACAATTATCTAACAGACACCAAGCCATTGCCGATAGCGTAACCCCTTTTGTAGTCTGCACTATGGGGGCATATGAACTACGCTTATACTGGACACCCTCCAATCAAGTGCTTGGTGTTGTCTGGGGTGACTACGACAAAGAACGTAACACCTGTCTAGTGAGTACTCATATATCCGCTGGGGGTGGTTACTGCAAAGAGGATCATATCTTGGCACTACTGTTTAATGATCTAGATGTTAAGCCTAAAGGCATGGGTCTAGGGGGTGAAAGTATCCCATGGGAGTACAAGGTAGGTGGTAATTACTATAAAGTGCCAGCAAGTAAAATACGTAAAGTTAAAAAGGGTGAATAACATGGTAGACGAACAAGAAGAATATAGCGCCTGCTGTGGTGCTGAAATAGTAATGCTAGATGTATGCCTAGAGTGTAAAGAACATTGTGATATATTCACAGATGATAATAACGATAACCTAAAGGAGCTGGAACAATGAACATAAACGATACAATCAAAAAGGCTAGACGTATACTGCGCCTAGGGAACACAATAGAATATGAAACAATCATGATACAAGCCTTAAGACTATTGACTTCTAGTGATGACATAGAGGTGATGATTAAGGCGGGTAAGCAAGATGGCTATAGTTTCAGACAATATGGGCTTAGAACTAAATAGAATAAGGGATAGACTAAAATGAATATAGAAGCATATGAGCAGTTAACAGGGGCCCTAGTGGTCGATGATCAAGATAATGTATCCATCAAGATACAATCTAGCGGCAGCGAGGGCCAGTGGTACACACTAGAGCCCGTTTCCAGTAATCTAACGTGGATAGGGTCAGAGGTAGACCAAGCGGCCTTAGATGTCGCCCTAGAAGCTTACAAAGGAGGGGTATAATTATGAGGTTACATAACTTAAAAGATTATAAGATAGGTAGCGTTGTACGGTTAGAGTATGGACAACAACCCTATGGTATAATTGCCAGTATCAACCAAGATAATGGGCAATGCCTAGTTAAGATGGCACAAGGCCCACGTACCTATAAATTCACAAGCCTAGAGGTAATTAGATAATGATTAACATAAAAGAAACAAAACTAATAGAGGTAGAATCCGCCTATCTAGAATCAATAGAGAGGGATAGCTTTTTCTTACAGTGTCTGGATGCCTGCGGTGCTCCTTTTACTGACGTATGGGCAGAGGCTCAAGCAATGTTTGAATTTGAAGTAGGGGAAGACAATGGATAATAAGAATGAGGTTAGCTTTAATTGGTTAGATGAATTCTCAGTAGGAGTAGAAGAAGAGGATTACAAAGAAGAAGAGAAACGACTAGACATCACTAAAAAAGCAGGTATGTTCAAAGCCAATGTACTGACTAGCAAGAAGGCGAGCAGGTACAAGCTAATCAAGAAGGCTTGTGAGAAACTTAAGGCCCGTAAACAGATTGAGCTAAGGCGAATGTTAGAAGATAAAACAGGAGGTAGTATAGAATGTGGAAATGGCTAAAAGATGTTGATTGGGAAACAGTGGCAGTTGTCATTATAGGCACTGGCCTATGGTCTGGACTATTATTAGGAGTATTTACAGATGTCTACTTTAAATGAAGAAGATAAGGGTATCTTAAAGCAGAAGGCGTTTAAGAGGGCCATTAAGCCCGCTGAGGCGTTTTCATTCTACTGGTACATAACAGGGTTACTTCACTCCAAAAGCTACTCAGAGAGAGATTCTGATGCCTTAAGGCGCTATCGTAACATCGGTTATAGTACTAGACTACACTTGGCGGAGGGTTAAGCTATGAAACTATATGTGAATGAAGATCGAACCAAATGGGCTGGTACTCAAGCTGATGCCAAAAAGGAGCTTGGTAAATATGATGCCTTTGATGTGCCCGTGGATAAGTCTGGACTGTTAGCGTTTCTCAATAAGGAGGCAGGATTTAACATAGATCCTGTTGAGGTTGAGCAGCAACCAGTGGTGACCCATCAACGTGATACACCCCCAAGAATGGACACGTTAGTGGGACGCACTAGCCTAGTCGATCTTAAAGAGCTATCAACTATTCTTCTTGTCCTAATTAACAGGACTTGGAGTGAACAAGAAAAGAAGGAGGACGTATGAAACAAAGGGAAATAGAAGTAATTATGGACACTGAAACAGGGGACTTAATCCTATCCTACCACGATGGATTAGCAGCTACATTCCTACTAGATGAAAGGGATAGGGATACCCTACAAGATACCCTACAGTTCCTTAGGTGGGATGAGGAGAAGCAGAACAAAGGAGGTAGACTATCATTATTTGAATTAAGACAAGATCAGGATTATTGGGAAGCTAAGTTTAATCTAACACACCGTAAAGATATGATAGACTACATTAACTTCCACACTGCGGATAAGGCAAGGGAAGCAGCTATACTGTCTAACATAGACCTAGATGACCTACTATTGAGGTAATACTATTATGAGATGTAAATCGTGTGACAGACTATTAGAAGTAGAAGTAGACAACTCAACCCTATGTGGGGCTTGTCTAACTGTATCTATGGATACCTCTCTAACGTCTAATCTAGAAGAACAAGAAGAGACTCTAAACGACCAATTAGAGTTTATTACAGACATAACTGAAGAGGACTATATACTATTGGAGTGATCTATGCTAAACTCACTTAAGTTTCTTAGGCACTTAGGAACATCCTTCAAGAGTATGATTAATGATATTCTTAAAGGTTAAGACTAAAGTGTACTAAGCGGCCATAGCTGTACCTCTAATTTGATGTCTGAAATAATAGACTTGTTTTAGATTGATGTCTGAGTTACACTAACAAACATAGGGTAAACAATAAGGTTTGTTCCTATAAGCGTACTAAAGCGAATACAAAAGGATTATTATTATGAGTCTATCAGTTTCTGAAGGTTATGTTGCATTCTGTCATGTCTTAACAGAAGACCAATATCAAGGTCAAGATGTAGGATATAACGTAACTATATGTATGGATAAGATTGAAGCGTCTAATCTCTCAGCGATGGGGGTCAACGTCAAAGACTACAAAGGTGTAGGACAACGAAAGTTTAAGTCTGGATACAGTATCGATGTCCTAGACGATAACGGACAGTCTATGTCCTTAAAGGAGGAGCTACCACGGGGTGCTAAGATCAAGGTACAGTGGAAGCAAGGTAACGTACACCCTCAGCATGGTCTAGGAACCTACGCCAACCGTATCAAAGTCTTAGACATGGGCAATGGGGATATCCCCTTAGAGTTTGAAGGTAGCGAAGAAGACTCTACAGACTTCTAGCGTATAGTAATAGTAATAAGAGTAAACTTCCTGAGCACTGAAGTAAAACTGCTCTTTTTTGCGCCTAGAGGAAAGTGAATTATGTCTATAATACTAGAATTAAACCCTACTACTGATCAGGTAGCTAGGGCTCAGGGGATGTCTGAAGAGATGGGCATCCTAAAGAACTCAATCACTAAGGGTAAGGGTAATGTCATCGGATTCTTAGGTGAGATCGTCCTAGCAGACCACTTTGGATGGGCTCAGGCCAATACCTACGACTATGATCTAGTCATGCCTAATGGCAGTACAGTGGATGTGAAGTCTAAGCAGTGTAGGTCTACCCCACTACCCCACTATGAATGCTCTATCTCATCTTACAACATAAAGCAACAGTGTGACTATTATGCCTTTACTCGTATTAAGAGTGACTACTCAGTTTTGTGGTTTGCAGGATTGATGCCTAAGGCGCTATACTTTACACAAGCTACAAAGAAACACAGAGGGGAAGTAGATCCTTCTAATGGGTTTACGTTTAAGAGTGATTGCTTTAATCTACCACTATCAGAATTACAGGAGTACACTGAATGATTACATTGTTTACAGGGGACACTTGCGTAGCGTGTAAGGCCCTAAAAGGCCGCCTAACGGTCATGGGCCTAGAAGACTACCAAGAGGCTAACGTCTCTAACATCACCCATAAGAACACAGTAATGGATCTAGGGTTTAGGGGTATCCCTCTATTGGTACGCTACGACCACGAAGGAGAGGTAGAGGCGACTCTCTTAGGCAACACAGCGAGTGACTCGGACTATCAGTCATTCTTCTTCGGTAGGAGTAAGGATAAGGGAGATGTACAGTAGATAGGGTAATGTACATGTTTGTTCAGTTTCTCATGCAAGAACCTGACAGAATTATAAATTAGAGGAGTAATGTATGAAAAGTTATATGGTATTTGAGTGTG
>TARA_R110000751_G_scaffold307892_1_pt1 | contig 12793 bp, 12 predicted proteins | sample TARA_R110000751 | Tara Oceans TARA_R110000751 (sample SAMEA4398001) | marine metagenome | biome: Polar Biome; feature: [MES] marine water layer (ENVO:01000295) within the mesopelagic zone...; material: water (ENVO:00002006), including particulate matter (ENVO:01000060) such... | reverse complement strand
AGGATGTACGCGAAAGCTGATTGCCATTCTGTTTGAAATTTTGCGGTTAATACCGAAAGAGCCCTATAAACTGCTACCTTTCTGACCATTTCGGTTGGATTTATTCGCTCGTCATACCAAATCGCGTTGATCGAAACCGATCAACGCGCCCCTCAGTCGATGGACGGACTTCTGCAAATCCCTTGCCAATCGCTCACAAGCCGCGCGGCGCGAGTCCTTGAACATCCGTTTTTTACTAACGTCCCGGTTCATAGAGATTCTACATTTGGACACGCTTAGCCTGAACTTTCTCTCCTCGATCGAACGTCTTGAACTGGAGCGTTGTGTACGTCGTCAGCACGAGGATCACGGTATTGCATGTCGGGCAAATTCGATCTTGCTTCTGGACAAGGGCAAGTCCTGCGCCGAGATTGCAGACAAAGAAAAGCAGGCCGCATTCATAGCACTTTATGAACGGTCTGACTGCCGATGAGACGATCTGTTTCGCCGATGCGGTTCTCATCACCGGGAATATCAGACGAAACCAGCCTGTGGCCGGGCGCACAAGGGCGCAAACCTCACCCTTAAGACCACAGCGGCGCGAGGGCGGATTAATATTCACGGGGCCGTTAGCCTGGAGAATTTCGACGCACCTTTTGTTGAGCCGCTCACCGTCGATGGCAACAGCACGGTGCAGTTCCTGTCCAGGATCAAGGCGAAAAACCCAACCAAATCAGCCATTCACCTGATCTGGAACAATGCGCCTTTTTACGCGAAACAATCCGAAAATACCGCCCTGCGTTCCAGGATCAGGTTTCCGATAACTTTCCTATCATCTCATACCAGAATTTTCGGGTTTTGGGACAGGCGGGGTATAAAAAGGAAAGCTTCTTTTAATATCCGCCGTTGATCAATGCCGGTCAACGGGGCCCCAATCAGCGGCCCTCTCTTTACCTTCTGACAAAACTAAATGTAAAGGCTGACCCGCGATGATAATCTTGGGAAAATATGACCCGTTCTCCGTTACTGGTATAGCAGACTTCCTGAATAAGGAGTGCGGGACCAAAATCCTGTAATCCGTGCAATTCAGCTATCTCGATTGGCAACATGGTTGCTTGAACACAGGCGGTAGATGCGACCGGTCGATGTTCGATCTCGCCAAGCATTGTCACAATTGAATCGTCCCACGTTACGCCATTGCCATTGTGGCGATCGAACAGGAATTTTGGAATCCAGTTAATGGAATAGATCAGTGGTTGATCGCCCGAAAACCGCAAACGTTCGACGCGAATGACCGGATCATCCTCTGTGAGATTCAATTCACGTGCAATGTCACTGCGTGCAGGCACCGTACTGAAACCCAGAACGTGAATTTTGGCCTTGTAGCCGTGGCTGCGGACCATGTCTGACGCGCTTTCGAATTTGGTGATTGGACGCGCTATATTAAGTGCAACACCAGCAGCCAGAAAACGCCCCTTACCCTGATGAACGTCAATCACCGCATCCTGTTCAAGCAATTTAAGTGCCTCACGCAAGGTTGGACGCGAAACCTGGAAACGTTCTGCCATTACCTTTTCTGTTGGAAGTTTATCTCCCAAAGAAAGATTTAGTTCCTGAATTAAGTCAAGAATGCCATTTCGTAAACGTTCAACGTTACTTTCTTTAGTCTTTTCCATTCCGTATCGCCTTGTCGTATCTCTTCTATTCAGTAAATAGCTGAGCAATTTGATTGAAGTTTTTACCTTCTGCCAATGCCAATTGCAAAAGAATGCGCGCCTTGACGGGGAGATACCTCCCCCCGGGAATGAACTGATGTCCGTTGTTACGTGTGTTATTCACAACGGGACCTGTCCCCCGCGACGCCATGATGACCGTCCCCCCGGCCTCCGTGATCCATCTCGTCAATCGGGCGGCCTGGCGACTGGTTGCATAACCAGGAGGAAAACCCGCCACAACAATACCGCGCGCACCGGCGGCCACAAAAGCCTCGATGGCGCAAGTGTCGCCACCAGCATGACAATAGAGAATGTCAACGCGGGGCAGGTTGCCTAATTCACGCCACGAAATCGTCGGCTTGCTCTGCCCTGCAAAGCCCCCGTTACGCATGATGACGTTTTTGCCAATTATTCGGGCAAGGGGACCGAAGTTGGGCGATATAAAGGTATCCAGATCGAAATTCGAGCGTTTCGTCACATCGTCCGGCGCATGGATATCACCATTCATGACAACGAGTACGCGATTGTTGCAGGCATACGAACTGGCCGCCAGCATGACGGATTGATAAAAGTTCATGTATCCATCGCTGCTCAGAGCAGAGGCCGGGCGCTGAGCCCCTGTCAAGACAACAGGTACTGGAAAATCCCATACGCGTGAAAGAAAGAAAGCAGTTTCTTCGAGGGTACCTGTGCCGTGGGTTAGCACAAAACCAACAAGATCCGGATGATCATTAAGAGTGCGCTGACACAAGCGGCACAATTCCAGACATTCGGGAGCAGCCATGTCAAAGCTGGGGCGAGCGACAAATGATGGAAAGATAAAGTCATAATGCCCCGCCAGTCCCTCACATCGAGATACCAGTGCTTGCCCGTCCAGACTGCCCGCCTGACCGTAATCACAAATTTCAAACGGATCATTCGCCAGGGCGGTTAGCGTACCGCCAGTGACAATCACGGCAATTTTCGGTCGGGTGCCGACCTTATCCAGGGTCATCGGTGAAGCAGGGGGGATCGTCATTCGGTTTCTCCCTAAAACAAGAATGTGGTGTACCGGGTCAACATACGAAGCAGGGAGTATCGCCCCCGTTCAAGGGTTAATGGTTGAGCGTTCAAAGCGAAAATTTCCTTCCCATTTATCGCTTGGAGTCCTGGTCTGTCTGTTTGGTAAAGGGCATTAGATGAATGCACCCATACGCCCTTTGAGTTTCATCTGCACCTCGCCCGTCCTCCTGCGGAAGATCTTGAGGCATTCTGATTTCCTGTAAATACCAAGCCATTATTGACGTCATTAAGGCTGCGAGATGACTAAGAAATGAAAGGCTATTACGATCTCCCATCCTAGACGCCCCTATAGTTGTCAAACAACAATAAACCTTATCCACAAACGCCAATACCAAAATAACTATTTGTTTTAAAACAGAAAAAATTTTAATTTCAAACACCAACATACTCTGATTGACAAAAATAAACTCAGTATGTTTAATGTTGTCAAACAACAATAACGCCATCTAACTCCACCAAATCAGGGAGCCTGTCAATGCAAAATGCTGAGCCCGGGAATCAGGGTGTCATCTGCAATAATGTGAACAAGTGGTTTGGGGCGATGCACGTCCTGCGCGACCTTCATTTTTCCGTCAAAAAAGGAGAAAGGATCGTCGTATGCGGCCCATCAGGATCGGGCAAATCGACCATGATCCGGTGCATCAACCGCTTGGAAAAACATCAATCCGGCACCATCCTTGTCAATGGCATTGAGGTTGACGATTCCAAACAGAATATTGGAAAAGTACGCCATCAAGTCGGCATGGTATTTCAAAATTTCAATCTCTATCCACATCTGACCATCCTTGAGAATTGCACCATTGCCCAACGTTGGGTACGGAAGCTTTCCCGTATCGAGGCCCAGGAGCGGGCTATGCATTATCTGGAGCGGGTCCGCATCCCGGATCAGGCGAAAAAATATCCAAGCCAGCTTTCAGGCGGTCAACAGCAGCGTGTCGCCATCGCCAGGTCTCTTTGTATGGAACCTGAAATAATGCTGTTTGACGAGCCGACTTCAGCCCTTGATCCGGAATTGGTACGGGAGGTGCTTGAGACAATGACCTCTCTGGCTAAGGACGGAATGACGATGATCTGTGTGACACACGAAATGGGTTTTGCGCGGGAAGTTGCGGATCGTGTCATTTTTATGGACGAGGGCAGTATCGTTGAAAATGCCACGCCCGAGGACTTTTTTACACGTCCGCAAGAAGAACGATCCAGAAAATTCCTGAGCCAAATCCTGCACTGATCTCGCCAGAAAGATCAGGCCCTAACTGTATTCAATCATCATCTTCCAACAGAAAGGTCAGACGTATGAGACATTTTACACGCAACTTCGGCAAAGTGCTGCTTGGAGCAATTTTTATCAGTGGTATTGGCACACTCGCACAGGCAAAGGAGATGCCGTCCTTACCAAACGCCATCAAGGAGAAAGGGGAAATCCGGATTGGTGTAAAATGTGACAGCCCGCCATTTGGGGCGACCGGCACCAGCGGCGAACCCATCGGTATTGAAGTCGAAATGGCCAAAAAAATAGGCGAATTCGCGTTTGGTGCTGCGGACAAGGCTGTCCTTTCCTGCGTGACGAGCGAAAGCCGCATTTCCTCTTTGAATTCAGGAAAGGTTGACCTGATTCTCGCCACTCTGGGACGTTTTCCGGCTCGCGAGGAAGTTATTGATTTCTCCAACATCTATTTTTGGGGAACGTCAAATGTTCTCGTCCCTAAAGACAGCCCGGTGCAGAAACTTTCGGATCTCGAAAACAAAAGCCTTCTGATTGTGAAGGGTGGCTCCCAGATCAAATGGCTAAAGGAAAACATTCCCGGTCTTTCATTGCTGCAATTGAACACCACGGCTGATGGTGTGCAGGCATTGCGTCAGGGACGCGCTGACGGTTTTGTGGGAGATGGCGGGCTGATCTACACGCTGGCGGCCAATTACGACGATCTGCGTGTTGTGGAAGAAGGGCTGGATCTGGGTGTCAATGGCATCGGTTTACGCAAAAACGAACCCGAACTGAAAGCATTCGTGAATGCTGTTCTGGACGAACTTCGTAACGAAGGTTTTTATCAGAAAGTCATTCCCGAATTCGTGAAAGAACCTGCTCTGGCAAAGGTAATGGAAAAAGGGTTCCTGGAACAACCTCCCAAATTGTAATTTTCCCGCCAGGAGAGGGTCGTTCTAGCAACGGCTCTCTTTCTCTCCCCCTTCATCCTGATCTTTTCTGGAACGCTCATGAACATTCTCGATTGGGGATATATAATTGACGCCCTGCCGGATTTGATGCGCGGCCTTGGCATGACGCTAATGGTTAGCGGCCTGGCAATTTGCTTTTCTTTATTGATTGGCATTGCCGGATGTATCCTCAGGGTCTCCCCACTTAAAATTCTCGCCTATCCTGTTATTGCCTACGTGGAATTCATTAGAGGCACCCCCTATCTTGTTCAAGTTTTCTTCGTTTTTTACGGACTGCCAAGCCTTGGGTTGAAATTGTCCATTTTCTGGTCCGGCGTTGTGGCGCTTACGATTTGGGCCAGCGTTTTTCATATTGAAAGCTTCCGGGCAGGCTTGTCGTCTGTTTCAAAAGACATGCGCGACGCATCTGCCTCTCTTGGTCTTGGTCAGATTCATCATGTTTTGATGGTTGTCTTTCCCATTGCGGCTCGGGTGGCTTTGCCGTCGATGCTCAACACCATTGTCGCGACCATCAAAAACTCGGCTTACTTACAGGCAATTGGTCTGGTTGAACTTACCTTTGTTGCGGTTGACAGGATTGCTTACGAATTTCGTTCAACGGAAATGTTCCTGGCCATTTGTGTGATTTATCTCGTCGTTGTCATTGCTGTATCCAACCTGGGCCAACAGTTGGAAAAACGCCTCAATCGGCCATATGCGGAGAGATAATCCATGACGTTATTATATGAATATCGCGTTTTTCTGTTTTCCGGTTTCACGATGACGCTGTTGTTGTCGCTGGCTGTGGTTCTCGGTGGAACTGTATCTGCCATTGTGTTGGTTACCGGCATGATGTCCGACAACAGATTGCTGCGTAAAATGAGTTTCACGCTTGTGGAATTGCTGCGCGATGTCCCGCTCATGGTCAATGTCTTGATGGTTTATTTTATGTTGCCAAGTACTGGCATCAGCCTCAGCCCCTTCTGGTCCTGCAGTCTTTCGATTTCCATTTGGGGAGGTGCCAACGGTGCCCACATCCTGCGTGCTGGCCTGATGTCTGTTAACAAGGGGCAGCGAGAAACGGCATTGGCCTTCAATTTCAACCCCGTCCGAAGCATGTTTCTGATTATCCTTCCGCAAGCCATGCCCGTGATATTGCCGCCCTATATCAGCCTGATCACGGCTTTGGTGCAGGCAACATCGCTAGGGGCCATTATTGGCGCAACAGAATTACTTCGCTCGGGGCAAGTAATCATCGAACAGACCACCATCATGCAGGGGGGCAGCCCGGCCTATCTGATCTACGGCTCCATTCTTGTGGTCTATTTCCTGCTTTGCTGGCTGATTTCCCAGTTGGGAGGACGTCTTGAAAAACATTTCCTGAAACCCTATCGACGCGAAGATCAGAAAGCCGCACTCGAAGCCAGGATTCGAGAGATTAAAACCACTGTTCCAACAAATGCCTGACCACGTTTCAGCTATCAAAAACGCATCACAGCGAACATGTAAGCGGGTTTTCGGCTTATGGCTTCCGGGGTCCGTTGTCCGGGATCGATCTTATTTTGGCGCTGCCTTTCATTAGGGAAGCACAAACCCTTTTTGACGCACTTCCCGTTTTTCACCATTATAAGGATGAAATGAAATGAAGAATTCCGTAAGTGCCCGATTGACGGAACGTACTGCCGAGGAGGTAGCCAACGCGATTTACAAACCCTCAATGCTGGGATTTGACACTGCCGCTCTTGAACGCATGTGCGCCCTGAACGAAGCCCATGTCATTATGCTTGCAGACCGCAAGCTGATTGACAAAGAAATTGCTATTGATCTATTGCGCGGTATTGAACAGATCCGTAACGATGGTTATCAAAGCATCGATCTGGATCCTCAATTTGAGGACAGTTATTTTGCTTTTGAAAATCGTTTGAGCGAAATCATTGGCAAAGGAACGGCGGGCTGGCTGCATATTGGGCGCAGCCGCAATGATATCGGATCGACCATTGATCGGATGACGGTACGCGACACGTGCCTTGATATACTAAGCGAACTGAACAGGGCCCGGCAGGCCTGCCTTGATTCGGCGGCGAAACATACCGAAACTGTGATGCCCGGCTATACACATCTGCAGCCGGCACAGCCAATTACGTTTGGTTATTATCTGTCCAACGTCCTTAGAGGGCTGGAACGAGAGCATGATCGTATCGCCGCTGTTTATGATCGGGCTGATGCCTGTGCTCTGGGCTCGGCCGCGTTTGCGGGCACTTCTTTCAACATTGACCGGCAAATGACCGCAGATCTGCTTGGCTTTGATACCATTGCCACGCCGGGACTAGATGCCGTTGCGTCACGTGATTTTGTCACCGAACTGTTGTGGGGGGTGACGAGTCTGCAGGTGTTGTTGTCTCGTGTGGCGTCTGACTTCTACGTTTTTACCACCTGGGAATTCGGAAGCCTTGGCTTTCCGGACCGGGTTGCGGGCACTTCATCAATCATGCCCCAAAAGAAAAATATGCTGCCTCTGGAATATTTTCGTGCCGAAGCCGGGCGCAGCATTGGTGCATTGACCGGGGCGCTTTCTGCGATCAAAGGGTCGAACTACTCCATCGGTCTCGACAGTGCGCGCGAGGGGATAGCAGATGCCTGGTCCACGTTTGCCCGCTTGCACATCACACTCCCCCTGCTTTCTCTGATCTTCGAGACCGCCACGCCATCAGCCGAAAAACTCCGGCACCGCTGTAACGAGAACTTCTCGACAGCGACAGATCTGGCCGACGGATTGGTGCGTGAACACGGAATTTCCTTTCGTGATGCGCATCATATCGTGGGGCACGCGGTTCAAATGGTTGTGTCCGAGGGCGGCAATGCTGAAGACCTAAGCGTCGCGATACTTAACAAGGCCGCCGAGATCGAGATCGGCCGAACATTTGCGCTCGATGAAAGCACCCTTAAAAGCTGGACGGATCCGATAAGTGCTGTTGCTTCCCGCAATGTACCCGGTGGACCAGCCCCGGCAATTGTCAAAGATATGTTATCGGAAATGCAGGCGCGGCTGGATGCAGACCAGGAAACCGTTATCTCCCGGCGAAATCGTCTGTCCCAAGCAACTGCCAGACTTTCTGATCGGGCAAAGGCATTGAAACTCTAGACTTTTTCGTTTTCCCACGTCCGAAACCGGACATTTCGTCTCGCGTGCTTTTTGTACGCGCTCGCTGGACTTTTGCCTAATGCCCGAGAATGGGCACTGTAAAGTAAGGATAAGACATGTTTAATTTTGATGAAGCGCGCTTTCTGAAAATCCAGAAGGGTGCCGTGGCACTGGCTCCGGCGATTGACGCGGCAATCGTGGATGCCATGACAAAAGGGGCAAAAAATCTCTTTTTCCTTGGCACGGGGGGCGTGGCTTATCTCATGGAACCCGCTGTTCAGTTGCTCAATCGTCATTCCTCTTTTCCCGTTTACAAAGACTATCCCGCTGAACTTGTTCTGACTGGCAGCAGTAACCTTACCAAAAATTCCATTGTGGTAATGCCATCCCTCTCGGGAACCACCAGGGAAAGTGTGGCCATGCTCGAGAAACTTAAAGAAATCCCGGCAACGGTCATCACCATGATAGGTCACAAGGACACACCTTTGGGTGACGGAGGCAATACGGCTCTTGTCAATTTTGCCGAGGACGACACTTCTAGTGAATCTTTCTACATCCAGGCGCTTCTTGTGGCGCTTTCTGTGATGAAATCCCGCGGTGAAATCGACAATTATGATCAGTTGGTTGCCGAACTTCAGACCATTCCGCAAATGTTACTGAAAGCAAAAGAAGCCTTTGAACCAAAGGCAGAAGATTACGCAAAGATAATCGCTGATGCCGACTATCACATGTTCACCGGTGCAGGCAACATGTGGCCTGCTGCTCTTTATTACAGCACTTGTATTCTTGAAGAAATGCAGTGGATCCGAACTCGCCCGGTTCACGCTTCGGATTTCTTTCACGGCCCGCTCGAACTGATCGAGAAAGGTGTCAGCCTTATCCTGTTCCGTGGTGAGGATGAATATGATGCCCTGGCCGAACGTGTGGCCAATTTCGCACCACAATATACCGACTGTTTTACAACACTTGCAATTGCCGATTTTGTTCCTCGATCCGTTTCACCACAAATGCGGGCTCTTCTTTCGCCAGCCTTTATGGCCACCTTACTGGAACGTCTGAGCGCCCATCTGGAGGTAATGCGGGATCATCCATTAGTTACACGCCGATACTACAAGCGTGTAACATACTAGCCTGAAAAAATGACCGGATGACGGGTTTGGGTGCTATGCACCCGAACCTTGATTCTTACTTGCGGTAAATTTAAAGGGTTTGCGAATGCCTGCACTCGATTTTGCAGCAGTTGGTGATAATTGCATCGACAAATTTTTAGATCAGGGTTGGGCCCGCGTTGGCGGCAACGCGCTCAATGTGGCTGTCCATATTGCCAAGTCCGAGAACAATTCTTTCTATTTCGGAGCCGTCGGAAATGACACTGACGGTATCTGGACTAAGGATGTTTTGATGGAAAATGATGTCGATGTGAAACATCTGCAATTCCTGCCCGAAATCACCGCCTATACCAATATCAATCATGGCCCGGAAGGGGACAGGATCTTTGCGTTTGAGGAGTTCGGCGCGTGCGCAGCTTACCGACCTTCTGCGGAAGATATTGATCATTTACGCACGATGTCTCACGTTCATGTCGGGTGGTTCAAGGGGACGGACATGTTATGTACTGCTTTGGCCGATACCGGCGTAACCCTGTCTCGTGACATAGCGGTGAATGACGAAGGTGGACCGATGGACGTGGTTTTTGGCTCGGTAGGAGAATCTTTTGATCTTGCCCGAAAGGAACTGGCCCGTCTTCTGCAACAGGGGCACCAGCTTGCTGTGGTGACGTGTGGTGCTTTGGGAAGCATTGCATCGAACGGAAAAGAAGAATGGCAAACTGTCAGCAACCCGGTTGATGTGATCGACACCACCGGTGCAGGTGATACTTATATTGCCAACTTTCTGGTCAATTGGCGCAACGGTGCCGATATAGAAGAAGCGTTGAAGATAGCTAGTAAAATCGCAGCACAAACATGCACTCACCTTGGCGGCTTTCCGCAACAAGGGCACGGCCTTTTTAACAATGGCACTGTGTAATTCTTATCTTTTGCAACCATTTACACTGGTTGATCAAAAAGTGTTTGCAGGGAACAAAAATGGCTATATCTCATTATAATATATACAATGACCCGGTAGTTCATCGCCCCCAAAAAGAAAAACTTCTTTAAGAGCCGTAACCGTCCATTCACGGCTGCCACGGCCAAGGTATCGGCAACTTTTTGCCTGACAAGAACTTGCCGGAGCCTGTTCTTGACGCGTCCGAAAAACTTGGCACCCAGTCTGGCACTTTGCGCACCGAAGTCAGCAGTTTTCTGGATGATGTGCGCGAAAGCTGATTGAACGCCAAAAATTTGGCGCCCCTGGCACAAAAAGGCACCCGGCAACAGATGGGGTGCCTTTTTGTCTAAAGGAAAACGATGAGGCACCAGGTTCGGGCTTGTTAATATGGGCAGCCCCCTTGCAGGTTTTCACGCCTTCTGGCAAAAATTACCATGCGGAAAAATGCACATGCATCATTCTATTGGGTGAACTGCGCGCAAAACCTGCGAACAGACAAGGCCAATTCGCGAGGGGATTCCAGCATCGAGAGATGCCCGGTTCCCGGTAAAACAGACATAACAGTGTGAGGCAAACGAGACTGCAATTCCGCTCTCAGCACATCTGGTGTATCTACCCGGTCCAACTCGCCGCTGATGATAAGAGTTGGGACATTTATTTTACCGATCTGATCGGTAATGTCTTCCTGACTTGCGCCCCTTGGCCAAGCCAATTTCGCAGTTGGGGCACCTTTCATACTATCTTCTATTACTTGTTCACGGTCGCTCGGTGAAAGCGGTTTTGCGGTCAGCATATTGTCGATCGTAGCCTCAATTGCCGCCCGACTGTCGTAAGCACCAACCATACTCTCTCGCGCTTTCGCCGACAGAGCCATGGGAGTAGGCGGCGATGGAGCAACAAGCACGAGACCAACCAAACCGGCAGGGCGACGCGATGCCATCAACTGAGCGACCTTGCCGCCCATGGAATGACCGATCAAGACATAACGGCGCAAATTTAGCGCCTTGATCACTCCATCAATATCAGCCGACAGGTCTGCCAGGGTATAACCACTTTCCGTCGCTTCAGATTGCCCCCAACCACGATGGTCAATGGCAATGGTATGATGATCCGTTGCCAGTTCAGATGTTACATATTTCCATGTTCGCGACGATCCACCCCAATAGTGCAGAAAAATCAGTGGAATTCCCACTTTCCCCTGTTCTTCAACATGTAAAGTTATTCCGTTCGATGAAATCTTCATTGCATACCTCTTCGGTGATTCGATCTCCTGTGATCGATGCGTGGCAATTTAGATCTAAACTTCGTACGATATAATCAGATGATATTTATCATCACTTGATATTCTGATTATCAAATGGAATGGAAAATGGATCGATTAACCAGCATGGCCGTGTTTGTCGCAGCAGTAGAGGAAGGCAGTCTTGTTGGTGCTGCGCGTCGTTTCCGATTATCACAATCCATGGCAGGCAAACATGTTTCGTCACTTGAAGAACAATTACAGGTGCGAATACTGCAACGAAGCACCCGAATGCTAAAACTGACCGAGGTAGGAAAGGCATATTACATACGGTGCAAACAAATCCTCGAAGCTGTAGAGGATGCAAATATCGAAGCACAGGAAGCCCAAACGAATGTTCGGGGAACATTACGGGTTACCGCACCAACGACATTCGGTGCCATGCATCTTGGCCCGGTAATAGGAAGTTTCCTCGAAACGTATCCCGATGTCTCTATCGAGACTTTGCTGAGTGATCACTATGTGGACTTGATAGAAGAAGGCGTGGATATCGCAATCCGCATCGGTCAGCTTCAAGATTCCGACCTTATCGCCAGGTCCCTCGCTCCATGCCGAATGGTGTACTGTGCCGCGCCGTCATTTCTGAAACAATATGGTGTGCCAAAAACAATAGAAGATCTGAGCTTGGCGCCAAGGCTGATTTTCACAGACGCTATTTCTCCCGGAGATTGGAATTTGACCGATCCAGATGGAAAAACACACGTCATCAACGGACCTGTCCGCCTTGCCGCAAACAACATGCAGATCTTGCTTTCAGCAGCATTAACGGGTGCTGGCGTTGCATATGGACCGAGCTTTGTTTTCGGACCATCTATCGCAACCGGCGCTCTTCACTCTTTATTAGAAGACCATAAAACGCCGGATTTAAAGGTTCATGCTGTATATCCAACAAAGCGGTACAACTCGCTCAAACTCCGACGATTTCTTGACCACCTTAATATGGAATTTGGCAACATTCCGCCATGGGATGTTTTCATGGCGATGGAAGAATAAGGGGCATTGATATGCATTCTTGAGACAGCATCTAACGCGAGTTTGATAACGCACAAAATAGCTGCCTCAATTCCCAAGCTAACCCTCAAGCATGGTACATATCGCGACCAGCGGCTAAAATGAAAACAGCCCTATCTCAAAGGCGGATGCGTTACCGCTTCTTCGTTGATGCGCATCATCATCGTGTCGTCAATTTCGCGATAACCCAGCTTGCGATAAACCGCATGCATGTCACGGGTGCCCAGCATCCAGCGTTTGACGCGCACCATATCAGCATGTCCATGCAAAGCATTCACAAGCTTGGCCGCAATGCCGCGCCGCCGATAGGCATCATCGACAAAAACATCAGCGATGTAGGCAATTGAAATATGATCGGTCACAACACGGGCAAAACCAACC